>ERZ772960.2301-NODE-2301-length-14070-cov-6.861220_pt1 | contig 14070 bp, 10 predicted proteins | sample MGYA00580678_ERZ772960 | MGnify/ENA primary metagenome ERZ772960 (study PRJEB29015, sample SAMEA2737930) | human oral metagenome | biome: human oral; feature: human-associated habitat; material: dental | place: China | collected 2059 ... | reverse complement strand
CACTTTTATAGGACACTACCCGCACCGGCTGCTGCGCCCCACTCTATGTTATATCTGAAATTGCCCATGCCTGCCATAAGAGTCAAAAGACTATTCTACAAATCATCAATGACTTTCCATCGCTGTTCCAAATCGACAGCAACAACAAAGTACTTTTCTGTCCATATTTGCAGCAGTTTTTCAGCAATTATTCCGCAAATAATGAAAAGTCAAACAGAAGTTTAGATAAATTAACAAGTGAACCTCTTGATAATCAATATGTTAGCTTTTCTAAGAACAAAGAACTAGAACAAGAACAAATAACGACGAAAGAGAAAAAGAGAAAGGGAGCCTCCCCTAACCCAAGGGAAACCTCCCCCAACCCCTCCCAAGGAGGGGAGTGCGACGATGAGAAAAAAGGGGTGAGGAGAAAGGAAAGTGCAACGGTCATACACTCTACTGCATCTTGTGTCAGTAAACTGCAGAAAACAAGGGCAATGAATGTGTGGCGGAGGGTTGAAAAAACAGCAGAAACTCCTCTATCACAGGTAGAAATGGGCATAACACGCAGCCTATTAAGCCAGATTTATCAAGATAATGACTACATGACAAGCCTCGAACGCATTGCCAATCTTGCCGTGCGGACGAACTTTGTCGTGCGCCGTAATCTGTTTCTTTGGTTCCAACATTATTGTCAATCGCACGCCAAGCGAGTCAAAGATGTTGCTGATGCCAAGGACTTATTTAGCCAATCTGATGCGCCCAGGAAGCAACACGCGCACCCAATTCATGGCCTATCAAAACAAACTTTACAGCATCGAATGGGCTAAAAAGCAAGCGCTAAAGGAAAGAAGTAGAAACTGTGGCGGATTTGTTAATGCTTCTAATAGCCTTTCGTCAAAGGCTTTGCTCGTCTCTGCTTAACCATAAAGCAACAGAAAATCCAATAGGGCGGTGTTTCACGACTTTGAAAATTAATGCAGAAAGAGCTACCCTCACTTTTCCCCTCTCATCAGAAGTGGAAGTTTACGGTGGCCATAACATCATGTGTATACAGGGTTTCGCTCATATTCGGATACTTCTTCACTATATTTAGAAAACCTACATGGGCTTGAACACCAAAGCGCCAATGCTTTCCCACCTGATAATAAATGCCGGGCTGGATGCCGAAATCAAAGTTTCGGTACACTTTCTTTCCATTTAATTCGTCAGTAGGGTCGGCATCAACATAATGATAATCATTCGATGCAAGGATTGAAAATACCGGACCGAGTTCTGCAACCCACCCGTTTTCTTCAGATGCATGCTGATGATACTGCACCAAAACGGGCACATCTAAGAAAGAGCAATCATAGTATTCTTTACCTATCATGGCACTTGCAAATGGATTCCCAAATCGGCCACGATAGCCTACACCAGGCATGACTGACCAATGGGATGACAGATAGTAGTTCAGTCCATAGCCCACACACGAAGCATAATAGACGCCACCCTCCATCATATTCGCAACTCCAACTCCCAGATAGAAGTTGTGTTCAATGGTCTTTTTCTGCGCATTTCCTGTTAATGCAAAACATAATGCAGCCAACAGGATTATCATTTTTCGTTTCATATGATTATTAATTAAAACTATCAAAATTCTTTTTCCGCTTTCCAAAAGAGTGTTTTCCACACTATGGAAATGGGCAAGCAAGCTTAGCACCACACATTTAATCTAACAAAAACATCAAATCAGCAGACCCATTGCAAAGATAAAAAAAATAGTAATAATAAAGAAACAACAGGTTGAATTTCCTGAAAAAACAAATCATTCGCCCATGAGATAACAGATATAGCAACCTGAATTCATATTCAAGGCCTTCAATTATCCCATATACTATAGGGAAAAATAGCTGAAAGCCCAAACGTATCAAACGCTGCATGCTACCTAAGCACACAGCGCCTATGGGATTTGAAGCCCGACGGCTTCTGATAAAACATCTCCTGAATAAATCTCCTTTACAACTATAACCTATCGAATCTAAATTGAAGCTTGTTAATGCGAAAATTAATTATTACGCTAAATAGAGATGTTTTGCTTCTTACTTTAATACTTCAATGTTATCTAATTCAATATATTTGGAATTAATGGAAATCCTTTCCTTTCGCTACAAAAATAGAGAAAGGAAAAAAGAAAAGCAAGGATTAATACATTATTTAACATTGTTGACGGACACAAGTTTATACTTAACAACTCTAATAAACATGTGTCCGCCAAACGAAATAACTAACAGAGTATCTGCAAAATACGTTCAGCACTCCGTCCATCCCAACGTTCGGGAATACCAGATGCTTTCCACTGCCCCGAAATCATATTGGAAACTGAAACTGAAAGAAGTTTTGGGTCCTCACCAACAAGGACATTCGTACCCACTTTCACGGTTTCGATATGCTCCGTATAGCTATTGAGTGTAATGCAAGGAATTTGATTGAATGTTGCTTCTTCGGCCACATTACCGCTATCAGTGATGATACCACTGGCATGAGCCGTAATATATTCAAAGTCAAGATAGCTTTGGGGCTCTATCAACGTGATAGCAGAAGGGTAACTGGTCTCGGCCAAGATTTCCTTGACAACACCTGCTGCACAACCACGAAGAGGAGCTATAATAGGCAGTGTTGCATCGTTCATGCCACTGATAACAGCCTTGACGAGCTGGGCAAGATGTGCTTTGTTGTCAATAAGGGCTTTACGGTTGAGCGTGAATACAATATACTTGCCTTCCTCAAGTCTAAGTTTATCAAGTACGGCAGGACGCTTCAAGCGACCGTGATTATAGCGAAGATTATCAATAAGAATGTTGCCAACCATGTAGACCTTACTCAATTCTGCACCCTCTTTGTTGGCAATGTTGTTGTTACTTATACCTGCCGTGAAGAGAACATCGCTCAAGCCATCAATGACAAGACGATTGATTTCTTTCGGCATATTGATATCAAAGCTGCGTGTTCCAGCTGCAATATGTGCTAATTTGATGCCCTGTTTCTTGGTAACGATAGCCGTTGCCATTGTACTTGCAAGGTCGTCAACAACGATGACGACATCAGTCGGATGCTGTTGCAGATATTGTTCGAACTTCGACATCACCTGACCGGTAAGTTCATTGAGGTTCTCACAGTCAACATCCAAGAACACATCGGGACGACCAATCTCAAGATCAGTGAAGAGTGAAGCCTCAAGTGAAGGGTCGTCCGCGGTTCCGGTATAGATAAGCTGATAGTTTACAGCACTATAACTCTTATTGTTTCTAATGGTTCGGATAATCGGAGCCACCTTGATAAAATTAGGACGTGCCCCACAAACGATTGCAATATTCATACGCCTGACATTTTATCACAAAAGTATGAAAATATTATGAGACCATGAAACAAAAGCTATGTTATTTTTCTTATTCAGCCTTGAAAAGTTCCTTGATGCCACCAATGCTTCCCAACATATTGGTAGCTTCGTAAGGCAGGAACACGGTCTTGTTCTTGTCTCCATGTGCCAATTCCTGCATCATCTGAATATATTTCTGTGCAAGAAGATAGTTGGCAGGGTTCGTACTCTTGCCAACGGCTTCAGTAATCTTGCCTATAGCGATTGCCTCGGCTTCTGCTTTGCGTATGCGTGCAGTCGCCTCACCCTCTGCATTGAGAATAGCCTGTTGTTTGGCAGCCTCTGCTTTATTGATAATGGCAGCCTTGTCACCCTCACTCTGTAGGATTTGTGCCTGCTTTTCTCCCTCACTTGTCAAGATTGTTGCACGCTTGTTACGCTCTGCCTGCATCTGTTTCTCCATGGCTTGAAGCACACTTTGAGGAGGTGTTATATCCTGAAGCTCCACACGGTTGACCTTAATCCCCCACTTGTTGGTGGCATCATCAAGCACACCGCGTAACTTTGTATTAATGATGTCGCGGCTGGTGAGGGTTTGATCAAGTTCCATTTCACCGATGATATTACGTAAAGTGGTCTGTGTCAGCTTCTCTATGGCGTTCGGCAGATTATTAATCTCATAGACAGCCTTAAACGGATCAACGATTTGGAAATAGAGTAAAGCATTAATCTGCATCTGAATGTTATCTTTTGTGATTACATTCTGGCGTGCAAAATCATACACTTGCTCACGCAGATCAATCGTATTGGTGTAGACATAGCGACCGTTATGCATCGCAACTATCGTCTTTGTACGGTCTACAAAAGGAATAATCAGATTGATACCCGGCTTGAGTGTCGCATAATACTTACCCAAACGTTCTACAATTCTCGTTTCACTCTGTGGAATAATCACCACAGTCATCTTAATGAAAATGATGGCCAGAACAACGAAGGCCGCCACCGCATAATAGATTCCCATACGCTAATTTATTTATGTTATCAGTTATTCATTATATCAACTTTACTGTTACAATGATTGAATCCCGGGCAATGATTTCCACCTTACTGCCTTTTTCTATTGTTTCAGGAACATTGCTGACAGCCTTCCACTCATCACCATCCACTTTCACATAACCACTTTCGCCAGCAAGAATAGGTTCGATCACGGTCCCAATCCGTCCTATCAAGGCATCAGCATTACTGAGACGCTCTTCACCGGCAGCATGCAAGCGACGGAGCAGCTTAGGACGAATGAGCCAAATACTCAGTATCGAGCAGACTGCCCATATCAATATCTGTGCCCAGAAAGGAAAAACGAATGAGGCACCTGTAGCTACCAAAGCACCGATAGCAAGGCAGGTGATAAAGAAATCGCCCGAACTCAGTTCGAGAATAAGGCAACCCAACATGATGACTGCCCACATTATCCATAAGTTTCCTACAATGTAATCTATCATGGTCATGATCATTTAAAGATGAAACAAAATAATATCTTCTGTCAATAGTGCCGTTCCTATCAGGAACAGGCTACGCCCCTACCCCCCTTCTTCTGAAGTGGGTAAGGACGGCAAACACTGCTTTTATCCTCTTCGATGAGAAACTTTCTTCTTTGCAGGATTAAGCTTTACGGACGGTACAGACTTTGAAGCATAGCCCGAAGCCTCGTAATATTTCATGGCTGTAGGCATCCACTGCTGGATAGCTGCAATGCGTTTGGCATCACTGGGGTGATCACTGAACATGTCACTCTGATTACTATTTCCACTCAAAGCTGCCATTCGCTTCCAGAAAGGCACTGCCACCTGCGGATTATAACCAGCCATAGCAGCGAAAATCAGACCGATATGGTCGGCTTCTGTCTCATTGTCACGACTGTAACGGAGGTTGGCAAAGCTGAAACCTTGCTGTGCAACAGCACCTGCCAAATCACCAACCGACTGACCTGCAATAGCTCCAAGAATCTGACTTCCTATCTGAGTGCCATAGCTCTGGCGTATTTTCTTCGACATCTGTTCAGCACTATGCTTGGCAACAGCATGTGCAATCTCGTGCCCAAGGACTATTGCCAAAGAAGCTTCATCCTGTGTCACAGGCAACAAGCCCTCATAGACGACAATCTTTCCTCCCGGCATACAGAAGGCATTGACATTCTTGTCAGCAACAAGATTGAACTCCCAAGAGAAATTCTTAATCTCATCTGCAGCACCGTTATTACGCAGATAGGCCTCAACAGCAGAAGCCAAACGCCTGCCCACCCGCTGTACCATGGCAGTGTTAGCAGCGTTTGAAGACAGCTTTGCACTCTTCATGTATTTGCTATATTCTTCCTTACTGAGGCTCAACACCTGTGCATCACTGACCAACAGCGAATGCTTGCGACCTGTCACAGGCACAGTCTGTGTCGTTCCGCATGCTGCTATCAGCAACGAAGTGGCCAATATCAGCATCAAACTCTTTACATTCTTCATTCTCTTCTTTAATCTCTAATTCTGCAATTTTACAGATGCAAATATAGTCTAAAAAGTGAGAATAACAAAGAAAATACGTTATTTTTCAGTATGTTTTGCATTATCTGATAATCTCATTTCCCACTCATCGGTTTGTGAAATGAATGTAATCACGCGATGAAATAAGTCAAATGAGGCGATGAAATGACGCACTTCACAAGATAAAATGACGCACTTCACGAGATGAAATGCGTCACTTTACTTTACCATGTGAAATGAGATGAGAAACCAAGACTTTTCTTTTGCATAATCAACTCATTATCAATCATTTCTATACCGATAACCAAACATATTGCAACACTACAGTACCTGATAGGAAAAGACATGCAAACATACGCCTAAGTACGATTCTTTTTATACTGCGATGGCAAGCAACCATATTGCTCTTTGAAGAATTTCGAAAACTGCTTTGGCGATAATCCCGTCTTATAGGCAATCTCTGCGACCGACATATTCCCTTGCCGGAGCAACTGAAGTCCATGCCGCAATCGAATGGCTCGCATGAATTCAAGCGGAGACTGCCCCGTTTCATTCATGAGTTTCTTATGAAGTGCACTACGACTGAGGTTCATCTCCTCACCGAAACGCTCCACACTGAACTCTGCATCAGCCAAATGTGCCTCGACAGTCTCTGTAGCCTGGGCTATCAAACGATTGTTGTCTTCAGACAGTGGCCTTTCATCCGGCATCAAACGAGTAGTAACAGCAGAAGTATCCGGTACAGAAGGCTTTGCAAGTTGTTTTTGATAGGACATAAAAAGCTTTGACATCAACCACCCCACAAGGCCACAAAGGAAAACATATAAACAGATTGCCCACCACGATAGCCAAAGAGGAGATTTGACATCAAGCTGCAAAGTGGTCACGATGTCTTCGTTTCCGTCAAGCACCTTCACTTGCAAGGTATAATGACCAAAGGGTAATTGTCCTAAATTTATGCTATTGTCGTTGGCCGTAATCCATTTATCTTCAAGCTTATATGCAAACTTAAGCGGAGCGGCATGAACATAATCTAAAGTGGAAACAAACAATTCTATATCATCATTATGCTCAAAGTTCAACGTCGTTAGCCTATACCCATCGAAAGGAACCGTCTTACCATTCACTCGCAATTCAGTGAAATACAACTTCCGGCTCGTCATCCGATCTTCCAAAGCAGCAGGAGTCAGACGAAGATATTTTCCACATCCGCCTGCAAGAATATCCCCTTTATCCGTACAATAAATGGCTTTCTTGCAGAAAGTGATATGCTCAAAGCCATCAGCATCAATGAATTTTCGAAAATGAAAGCGATAGTCCTTGTTTCTATTTCTGTCTACTCGTACATTGAAAAGTGCATCACAGGTGGTCAACCACACTTGCCCTTGATGGTCACAAGTGATAGCGAGCACGTTGTTCATGTCATCTTGCATCCCAAAAACCTTCAAAAGTTTGAAATGTTTGTCGTAAATTCTCACTTCATCATTCATACAAATAGGAGGATGATTTGTTATCATCTCATTCACAAAACATAGCAACCAGATAGACGAGAAGCATAAAAAACAAAAAAGAGAAGTCACAAAATGAACTTCTCTTTTGCTGTGACTTCGCTGGGATTCAAACCCGGAACCTTCTGATCCGTAGTCAGATGCTCTATTCAGTTGAGCTACGAAGCCATCCGTTTTAAACATTCTTGCTGTTGTGACTTCGCTGGGATTCAAACCCGGAACCTTCTGATCCGTAGTCAGATGCTCTATTCAGTTGAGCTACGAAGCCATTTCCTTAATTGCGTTTGCAAAGGTAATGCTTTTTATTGGAAAAGCCGAAAAGCAAGCTGTAATTATTTCTTTAGTTAACTTTTATTAAGCATTATTTCCGCTACAATAAGTTTAAGGATGGCACAGGAGCAAATCTCCAACACGCTGAAATCCAGCTACATCTATTTTAAATAAGTGGAAACAATATAATTACCCCATCTTGCATCATGTGACTTCAGACGTTTCGCGAAGTTCTTTATTTCCTTCCGATACCGCCTCTTATCTATATGATTAAGAACTTCAATACACGAAACGAAATCATAATAAGATTTTGGATAATGCTTCTTTTCTGTCTCTCGAATAAGATATTTCAATGGATTTTTAGGCAACATCGGGTCTTCATGAAATACAGGAAGTGCCTGTAGCTCCGTTCCTACCAATGGTTTCCGGGCTTTATCATAATATTCAAAACCCACAGAAACTTCTTTCCAAGTAGCTTGGTCATACGTTGCCGTTTTATATCTATACCAATCTTGCAGCGTAGCATCATAGAGATAATAGTCGTAGGTTAAGACAACCGTACTGCCACGTGACACACGCAAGACTCTGAGTAAAACTCCTGAACGAGGAGAAAAATAGTTCAATGTTCCACCCATAACGGCATCTAAAGGTTCAGTGTCCGTAAAATGCAATGTTCTTTCGTTTCCAAGAACAATCTTGCCATCGATAGTTATTCTCGAGAAATACCACGTTTCCGAGTCTTCCTCACCTTTTTCATAGTGTGTTTTACAGACCATAGCAAGCCTGTCTTCCCGTCTGTCGTTGTCAAAATCTCCCTTTATGGTCTGCCTTGATGTTTCTATCCGTTGGGCATGACAGGCTATAGTAACACCCATCAACATGGAACATAAGCAGCATAATCTCTTTTTCATCACATTACTTTAACCCTTTCTGTCTTCCTTTATCGGATTTCATCTGCAATATTAAGCGTTTTCTTTGAAATATGCAAACAACAGATGAAAAGAATTGCACACAACAAAAGCCTGCTGCACTCCTCCATTAAAGAGAAACCCAACAGGCTTTTCACTTATTCATTTCCATGGGACAAACAGTCCGTAGGTCTAATCTTACAACTTATTTTATCATCTCTACCGAGCGCTTTAAGAACTCATCAAGCGCTTTTCCCTTTAGCATGCCGTTCTGAAGAAGGGCAAGGTCGATGAGCTGATGAATGACATTGTTGCCTTTGGCATAGTTGTCAAGCACTTCAGTCTTTTTGCTCTTCTGCTCATTGACAGCCTTTTCGGTGTTCTGCAAATCGTCTTTCTCCTCCTGTGTCAGCTCTTCAGGTTTCTTCTTATCCTGGCTCTGATGCAGTGCATCAAGGCGTGCCTGCTGTCCTTTCAGTTCGCTCAAGATTGGCTTCAAGGCTTCTGCGGTGTTGCTGTTACAGTCGGCAAGCACCTGTTTCACAAGTGCATGATCACTGTTGAGCACGAGCGTATAGCTGTCGGGCATTTGCTGATAGAAGCTCATTCCAGGCTGGAACTGACTCATTTGCTTCATGCGACGCATGTATTCATTCTGTGTGATAACCACGGGTTGACCGTTCTCACCCAATGCCTGAACCTCCACATTGAACTCTGCTTTATCAAGTTTCGGCATCTGTGAACGGAACACCTGACTCAAGTTTTCACTGTCTTCAGCCGCAAGTTCACTCTTCTTCTGATCATCTTTCACGATGAGTCGATCCACAATATCTGCGTCAACGCGAGTGAAACGCGACTTCTCGAACTTCTGTTCGAGCATGCTTACGATTGGCGTATCCAAGTCTCCGTCGAGCAACAGCACATTGTAGCCCTTGTTCTTTGCAGCTTCAATGTAGGTGTATTGTTCTTCCACATTGTTGGCATAAAGATAAACCAACATGCCGTCCTTATCGGTCTGTTCGCCTTGGATAAGCGTTTTATACTCCTCAAAGGTGAAATACTTCCCGTCAACATCCTTGAACAAGGCAAAATCCTTTGCCCGGTTGTAGAAGTCTTCATGCGAAAGCATACCATAGTTGATGAAGAGTTTCAAGTTGTCCCATTTTCCCTCGTATGCCTTGCGGTCTTCTTTGAAGATGCTTTGCAGGCGGTCTGCCACCTTCTTCGTGATGTAAGTGGAAATCTTCTTCACGTTGGCATCGCTCTGCAAATAGCTGCGGCTCACGTTCAATGGGATATCAGGAGAGTCGATGACACCATGCAGCAGCGTCAGGAATTCAGGCACGATGCCTTCTACCTGGTCGGTAACGAAGACCTGATTGCAATAGAGCTGTATCTTGTTGCGCTGCAAATCAATGTTGTTCTTGATGCGTGGGAAATAGAGAATACCTGTGAGATTGAACGGATAGTCCACATTCAGATGTATCCAGAAGAGCGGTTCATCCTGCATGGGATAAAGCTCTTGATAGAACTTCTTGTAATCTTCGTCCTTCAGTGTTGACGGAGCCTTGGTCCACAATGGCTCGATATGATTGATGACATTGTCTTTATCGGTATCAACCATCTTGCCGTCTTTCCACTCCTGTTTCTTGCCGAAGATGACTGGAACGACCATAAACTTGCAGTATTTATTAAGCAACTCTTCAATCTTCTGCTTATTGAGGAATTCCTTGCAGTCGTCACTGATGTGGAGAACCACGTCACTTCCGCGCCCTTCTTTCTCTGCCTCGCTGATTTCGAAAGCAGGAGTTCCGTCACAAGTCCACTTCACGGCCTTGCTTCCTTCCTTATAGGAACGCGTGATAATGTCGACACGATCGCTCACCATGAAACTTGAATAGAAACCCAATCCGAAGTGACCGATAATGGCATTTGCATTATCTTTATATTTATCTAAGAAGTCACTGACGCCCGAAAAAGCAATCTGATTGATATATTTGTCAATCTCTTCTTCGGTCATACCGATACCGTTATCGCTGATTGTAATGGTCTTGGCAGCCTCATCAAGCTTGATGTTGACCTTCAGCTCACCCAATTCGCCTTTGAAATCGCCCTTTTCGGCCAGCGTTTTCAGCTTCTGAGTGGCGTCAACGGCATTACTGACCATCTCGCGCAAGAAGATTTCATGGTCTGAATAGAGAAACTTTTTGATGACAGGGAAGATGTTCTCTGTTGTAACCCCGATGTTTCCTTTTTGCATATTATCTGATATTTTAATTTTCCAACACCCTTTTATGCAAACTCCATGCCAACTGACAGGCTGGCACACTTCCACGACTCTCCCACTCCGTTCTTGTCATTCTGCCACCCAAGCAACTGTTTACCGGACAAGCATATAGGTTTCTTTCATTCTTCCCAAGGATATATAACCTGCAAACATTGACATAAAAGGCAAATCAGCCTATGATATATTGCATTCTGACATGCATCATTTCATCGTGCAAAGTGACGCAAATCACAGCGCAACTCAAGTCATTTCGCACCATAAAGTGACGCAAATCACAGCGCAACTCAAGTCATTTCGCAGCATAAAATGATGCAAATCACAAGGCCCTCTCCTATCCCCTGACTCCACACATCATTCAAGCCATGAAATCTTTTGAATTTTTCCACAATATGCTTAACATGCAGTAAAGCCATAAAAGACAGCACAGAGAAGAATGATTTATTATCTTTTAACATGAAATTATACGAAATGACAAGCTTTTCCCTTGGCTTTTCATATTTTAAGACGTATCTTTGTTGCGGAAAACAGAAGTTTATTTCTTTCGAGAGGACACAAGGCTTTCTCTTTAAGGAATAAGTCTATATCATCAAACGACACCTTAAATATAGTATTATCAGAAACCAACTTATATGAATATCTGGCTCAGAAAAATTATCCTATCTTGCATTATAATGGGCTATGCGCTGTCTGTAAATGCACAAAACACTGTAAATGGAAGAGTTTTAGACGAGCACCACCAGGGTGCCGATGCTGCAATCGTCATGCTGTTTACCCAACCTGACAGCATTCTTGCAGAGACAACACTCACCGACGGCAACGGAATGTTCTCGTTCCCATTGCGGAAAGGAAAATTCATTTTATGCGTAAGAATGTTGGGCTACAGAGAGATTAAAAGGGAAATTATAATCCGTGAAGACGCGAAAATACCCGACATGCAATTAGAACCGGATGAAATCGTATTGAAAAACGTAGTCATAACAGCGCGGAAATCTCGGCCGATGACAAGTTCGTCTAACGGGAAAATACAGATTAACGTGGCGCAATCTTATCTTACGGATATCGGAGACGCACTGGATGTTTTGAAGCATTCTCCAGGCATTTCTGTAAACAGCAAAGGCGACATTTCCTTGGCATCACTCGGAGGAACTGCCTTATATGTCAATGGAAAGAAACTGATGTTGCAAGGTGAAGAGCTGTCGGCTTATCTGCGCTCTCTGCCTTCATCGAAAATCTCCAAGATAGAAACTTCGCCCAATCCTAATGCGAGTTTTGGGGCCGACGGAGCCGGAGGAATTATTAATATCATCTTGAAAACCACGGAGAAATCGGGCTTTTTCCTGACCACTTCACATAGCATTGCCTATTGGGAAAACGTGAGACAGAACTCTGACATCGCATTATCCTATAACACGAATAAATGGCAATTGGGATTGAATTACAACCACAGTATAGGACATCATGCCATGAATTATGGCTATGAAAAAATTCAGAACGGTGATAAAAGTTTATCTGAAACCATAGATACTGATAAACGAAACACGCATTCGGCAGGCATTGACTTTTCCTGGCAGCCCAATCAGAAGAGCAAATTGTTCTTGAACAGCACGGTGAACTTGCTTGTTGGGCCTGGCTTGACAGAGACAACGACAAGGGTGTATAAAGGGACTTCCACATTAGATGGCATCTTGAAAGCACGCAACAATTATCTGAAGCAGAAAACTGTTCGATACAGTAACAGCATGAACTACCTGTACCGACCCTCCGAAAAACAGCAGTTGTCGCTTTCGGCAGACTGGACCCACTTTGACGGTAAAGCCCGATGCGAGCAGCCTAATGATTATTTTTCACCGACAAACAAGCTTGTTCGTTCTGATTTGTTTTACTCTCAGCCCGATAAAGACATTGACATTTATGCCTTGTTAGCAGACTATAAGTATAATCCTAATGCGCAGAACGAGTGGCTTGCAGGTATCAAGACTTCGCTTATCAAAAGCAACAACACCTTCCTCTTCAAGAGAAATGGGACTATTGACCTGCAACGCTCAAACAAATTTGATTACAATGAACATAATATTGAAGGCTACACACAATATACGCACACTTGGAATAAATTGGAGTTAAGTGCAGGCCTGCGTATGGAATATATGTACACCCACAACAAGCTAAACGCTTATACCAATCACAAAACAGAAGAAAACAACAGGAATAAATTGCGTTTATTCCCCAATATGTCTGTATCATATACGTTCAATGAGAAGAATAAATTGGCCCTGTTATACAGCAGACGGCAAGATAAACCGCGATATGAAGATCTTAATCCCTTTGAATATCTGCTTGATGAACTCTCCTATTGGAAAGGAAATCCCTTCCTCAAACCACAGATCAGCAATAAAATAACATTGAACTATACACGGAAGAGTTTGTCTTTGAACTTATATTACAACAAACTTGATGATTATTTCACTTCCCTCACAGATGTTTTTGAGAACAACAAGACGATAATGACAACGAAAAACATCGGAACACAACAGCAAGTTGGATTGGAAGCGATTTTCTCTAAACGCCTTACTTCATGGTGGGATTTCAGTACAAACGTAGGACTTTACTACTTTGTGAATAAGTTGGATTACGAAAGATACAAACAAGAATACAAGCGTCCATCCTGTTCCCTCTCGGCAAGCAATAATATTCTTCTGCCTTGGGGCATAAACTTTGAATTCTCCGGACGATATTACTCAAAACGCCAAGGAGGAAGTTATGAGATTAGCAAACCTACAGGAAGCATTGATTTGGGCTTCAATAAGAGTTGGCTTGAGAATCGCATTCGACTTTCATTACTGATGACCGACATTTTACATACAGAACGTTGGGATAGTTATGGAGTAAAAGATGCCCTGAACCTCTCGTCGTGGGGATATGGAGAAAGCCGTAAAGTCATCCTGCGCTTCAGCTATAACTTTGGTAAACAGAAATTCAATAAGGTGGAGAAAAACATTGAGGAATTAGACAGATTATAAATATGTCACAGCAACGTTCATAAATGATGACATAAAATATAACACCATCTGTCTGCCGAAAGAAACTATTGAAACTGCAAAAAAGTTTGCAAAACATTTGGTTGTTTCAAAAATAGTTCCTACCTTTGCACTGCTTTTTTAACAAAGCATTTGGTTACTAACCATTGGAGAGATGGTAGAGTGGTCGATTACAACGGTCTTGAAAACCGTCGTGC
>ERZ772960.2298-NODE-2298-length-14095-cov-5.336111_pt1 | contig 14095 bp, 7 predicted proteins | sample MGYA00580678_ERZ772960 | MGnify/ENA primary metagenome ERZ772960 (study PRJEB29015, sample SAMEA2737930) | human oral metagenome | biome: human oral; feature: human-associated habitat; material: dental | place: China | collected 2059 ... | reverse complement strand
GGCGTCTTTAAGAAGCTAAAAGAGCATGTATTGTTTTCGAAGAGTTAGAAAAAAGTTTACATTCCTTTATAAATAGAGCGAGGAATTACTTGTAAAAATAAAAGATATACTTATCGACTAACTTCAGTTTTAACTTCTATGGGAATATTTACTGGATAGCAATAGTCGCTCTTTGTGCCACTGACACCTCTGTATAGCGTTTAACTCCGTCTGCTCTTTTTCTCTGTGTGCCTTACTATGTAAGGGATTTAGTTTATCACTCCATATTTCGTAAGAACCGAAAAAACTTCTTCTTCACGCTTGCTATCAAATAAGATTTAGTACCTTTGCAAATAATTAACTCATTAACTATGTTCAAGAAGATTTTTAAAGTGATAAGATGGGTATTATCCCTAACCTTTATCTCCACAATATTGGCGGTAGTAGTCTATCGCTTCATCCCTGTATACTTTACCCCTCTGATGATTAGTCGTTGTTTTGAACAGATCGGTAAAGGAGAGTCTGTGAAACTTTATCATGACTGGGTTCCGTTAGAAAAGATGTCAAAATCAATGCCTGTGGCAGTGATGGCAAGTGAGGACCAACGCTTCCTTACACATCATGGTTTCGACTATCAAGCTATCGAGAAAGCTGCAGAAGACCACCTAAAGAAAGGGAAGAAACTGCGTGGTGGCTCTACCATCTCTCAGCAAACAGCAAAGAATGTCTTTCTGTGGCAGGGACGCTCATGGGTAAGAAAAGGATTGGAGGTTTATTTCACTTTCCTCATAGAGACACTATGGAGCAAACAACGTATCATGGAGGTTTATCTTAATTCAATTGAGATGGGCGATGGAATCTATGGTGTTGAAGCTTGTGCTGAACAGAATTTCGGTATGGAGGCCAGCCAACTTAGTCGAAGAGATTGTGCACTCATAGCAGCGACATTACCTAATCCACGTCGCTTCTCCTCAAAGAATCCTGGACCTTATATGCGCAAGAGAATCGGACAGATTGAACACCAGATGACTTTTATACCAGCTTTTCCAGAAGAGCATTAAAAAGACAGTATATTAGTCTATTAAACAATTCTGTTCGACAAAAACAAAGAAGAAAAATGATAAATCAAGATAAGGAAGAGGCTATCCTCTCCGCACTGAACGAAAGCCAGCGTGAGGCAGTTGAGTATTGTACAGGACCATCACTGGTGATTGCTGGTGCTGGTTCGGGTAAAACACGCGTGCTCACCTATAAGATAGCCTACCTACTTAATAAAGGCTTAGCACCATGGAATATCCTTGCGCTTACGTTTACAAACAAAGCTGCAAGAGAGATGAAGGAACGTATTGCACAGATAACAACTGCTAAAGATGCACAACACCTTTATATGGGAACGTTCCATTCCATTTTTGCACGTATTCTGCGTCGTGAAGGAGAGGCTATCGGCTTTGGAAGTAATTTCACGATTTATGATGAAAACGACTCCCGTTCGCTTATTAAGAGTATCGTAAAAGCCTTAGACCTTGATGAGAAAGTCTATAAACCAGCTGCGGTGCATAACTTTATTTCAATGGCAAAGAACCATCTTATCACAGCTGCAGAATATGCAGAAGACCGTGCTGCCATTGAGCGTGACCGAAGTGCGCGTATGCCTGCAATCCACATGATTTACAAAGCATACGAAGCAAGATGTCGTCAGGCAAATGCAATGGACTTTGACGATATTCTGCTTTATACCTTCTTGCTCTTCCGTGATAACAAAGAGATTAGAGAGAAGTATGGCCAGCAGTTTGAATATATCTTGGTAGACGAGTATCAAGACACAAACTATGCACAGGTAAGTATCATCAGCCAGTTAGCTGAGACACATCGTCGCATCTGCGTTGTGGGTGATGACTATCAAAGTATCTATTCTTTCCGTGGTGCAAATATTGACAATATCCTTGACTTCAAGCATAAATTTGACGATGCTGAACTCTTTAAGTTAGAGCGCAATTACCGCTCAACACAGCTCATCGTACAGGCTGCTAACTCGTTGATGAAACACAACGAACGACAGATTCCTAAGGATGTATTTTCTAAAGAAGCCGAAGGAGACAAGATTCTCTATAAACCTTGCTATAGTGATAGGGAAGAGGCTATGGTCGTTGCGAATGAACTGAAGCGTATCAAACGCAATGATGATTGTGATTATGGCAACTTTGCCATTCTCTACCGTACGAATGCACAGAGTCGTTCTTTCGAGGATGAATTCCGTAAACAGGGTATTCCTTACAAGATTATCGGTGGACTTTCTTTCTATCAGCGTAAGGAAATCAAAGATATCATCGCTTATTTCCGCTTGGTTTCTAATCCTGATGATGAAGAAGCCTTCCGACGTATCATCAATTACCCAACACGTGGAATTGGTAATACGACCATTCAAAAGATTATTGATTGTGCCCAGCGGAATTCTGTTTCACTATGGGAAACTATCCTCAATCCTATACAATATGGATTAGATGTCAACAAGGGTACAATGACAAAGCTTTTTGCTTTCAGAACACTTATCAGTGGATTTATTAAGAATGTAGCACTGAAAGATGCATACGAACTTGGAAAGGAGATTATTGAAGAGAGTGGACTAAGTGCTGATATACGTTCGGGAAGTGAGCCAGAGGACTTGGCTCGTCGAGAGAACTTGGAAGAGTTTATGTCGGCTATGCAGGGCTTTGTGGACTCTGGACGAGAAGAAGGACGAGAAGAGAATGTTTACCTTACTGACTACCTACAGGAAGTAGCTTTATACACAGATGCTGATAAGGAAGACGATGACACTCCAAAAGTGACATTGATGACAATTCATGCAGCAAAAGGATTGGAATTCCCTACGGTATTTGTCGTTGGATTGGAGGAAAATATATTTCCAAGTCCTATGTCGGCAAGTTCAAAACGTGAGATAGAAGAAGAGAGAAGATTACTCTATGTGGCTATAACACGTGCCGAACGACATTGTATATTGACGAATGCAAAGAATCGTTTTCGCTATGGATCAATGCAAATTGATAACCCAAGTCGTTTCTTAAATGATTTCGACCCCGCACTGATTCATGTAGAAGATGAAGCAAATAGTACTTTTGGAGGTGAACGACGTAAGATGCCTTGGGACGAGGACAATAACTCAGGAAACGCTTGGGGACGTAATCGTTCAGAAGATAACTTCCGTGAGTACGAACCAAACAAGGCATACACAGGTAGCAGACCTTGGGGACAAGAATATCGTCAAATGGGCTCGAGATGGCAGAATTCAAATCCTGTTGCAAGCCAATTTCGTGCTGATCCAAAGCCAAAGATAACTGAACGTAAACGTCCTGAAGCTGCTGTTGACCCATTCTCTGAGCGTGCTAAACGCAGATTAATAGCGGAGGGTGGTAATTTCAAACGCCTATCGTCTGCAATGAGAAATGGCGGTAGAACATTATCAACAGAGAGTACCTCAATATCCTCGGTTTCATCGACAGCCTCAGTAGCTGGACTCAGTGTTGGTGTGACCATTGAACATCAACGCTTTGGTATTGGAAAGGTATTAAACCTTGAAGGCTCTGGAGAAAATGCTAAGGCAACAGTTGAGTTCCGTAATGCAGGAACCAAACAGCTACTACTGAAGTTTGCTAAGTTTAAGGTTATTGGTTAAGAACACTACAAATACGATAGGCGAACATAAATGTATTCACATTTATGACCGCCTATTATCGTTTATAACTATAATTATCGTCCACACATCTGTTTATAAGGACAGTATTGACAACTATCAGTATTGTCTGTTGGAGCAAAAGCTATATTAGGATTATGTATTTCTTCGAGTTTCTCCGTGAGATTTCTAAGAAAATCCTCTTCATATACGGTCACATCAGTAACTTCTTCCTTATCTATTGATAGTACAGGAGTATAATCTTCACTACCTGCATGTTGGATAAAGAGCAAAGCAGGACTAACAGCACGATGATTTGGATTATGTTCAGAATCGTTCTTTGCTTCAATAAGACTGTATAGCATCGCCTGCATTGTGTAGTCACTCTTTTTACTTAAATTCTTTGAATCAAACATTTCATCAACACTTTTCAATGACTCCGCTGCTTTTCCACCAGTCTTATAGTCTACAACTCGCAAGCGTGCATTATCACCATCAACAAGAATCTCGTCTAAACGGTCAATACGTCCACCTGTTTCTATTTGCTTCTCCAATCCATTCACATTAATTGTCAATGAGCGTTTAACAGGAAACTCATGACCAATCACACGCAATGGGGTAGAACGCCGATCAATTCGCAATAATTGATGAAGGTACTTTATGATAACTTCACGATTGATGAGTTGGAGTCCATTGAGCTTTGGATGTTTCTTTATTCCTCGTTGTTGATGAAATAGTTCAGTAGCAAATGCCTCGTCGACAATATCATCCAATGTAAGTTCTGCATTGCCTGATGTGAGTGACTGTGTGCTCTTACCTGTCTTCAACAAATAATCTATGTTCTTAGCTGTGATGACTTCTCTTGGCAGTAACTTTTCATACATAAGCTGTGCTGCTGTATGAAAGATATTACCAAACATTCGATTATCAACATCGTCAACATCAATTTCATCAAGTTCATTGATACCTGCAATATACTTAAAGTAATACTTTAGTGGACAAGTTATATATGTATTAATAGCAGTTGGGGAGAAATAACTGATTTCATCAAGTCTTTTCAGCACAGCTTCATTCTTTTCAACCACTTCTGCTTCACAGTGCATAGGCTCTTGCCCTGCTTGCAAAGTTAATCGATGAATTGGGTGATTCCACTCTACCATCAACTGTAAAATGAAACGACTCATCTCTCCTGTATGGCTACCTTGCGTGGAGTTATTATAAAGGAAAGTAACATCTTTTGCCCGCTGAATCAGACTATGGAAATAGTAACTGTAGATAGACACCTTATTATCAATTGTTGTTAACTCGTATGCCTTACGAATAAGATGAGGTATGAATGATGCATCGTCTATTCCCTTTGGCATATTACCTTCATTACAAGAGAGCACAAGTACATGATCGAAATCGAGATTACGCGTTTCAAGAACGCCCATCACTTGTACTCCACGTGCTGGTTCACCATGGAAAGGAATACTTGTAGCAGCAATAAGCTGTGTTAATAGACGACGGAAGATTATCTTATCTGCATCTAAATCCCCATTTATCATCAAATCAGACAGTCGTGTGAGTAAGGTGTACATACGAAAAACAGACTCTTCAAAGAGTGGGTCTTTGTCAGCTGCACCATTTACACCGATGAAACGGATAGTTTCTGCCAACCAATTAACTAATACTTGTAGGTTCTGCTTATCACTTGGATGGTATTCAAAGATTGAGCCTTCTTTTGGCTTTACATAAAACTGTCGTTCACTATTCAATCGTTCGATGATTTCGGCAACTTTTGGTGTGAGATACTTCCCATAAGGATGTCGTAATACTCTGTTTACATAGTGAAGTCTATAACTCTGTTCTTGTACAGAATAACCTTCTGTCTGTAACGCCCAAAGCTGCGTAACCATCGATGCAATCGGGGTTTGTTGTAACGGATAACCCGTTGTGACATTCAGAGTTTCGACTTCATCAGGTATACAATGGATTACTGTCTGCAACAGATGTTCATCACAAAGAACAATTGCTGTTCGCTTACCATCTTTATATCTTTCATTCTCGCGCAACCACTCGGTGATATAACGTGCTTGCAAGTTCTCTGTAGGAGCAGAGATAATGTTTATATCCTTCTCTTTACCTAAATTATCATACAATTCATCGCTATCGTTTGGTAAAGCATTGGGGAATTTACCAAGCCAACGACGAATATAGTTACCAGCTTCATTGGTAGACTTCATATAATATCGGTCATAATCCCAATAGAAACTTGCCTTTTCTTCCTTTAAGAAGCGTTTGAAAAGAAGCTGTTCTACCTTCTGAAGTACGTTGAATCCGACAAAAACATAGCATTCATATTGTGCTTCTAACTTCGTATTCTCTACCACATCACGATAAAGCATACCCTCATATGCAAGTTTTTGACCTCTAAGTCTTTGCCTGAAATCATTATATATATTATTCAACTTATTCCAAAGAGTTATAAAACGCTCTCTAATACCCTCTGGATTATCATCGAAATTAGCGAAGAAACGGCGTAATTCTACTTTCTGTTCATCGGTAAGATAACTAATATCATCTAACTCTTTAAGGTTACTAATATTGGAGAAGACCATCTCAGCGTTCGCCATATTCTTATCGATGTCATCGAAATCGGCTAAGAGCAGTTGCCCCCAACCATAGAAGTGGTCTAAGGTTTCATTCGTATTGCCTGTTACCTCAACATAACTCTTATAGAGGTCACAAATACTTTTAATAGGATCAGCTATTGTTAGCTCTGAATGTTGACGAAAGAAGTCAGAGATGGTAATATATGCAGGACTCCATACAGGACCATCAGCCAATCGAGCTAATGCTTGATTCAGAAAGAGTGCAGCACGCTTATTAGGAAAGACAACAGCTATATGCGCCATGTCATTACCATACTTCTTCAGTAAATCAGCTGCAACGTGTTCGAGAAATGTATTCATAATTTATATATCGGAACGCTTGTTAAGAATGAAATGAAGTTAAGTAATATAGGCTATTCGTCCTTTAATGGAAGAAAAGGAGTCGGTATTATCTCGTTTCTAACGACATACCAAATATAACCAGACACCTTCTCATAGCCCATTCGCATAAGCAAACTCATATAGCATTGTACTTGCTCATGATATTCTTCACGTGGTTTACCGAACTTGAAATCTACTACAATAATCTCCTTTCCATCCGTCATTACACGGTCAGGACGATGTTCATGAATATCTCCACTCTCCTTATCATAGTCAAGAATAGTGCACTCATTAAACAACTTCCATCGTGAACTAAACCAATCTTTTACTTTCTCATTCATCAGAGCATTGACAATCTTATTCTGCAATTCTCTCGATGTAACCTCATCATTATAGATAACTCCTTCTTGTTCTAATTCCTTCAAGCGTGGTTCAATATCAGCCTCAGTAAGGATAGTAGAAAAAAGTTGGTGAAGTATATTTCCAACCTTTATATAACGATTTGCATCTGAAGGGTCAATATCCTCACCATTGATAAAGTCATGACTCTTATTACTCTGTCGAAAGCTAACAGGGTGGGGGAAAGTTTCTATCTTTAATTTATGCGTCTTTGGAGTAAGTTCAAAAGGATTCTCCGTAGACTTCTCCTTATCAACACGCTGTCCACAATCCAACAAAGTACCAAAATCAAAACTGATAGCCTCCTTATCACCAGCATCATCAACCGTTGCTTCTGGCAATTCATTAGCAAGATTATCAATAACTAATTGAATAATTTGTGAGCGATCTGTGGCTGTATTACCATTTTGCAGCTTAGTAAAAGTGCTTTTAGAAGCCTTTTTACCAGTAATAAATAGGTTCTTTCCTGCACGTGTAAAGGCAACATAAAGCAAATTCATATTATCTACAGTATTCTGAAGATGCTCTTCTTTGTAATCATCTTCAAAGACAGTACCTATCATCTTTTTAGAAAAATCTATCGGAATCAACGGTAATTCTCCATAAGGTTTCTCCTTATTATCTCCTGGGCACCAGATTGTATTACCTACTGTCTTCTCCAATCCCCAATCACAGAAAGGAATCAGAACGTTATCATATTCCAATCCCTTACTCTTATGAATGGTAATCAAACGTATTCCATCAACTTCATCACTTTGAATTGTATTGCTTGAAAGACTATCTTCCCATTCTTCGATGAAATCATCAATATCTGCAGGATGGTCTCTCAAATACTCATTCAATGTATCGTAGAATGTACATACGTATGCACTTTGTCCTTCAAGACTACCGAGATTAAAAAGTGAGTAAATCTCATCAACAAGGTCTACAAGTGACAATCTTAACAAAAAGTCAAACTTACTTACATAGCCACTTGGTAAAAAAGACTTTAATTCTCTTTCAACTTCATCTACAAATAAAGCATTATTATCTCTATCCGTCTGTATTACTTGTTGTTGATAAAGCTTAACCAACTTACTTTCTGTAAGTTTATCATCAGGATGTGTAAGCAATCGCAGAGCAGCAATAATCACATTAACAGCTAACGAAGCATCCAATTGGAATGCCTCATCAGAAACAATACTTACATCTGTACCAAACTCACCTTGGAACTTGTCAGCAATATCTTGTATTACTCCTTTTGATCGGACAAGAATTGCAATATCCTTTTGTTTATACCCACGTTTTAATAGTTCGCGGATATTACTAACTAATTCATTGAGAACATTCTCTTTATATTCTGATACTGCCTTTTTATCATAAGGAAAGAGTTTTATATGCACAGATCCCTTACCATCATCTTTTCTTGGTTTCTGTTCAATCTCTTTATAAGCTTCAATCAACTGAGAAGCACCTTTTATATCATCACTCTCTAATTCTTTAACTGTTTGAATAACAGCCTGCGTAAAGAAAGCGTTATTAAATCGGATTATATTCTCTTCAGAACGATAATTAGTTTCAAGAGGTGCTATCTTTATTTGCTCTTCAGAGAAGTCATGCTCAATATTGTTTAGTAATTTCCAATCACCTTGACGCCATCGATAAATACTCTGCTTAACATCACCCACAATCAAATTGTGAGATTCTATTTGAGCCATACAGTTATCGAGTAACTTACGGAAATTAGTCCATTGAATAGTACTCGTATCTTGAAACTCATCAATCATGATATGCTTCAAGTAAGCACCCATCTTTTCAAAAACGAATGGAGTATCAGTATCCTTCATCAAAGTGCTAAGTAGTGACTGAGTGTTACTTAGCATAAATCGGTTCGTGTCTTTATTAATCTCATCGACAGCCTCAGAAATGGCATGTAAAAGACGAAGTTGAGAAAGATGTTTAAGTGTAAGATTGCTGGATTGATACTCTTTCCAACATTCTTTTCGATATTGTTCTAATAGCAGTAAGTCATCATACCATGATTCGGAGATAAGAGTACTAATACGCTCTTTCTCTCCTGCAGGGCATTTCTTCAGCAACCAATTATCTGGACTATCAAGACATTTCAACACATTTGCAGATGGTCCCTCATCTGTAGGTTCATTCTCAAACTGCTTAGTAATATATCCACACAATCCTTTAATGAAATATCCAGTATCAACACCAGCGTCACTTATTTTTTGAAGTAACTTTCCTGCCTGTTCTTTAACCTTCTTAGGACTTTCCTTTCGTATCTTACGCAAATCGGTGATGAAATCGTCAAAAAAAGATTCTTCACGAAACCGACTATCAAGTTCTGCCTTATGCTCTTTATAGAAGTCCTTAAAAATATTCTTTCCGAAGTCCTTTATCTGTCCAATGACGTTCCACCCCTTGTCATCTTCAATATTTTTATCGATGTAATCGCGAATCCAAGTCAAGACCTCTTCGCCTTCCTCAAGACTATTAATCAACTCATCGACAGCCTGAGCCTCCACTTGTTCATCATTGAGATCAATACGGAGATTAGCCGTAAGATTCAGTTCACGAGCAAGATTACGCAATACAGATTGAAAGAAGGCGTCAATCGTCTGTACACGAAACTCATTATAATGATGGGTAAGCAGCGACAAAGCTTCAGCGGCATTCTCCCTAATCGTTTGTTCAGGGAAACCAGTCTTCCGTAATACCTGTTCATAATATGCCTGAGAATCTGGCAACTTATGGGCAATACCATATAGTTGGGAAAGAATACGCGTTTTCATCTCCTGCGTTGCCTTATTGGTGAAGGTAACAGCAAGAATCTTCTTATAATCTTGTGGATTCTTTACCACTAAAGTAATATATTCCGATGCTAACGTAAAAGTCTTACCTGAACCTGCTGACGCTTTATAAACCGTTAATACTTTTTCCATCATGAATATCTAAAGAATTGGAATTAGAGTCTGACACAATATGTGAACATTCCTGGGAAAAATTCCTTTATATTCGCTGGCTTTTGACCAAAGATACCAAAGATAGTACTACCACTGCCTGACATCTGTGCATACAAAGCACCATTCGCATATAGTTTTTCTTTAACATCAGCCAATATTGGATGTTTTGCAAAAATAGATTTTTCAAAATCATTTGTAAGCTCATCACGCCATGTATCAATTGGCTGGCGAACAATATCACGACAGCTTTTAGCAGGCTTTTTTGGTGTCACTCCAGCATACGCTTCGGCAGTAGATACAGCAACATCTGGCTTTACCAATACAAGATAATATCCTTCTAAACTATGATGTTCGTTATCTGCAGGTGCAAGAACATCACCTATTCCCGTTGCATAGGCTATTTCAGAACGAATAAAGAATGCACAATCGGCACCTAATTGGGCTGCATAACGCTCCATCTCTGCATTACCCATATTCAAACGAAAACGCTCATCAAGTAATCGAATCATATAAGCAGCATCAGCTGAACCACCTCCAAGTCCTGCCTGCATAGGAATACGCTTAACAAGGTGAACATGTATGCGAGGTAACTCATAATCCTTTGCAAGGAGATGATAAGCCTTAACTACCAAATTATTACGCTCATCACATTCTACAGCATGACCAGTCACTTTTAAGTCAATGGGAGTAGGAGAAGGGAACTCCTCATCCATCTTTTTAATTTCCAACACATCACATAAAGGAACAGGATAAAAAACTGTTTCAAGGTCATGATAGCCATCAGGACGTTTTGCAACAATATTTAATCCAAGGTTGATTTTACAGCAAGGAAAGGTAATCATAGTCTAAAAATATAATTAAAGAATTCTTTTTTGCAAAGATAATAAAAGGTTATAAGATTGATGTTAGAAATGGAATATTTTTTGTAATTTTGCCACCATATGGCAGAAAGAAGTAATAACAACAAAAGTAGTCGTAGAACCAAGCAGGCTCCTATCGACACGACGTTTGGTCACCTACAACCACAAGCAACTGACATTGAAAAGGTTGTTTTAGGTGCACTTATGATTGATAAGGATGCCTTTACTGTTGTCTCAGAGATTATCAAACCAGAAACATTCTATGAGCCTCGTCATGAGAAGATTTATGAGGCTGTGCAATCTCTGAATCTGCAGGAGAAGCCTGTAGATATTATGACCGTAGTAGAAGAACTTCGTCATAAAGGAACACTTGAAGAAGTTGGTGGTCCTGCATATATCGTTGAGCTTAGTTCCAATGTTGCTTCATCTGCACACATTGAGTATCATGCACATATTCTTGCACAAAAGTTCTTGGCGCGACAACTTATCCAGTTCGCATCAATGATTGAGACTGATGCTTTCGATGAAACCGTAGATGTTGACGAGTTGATGCAGAAAGCCGAGGGTGCTCTGTTTGAGATTTCCCAGAAGAATATGCTACAAGATTATGTACAGATTGACTCTGTCGTTGAACAAGCCCATCAATTACTTCTCAAGGCAGCAAACAATAAGGGTAGCTTAACTGGCGTACCAAGTGGGTTCCACGACTTAGATAAGATAACAGCTGGTTGGCAGGCATCCGACTTGGTTATCATTGCTGGTCGTCCTGCCATGGGTAAGACTTCTTTTGCACTTAGTATTGCTAAAAATATTGCCATTGACTATCGTAAACCAATTGCATTCTTCTCTCTTGAGATGAACAACGTACAGCTTGTCAATCGTTTAATTTCAAACGTTTGTTCTGTACCTGGTAACAAGATTCTTAATGGTCAGCTAACACCTGACGAATGGGAGCGTTTCGACTCTAACATACGAAAGATGCAGGGTGCACCGATTTATATTGACGACACACCTGGACTTTCAATCTTCGAACTTCGTACAAAAGCGCGTCGATTGGTGCGTGAACATAATATTGAAGTGCTCATGATTGACTACTTACAGCTGATGAATGCCAATGGTATGCGCTTCAATAGCCGTCAAGAGGAGGTTTCTACGATTAGCCGTTCCTTGAAAGGACTTGCAAAAGAGTTGAACATTCCAATATTAGCACTGTCACAGTTGAGTCGTGCGGTTGAACAGCGTGACCCACGTGAGGGTAAACGCCCACAGTTAAGTGACTTGCGTGAGTCTGGAGCTATCGAGCAGGATGCCGATATGGTACTCTTTGTACATCGCCCAGAGTATTATCATATTCTGCAAGATGACCACGGAAACGACCTTCACGGTATGGCTCAGATTATTATTGCCAAGCATCGTAAGGGTGCAACTGGTGATGTTCTACTCAACTTCCGTGGTGAATACACTCGTTTTGCTAATCCTGAGGATTTGGATATGGCAGCTCCGATGCCTAATGACCCATTAGGTGGTGAGATTATTGGTAGCAAGATGAATGATGACCCTATACCACCATACCCAAGTGGAGATATGAGAGTGCCCTTCTAAACGACATTAGGCAATCATTTCAAGATACACAAAGTTTACGAAATTTCATTACAAAAATAACGACTATTAAACCTTATGTAGGATTAAAATAGTCGTTATTTTTTATCTTTGTAACTAACCGATTATCAAGTAATTGCAAAACACTATACAAAAAGGGGATTAATTTGACTTCAAAAGGGCGTTAGTAACATCGCAAAAGGGCACCTTTTGGAAGCCAATTGGGCGTTAATTGCAAGCCAAAAGAGCATCTTTTATTTTTTAAGATGTGATTTTATTTTACAAATAGAGATACTGGCAAAGACTAATCAACAGTTACTTAATAACTAAATTCGGCTTTATCATCAAGAACAACAGCAAACCTCTAAAATGAACACTAACCTCATTCATTGATATAAGAGCGGATAATATTTACCCAAACCTCATAACCTTTATTCGAAAGATGCAGTCCATCACGACAATAGTCTGCGTGCATTTCTTTAGCATTGACACCTAAGAGGGGATGATACAGGTCGATAAAAACAAGTTTATTGTCATTACAGTAACTCTTCAACTTCTCATTTAACTGAATAATCATATCTTCCTTACCCTTAAGTAGTTTCCACACACCAACATTTTCATTCAAAGGTAAAAGACTTTGTACGTACAGCTTGGTTTCTGGACATGTTGTACGAATTGTCTCTATGACATTAACTACCTCTTGAAAGATACGATCAACCGTCCAACCATGACTTAAATCGTTTGTTCCGCATTCAAAGAATATCTTACTGGGCTTATAAGGCAGAATCTGATTCAAGCGTTTAGAGATTCCACGACTATCATCTCCTATAATCCCTCTATTGATAATCTTTCTCGCGTTTGGGAAAAAACGATTCCAGTCTTTCCCATATTCGGAATGACTATCGCCCAACATAACAATTGCATTTTCTGGCAAAGATCCTTCTTGCTTAAATTGATTCACTCTTATGTTATAGTGTTTTGAGCCGTGATACGTAACATTTTGAGCATGCATTGATAGGGTAGTAACTGAAAGGAAAAGATAAAATAATAGCTTTGTCTTCATATAAATACTTGTATAACACGTCAAACCCATCAGAATACGAAATAATAATCTGATGTATTCTTACTGCAAAAGTAAGAAAAAAGAAAGAGAAAAGAAAGGAAAAGTCCGGTTATCTGTTCCAAAGGAAAGGATAGCCGGACTTTTAAATAAGAGGATTCTAAATAATTATTGTGCTTATTAGTTCATGTGACGCATTACCTTGCGTAAATAAGCTTGTGTCTTAGCCACATTATATCGAATACCACCGCTCCATAAGCGAATAGCTCTTTCAATACTGTTCAATGGATTGTGGAAACTCTGAATGATAATAAACATTTCCTTTGACTTTGCAGCATTAAAGCGATCCGAAAGCGAATAACGCTTATTGCTACCAGTACTTTTAAGGATGTTGTTGCACTCCTTTACCAAAACTGGGGAAATCTGCAGTACACCAACATAAGGACCATTTACAGCTGCTGGATTACCCTTGCTTTCAATCTGGATGATTGCATTCATTACAGGTTCCCAATCAAAGCCACCTTCCTTGGCTGACACTTCAACATGTGAAGCAAAAATCATTAAGAAACAAATACTTACTACTTTTAAAATTCTCATCA
>ERZ772960.2291-NODE-2291-length-14141-cov-8.849780_pt1 | contig 14141 bp, 7 predicted proteins | sample MGYA00580678_ERZ772960 | MGnify/ENA primary metagenome ERZ772960 (study PRJEB29015, sample SAMEA2737930) | human oral metagenome | biome: human oral; feature: human-associated habitat; material: dental | place: China | collected 2059 ... | reverse complement strand
ACCGTTTCAGGATTGATTGAAACCGAACCGTCAAAGCCGCTTGTATTTACCTATCAGGATAGCGATGATATCAAGACTAAAATAGAAAAGATATGCAAACAGGTATACGGCGCAAAAACCGTTACTTACTCTGCCGATGCGGAAAAAACGCTGAAGCGAATCAGTACCTGGGGTGTCGATTCCTATCCGGTATGTATCGCAAAAACTCAGTATTCTTTTTCCGATGATCCCAAAAAACTCGGCGTTCCGACTCAGTTCGATATGACTGTCCGAGAAATTATTGTAAACAACGGCGCCGAGATGATCGTTGCGGTTATGGGCGACATGATGCGGATGCCGGGGCTGCCCAAAGACCCTCAAGCGCTCCGCATCGATCTTGTAAACGGTTATATCGACGGGTTAGCGTAAATTACTATATCAGGGGATCCGCTATGAAGAAAGGATTTAGAGACTGTATTATTGTCGGCTTTGCGCTTTTTGCAATGTTTTTCGGTGCAGGGAATCTTATATTTCCGCCGTTACTCGGTTTTATGACCAGCGGCAAGTGGTTCATTACGTTTATTGCCTTCTCTATTACCGGCATTTGTATTCCTATTTTGAGTATCTTTTCGATGGGAAAAGCGGGGGGCGATATACAGCATTTTGCCGGTAAGGTTCATCCCGTTTTTGCCGATGTGTTCGGCACCGTTATTATGCTTGGCATCGGGCCTCTTTTAGCTATTCCGCGGACAGCCGCAACAACGTATGAAATCGGCGTACTTCCTTTCAGCATAGCGATAAGTCCTGTAATCAGTTCTATTATATTCTTCACAATTGTGTTGATCTTTTCGATTAAACCGTCAAAGGTAATCGATACCATCGGTAAATATTTAACACCGATGCTTATCATCGTGCTTGCTGCTATCGTTATCCGCGCCTTTATCGCTCCGCTCGGCCCGCTTGAAAATCCTTCTCCACAGAATTTTTTTTTAAAAGGCTTTTTGGAAGGTTATCAGACGATGGATGTGCTCGCGGCTATGTTGTTCGCGACGATTATTATCAATAATATCAAGGAACGCGGGTATTCGGATCGGAAATCGCTGTTAAAAGTAAATCTTTCCGCAGGGCTCATCGCCGCAGTTGGTCTTTTGCTCGTATACGGCGGATTGCTTCATGCAGGGGCATCGGCTTCGCAGGTGTTTCCCAAAGATATCAGCCGTACTGCGTTGTTGATCAATATTTGCGCAAGTTTATGGGGTAATACCGGAAAGATTATTCTATCTCTTTCAATTGCATTCGCCTGTCTGACCACGGCAATCGGTTTGACAGCAACGGCAGGACATTTTTTTAAAAGATTATTCCATAATAGGGTATCGTATGAAGCGATTGTGATCGTTGTGTCGGTATTCAGCTGCTGGCTTGCCAACTACGGAGTAGAAAATATCATCCGCTATTCGGTACCGCTCCTTGAAGCGCTCTATCCTGTTTGTATCCTTTTAACGATTATGAACCTTTTTGATGAGTATATCCCAAACCGGTACTACTATGTCGGCGGAACGGTCGGTACGCTTTTGGTCAGCTGTTTGCAGGCATTTGCCTCTACCGAAGGTATCGTAAACGATTTCCTCAGACTATTCGGCGCAAATCCCGTATCATTCGGAGGGTTGGCCGCGTTGTTGCAAAAACTTCCGCTTTCGAGCATTGGTGTTGCATGGCTTATTCCAGCGGTTATCGGCGCGGTTATATTCGGACTCGTCGGGGGCAAAAATAAAGCGATAAAACAAAGCGCTTAACGAGTTACTCGAAAGGCGTCTGATGCGTTTACCCTGAATAACGAGGTCTTTTGCCTTCCGTTTTTTTGCCGATAGTGTAACTATGGATATAATAACGTATCAAGCGTCCGATATGGATACGATGCAAAATGATTCCATGTCGTTCGCCGTTCAAATAAAGCGTAAAAATGAATATGTCGGCGGTTACACCCGACAAACTGCCGTAGCGGCTGACATGCGCCTTTTTTCAGGGCTTGGCAAGACAGGGGCGTCATATACCCATACAAATCGATCGGTTGCTTTTAACCGAAGTGCACTGCCGATACGGTGTAACCCTTTGCCGATCTTGCTGGTTTTCAGTATCGTGTATGCACTGCTGGCGTTGCCGCTGCTGCGTACCGGAGCCGGCGCTTATTCCATACGGACGATAACCTTTAGCGAAGAACCTTTGTTCAGCCGTGCGATTCATTCGTATATTTTTCCCGAACAGGAAAACTTTACCGATCAAGAAGCCTTCCTCGCTGCAGATGGGTACGTTTCGACGGTAACGTTTAAAGATTATACGGTAAGAAAAGGAGATACTGTCAGCGGTATTGCTTCCCGGGCAGGGTTACGGAATTTCGGGACGCTGCTATCGGTGAATAACATCGATAATGCTCGTAGAATCAGCGCCGGACAGACATTGCGAATACCTTCGACGGACGGCCTTTTATATACGGTAAAAAAGAACGAAACACTTGCGGGGATTGCAGCTACCCATAAGGTAAACGTTACCGCGTTACTTGATGCAAATGACTTAACGCACGAAACCCTGTCCGTCGGGCAAAAACTTTTTATTCCCGGCGCATCACTTTCATCTTTTGAACTGCGCAAAGCGCTCGGCGAGCTGTTTATCTATCCGATAATGGGTCGATTGACTTCTCCGTTCGGATATCGAAACGATCCTTTTACCGGTGCACGGAGCTTCCATTCGGGTATCGATCTGGCCGCACCTATCGGCACCTCTGTTAAGGCGACTCTGGATGGAAGAATTGCAGAAACGGGATTTAACCGCATTTTCGGAAATTATGTCATTATTACCCATGACCGGGGATATCAGTCGCTTTACGGCCATTTATCCGCCATCTATGTAAAACGGGGGCAATATGTTACACAAGGGGCCATTGTCGGCGCCGTTGGCAATACGGGGTATTCCACCGGCCCGCATCTACATTTGTCTATTTATAAAAACGGGAGTTTAATCAATCCGTTTTCCGTTTTAAAATAAGCGGGTATAAAACTTTAGTTTTTAGATATCCCCAAGCAGCTATACTGAACGATACATAAATCATCTCTAAAAATGCAAGACGGCCATTAGAGATATCCTATTTAAGGAGGATTTTGTGAAACGCGTTGTATTCACTTTATGCGCATTACTGGGCGCATATACATATTTGTTTGCTTATAACCCGCCGGCAGGTGGAGAATCTGCCAATACGTTCTTTTCTCCCGATTTATTGGGCGGTCAGGCAAGCGCTACAGGCGGACCGTTCGGGGATGGAAATCCTTCTGAATTGGCAACAAACCCTGCCCTTTCGGCCTATGAACAGAGAACCACCTTTGACCTTTCCTATGCTGCTATTATCGGGTTTAAAAAAAATACTGCCGGCGATACAGGGATAAGAGGACATCTGGCGAACATAGACTTCTTATATCCCGCGCGATGGGGTGTCATCGCTACCGATGTTCATTTCTTTAATTCGTCATTTGATACACTGCCATGGGGGACTGCCGGTTCGATGCGCCTTTCGTATTCAAAGGATCTAACCGATGATTTGGCCCTCGGTATCGGGCTATACGGTATTGTCGGAACCGGCTGGGGGCTTGGAGCCGATCTCGGTGTGCTCTATCGGCTCGGCGATCTCGGCTTTGCGAAAGATTCAAAACTCGGCGCTTCAATTACCGGAATAGGCAAACCGTATGATGCCGGTAAGGGCGGTATAAAAGGCGCCGATAAAACGAACGGCCTCATGGGAAACAGCTTTCCCGGCATGGTAACTCCGCGGGTTGGTTTTGCTACTACTTTGATTTCCGTAAAAAATTTTAAGGCGGGAATGGCCTTTGATCTGTCTTTCCCGACCTTCCAAAACCTTGTATTTGATGCCGGTTTACACATGAAGTTTGCCGACATGGTTACCTTTAAAACCGGTTGGAATTTCAATCTTGTGGAAACATTGAATCGCCGGCAAACCTACATTCCTTCGTTCGGTCTTACCTGTACAATTAAGTTGAATTCAAAAGATAAAAGCGAAGCAAATGCGTGGGAACAGAGCGATATTACTCCGCAGCTTGCCATTAAGCCCTTCTATAATGATATCTGGGCAATCGGTGCAGGGGTGAATGTAAAGGTCGGTAAAACCGATACCGCTGCTCCCGTTATTAGCATCGATTATCCCGAAACCAAATATATCTCTCCCAATAGCGACGGCGTGCAGGATGTGTTGGAATTTCCGTTGTCGATCACCGATCAGCGCTATGTGATGGCATGGGAGTGTACTTTTGAAAACGAAAAAGGGGAAGTTGTCCGTACAATTGCGAATAAAGAAGCGCGCCCGCAGCTGAGCAGAAAGTCTTTCTGGAAACTTCTGACAAAAGCAAAATCCGGCGTTGAAGTGCCGGAGACACTGCGATGGGACGGCATGCTCGATTCCGGAGCGGTAGCGCCCGACGGAACCTACTATTTTACACTTACGGCTTCCGATGATAATAACAACACGGCAAAAACGGAGCGTTATGCCGTAGTGGTTGATAATACGCCGCCGATGATTACCGTTACGCCGCCTACCGGTCAAAATGCGCTGATTTTCAGTCCCGACGGGGATGGAAATAAGGATGCCTTCCTTATCAAGCAGAACGGTTCCGTTGAAGATAAGTGGACGGCAACCGTTACCGATGCCGGAAACAAGGTTGTGCGCACCGTCGATACCGTAAATGCCGCTCCTACCGATTTTGCATGGGACGGAAAGAACAATTCCGGTGAATTTATCCCCGACGGTATTTACATCTATAAAATTGCCGCTACCGATCGCGCAGGAAACAGTGCATCACAGTCGGTTCCCAATATCATAGTAGACACTATTAAACCTTCAGTCGGTATTTCGATTAGTACCAATGCCTTTTCTCCGAATGGGGACGGCGTAAAAGATACCATCACCTTATCACCGGCAATTCCGATTCAAACCGGCTTGCAGGAATGGAAAATCGATATTCAAAATGCAAAGGGAACAACGGTATACACAATCTCCGATAGCCGTATCGCTGCAATCACCTTTGACGGAAAAGATAAAAACGGAACGGTTTTGCCCGAAGGCGATTACAAAGCGGTGCTTTCCGCTCGTTATGTAAACGGCTATGCGCCAAGCGAGACATCTCCTGTTTTCGCCCTCAATGTTACCGCTCCTAAAGCAACGGTAAAAGCTTCTACCGCTATTTTCTCGCCTGACGGCGACGGAAAGCTGGATACGGTTACCTTTACTCAGCAAATGAGCGCCGGTGATACATGGACGGCAGAAATTTATGCGCTTGACGGCGCCGGAAATATGAGCGGTAAACCGGTACGCAGCTTCGCAATTACAAAAGATAACGCTGCAAATTTTGCTTGGGACGGACGGAACAACTCCGGCGCTTTGATGGCGGACGGGAAATATGCCTACCGCTTGGCAGGTAAAAACGATGCCGGCAATACCGGTTATTCCGAACCCGTTTCGGTAGAGTTGAATACCGAAAAGGCGGATATTATCTTATCCGCAAATATGCTGGCGTTTTCGCCGAATAAAGACGGCGTACAGGATACCATTGTATTCTCGCCTAAACTGAAATCGAATACCGCTGTAGCGTCCTACACGTTTGGTATTTACGATAAAACAGGCGCTGCCGTAAAGACGCTTGCAGGAAACGGTACGCCTCCCGCTTCAATCAGCTGGGACGGTGTCGCGGATGCGGGGGATGCAAACGGGCAGCTTTGTGCAGACGGAGTTTACTCCGCTTCTATCGATGTAACGCTTACAAACGGACAGACTGCCAAATCAACTGTTTCCGAAATTACACTTGATACGCACTATCCCGAAGTGGAAATTTCTGCGCCGTATTTGGTATTCTCGACGGATAGCGCGGCAACGCGCCCGAATTTACCGGTAACACAAAAAGCTTCCGCAGAAAACCTGTGGACGGGCAGTATTACCGCTGCCGGTAATAAGGAAGTGCGGAACTTCACGTGGGAAGGGCAAGCAACCGATTTTGTGTGGGACGGAACCGATGCTTCGGGGAATAAAGTTCCCGACGGAACCTATCGCTATACTGTTTTTGCACAGGATTCTGCAGGTAATAAAACAATCAAATCCCTGGATAATATCGTGATTGACTCGCGTGTACCCAAAGCGTATATCACTGCGGAATTGTCGGCATTCTCGCCCAACGGAGACGGCATAAAGGATACGCAGAACCTGACCGTACACACGACTCTGAAAGACGGACTTGCTTCTTGGTCGGTTGTAATAAAACCGGCGGATAACAGCAGCGCCGCTCCGGTAAAAACGTGGTCTTCGGAAAAAGGTTCCGCACTTACTTCTTCTTTGCAGTGGGACGGTAAAACCGATTCCGGCAGGGTTGCATCCGGTACCTTTATTGCAGAGCTTTCGCTGCATTATACGAAGGGTGATGAACTGGCAGTCAGTACCGCTCCGTTTGTCTCTTCGATAAAAGCTCCCGAGATCGGCGTTAAGTTAGCGCCCAAGTATTTCAGCCCCGATAACGACGGTAACGAAGACGAGCTCTTCATTAACCTGTCCGCAAAGTCGGATACGCAGTTAAAACAGTGGTCGTTTGAAATTCGCGAACCCGAAGATACCGGCAATAAGCTGTTCTGGAGCACAGGGGGTAAGGATAAGATAACCGAACAGATTATCTGGGACGGACGTTCATTAAAAGGCGAAACCGTACAATCGGCTACCGACTATCCGTATACCTTTACCGTAACCGACGAGATTGGGCTTACCTCCGTTGTCAAGGGCTATATTCCGATCGACGTGTTGATTATCCGCGACGGCGACAAATTGAAGATTGCAGTTCCTTCTATTATCTTTAGAAAGAATGCCGCGGACTTTGAAGCGCTCGAAAAGAACGTTGTTGACCGGAATATTAAGGTATTAACCCGTATCGCGGAAATCTTGAATAAGTTCCCCGATTACAAGGTTCAGGTTGAAGGACATGCGAATAATGTGAGTGGAACGGAACGCGAAGAGAAAGAGGATCTGATACCGCTTTCAGGCGCACGGGCCGATGCTGTTCGCAAGTTCCTTATTGAAAAAGGCGTATCCCGCAGCAGACTATCGTCCGTCGGCATCGGCGGTACAAAGCCGGTTGCATCGCTTTCGGATCGAGATAACTGGTGGAAAAACCGCCGTGTTGAATTTGTCTTAATTAAATAAGAACGGGAAGCCTCGACAACTTCAATTTTGTAGAGGCGCCTCTTAAATGTATTTGCCGCCGGGGATAGTGAAAAAGTAACTGACTTTTGGTTCATTCCCGGCAGCGTGAAAAATCCGCAGGCGGCATAGCTGTTTGCGGATTTTTTTTAGCAGGAGGAGCGGATGGTACAAAAGATAGTCAATCTTATCGGGCTTGCAGGGCAGTCCTGTGCGGGGAAAAACATTGTTGCGGATTTCCTTGAAGAAAAAGGATATGTCGTTATCGATGCCGATAAGGTTGCTCATATTGTTTTGCAGGAAGAAAGCGAGGCTGTAATAACACGGTTTTCCCCTCATGCCGAAAAACGAGGGTTGTCGTTGCGGGCGTCCGACGGTTCATTGGATAGAAAAGCCTTGAGTATCTTGCTTTTTTCGGAACCGGCGCTGCTGGCGGAACACGAGGCATATATTCTCCCGAAAATTGAGGTATGTATCCGTAATCTTATTAAAACCGCTTTAACCGAACAACCGAACCGACCGGTTGTGCTCAACGCGCCGACATTGCATAAAACATCCCTAACATCGGAATGCTCGTTTATTCTTTACATTAAAGCGCCGTTTTTGATCAGGCTTATCAGGGGCAAAAAACGGGACGGCCTGCCTTTTTGCCGGTTAATTGCTCGTTTTTTGCAGCAAAGAGATTTCTTTGCTCAATACCTTTCGCAAAATGCCGATATTGTAAGCGTAGTGAACGCTCGTTCCGTGCAGTCTTTACGGAAAAAGATCGAGCGTGTGCTTCGCGAAAAGGGTTTTTGAGGACAGCTATGGAACAAAAGAAAATTTTATGGGTTATCCTTTCGGTAAGCTTATTCGTATTGATTATTTTCGGTATTGCACTGTTTTTATATTCGCCGTCACGGAATAGCGCAACTGCACAAGCAGGCGGGGAAACTGTTCTTTATGAAATTGCAGGTACATCGACCAATGTGGATCCCGACTTATGGGCACGATATCCCGATAGGGTTGCCGGGCTGGATAGGGATGCTCCCACGGCCACGGGAAATATTATCAATTTAAATAATGTGAATATCGTTTCAACCGACGGGCAGAGCAGCCAAACAAGCGGCATTGATGTTTCCGATTTAACTGTGCAGGCAGGAACTGACGATGTTTCCGGTCTTCCTAAAGAATTGGCGGAGCAAATCGGCATCGAGACTGCTCCGGAGCAACCGGAAGAACAACCGCAGCTTTCCGGTGCAAAGAAAGAAGAGATGTCGGCGCCGGTACAGCCGCAAGTTGCTCCCGCAGTCAAAGCGCAGCCGAAAGCGCCGGTAAAAAAGAAATCCACACAAGCGAGCGTTTCTCTTACCGTTAAACCTAAGGCAAAGACGTATGCAAAGCCTGCCGCGTCGCAGATTCAAATCCTTTATTGGGTTCAAACCGCTTCGCTTGCAAGCAGGATTAATGCCGAACGAGCGCGGGATAAACTTGCCGCTCAGCACATGAAGGTTGAAATCTTTACCAAAGAAACTGCGGCCGGTTTAACGCACCGTGTAAGGGTAGGCCCCTTTACCAATAACACCGAAGCAAAATACTGGCTCAATAGCATCAAAAAAATTAAAGGTTTTGAAAACAGTTATATTGCGGAAGAAAAGATAAAAACGAATAATTAAATAGAAACCTATACATAACGATAAGATCGGGAGCCGCCTTTTTTAGTCGGCTCCTTTTTTTTATCTTGTTTTTCGGTAACTAACATGATATAATCTTTAAAATATTGTTTTGCCGCTCAAAATTGTCACGGTTGTTAGACTCACTATGTCTATAAAATAAGAGGAGAAATCATGTTCCATCATAAATATGGCAAATATTTTGTGTATGTTAGTATGTTTATTGTATTAGCTTTTACCGCTACGTGCCGTTTGCAGCCGTTCTCATCTGTCAAGGTAAAGGCCAGTCCCGATCTTTATATTCCGCTTGGCTCGCGAAGTTTTTCTGCAAAAGAATATTTTTCGCCCGAAAAATTTACCGAAATGGTGTCGGAAACCGATGGAACAACGAATGATACGGACAAAAAAGCCAGGGTCTATAATTATACACCGGCCGATGCACCGGATAAGGAACAGCTTCGCTATTTAGTCCATTACCCTCTTCAATCTTTCGATTTTGATCTGGATAAATATTTCGGCAACAATGCAACGGAAAACGGCGATGGCCTTTCAAGAAAATTTAATAAGAATATTTCCATCCCTAAAATACGACAAACTAAAAACCTTGGAGTAAGTGCGACGGATATTAACACAAAGTTGTTGGAAAAATTCAATCAACAGCCGACCCCGCCTATTTCGGTACATGTCCCCGCGGCAGGGATAGGGGAACAAGAGCTTGCCCCTGTTCCCGTTAATTTTAGCGGATTTGCTACGATAACGTTTGATACCGGATCATATTTTGAAATTTCGACAGTGCCCCATGGTGTCAATTATGAGATTACAAAAGCGAAAATGGAAAGCAACGGACATTCCATTCCCGGAAATATAACGGGATACCATGTGCGGTTCCCGTTGGACGGTAAAGAGATAGCCGGTGCAATAACACTTACATTGACGGTAAAAGATGTGTCGGGGGGCGGGAATCTTACAATCAATCGTACGTTGCACGGAAGGATCATACGAGCGACCGGAGTAAATGCCGAACCGGAGATTACACCGGCGTCGGGATCGGTTGATATTCCGCTGCCGGAAAACTTCCAAAGAGCAAAGATCGGAGCAGGGGAACTGAAGTTATCGATGGATATGTCTGCCGATTGGACGGGTATAACGATAGAAGAACAAACTGCAATAACGCAGGCAGGCAGTGGAGGACTTGCGATTACCCCAAGCAGCTTCCAGCCGTTAGGAACATCCGTTTCTCTTGCCAATAAAACATTGAATAATCAACCTTCACTGACATACACTCCTAAGCTTAAAATTACGCTGACTAACGCGACGTATACTTATCAGGAGAATCTGTCCGTCAATTTTAATTTTTCCATAGAGGAATTTTCTGAAATTACACTGGCAAACAAAGACAATAAACCGTCGGAAAGTGAACCTATCCCTGACGGAATGAAAACTTGGATTAAAACGATACATTTAAACACCGTTACTGCAAAAATAAAGCTGAATAACGGTTTGCCTGCCGGTAATCCGATAAAAATCAAACTTTTTTCAGCATGCTTCGGAATCAATCCGGAACAAGAAAAGACATTTAACCCGGGAGAAACGGAGCAAACGTATCCCGGAGGAAACAATTTTGATTTGCCTATTGAGAATATGGAAAACTTTGATTTAAAAACGCAGGTACTGTTGCCGGGGCAGAATACACATGATGATCCCTTTACCTTGAAAAATATAAAGACAGATAGCACCATAAAATTTTCAGGAGCTGTCCGTTTTGAACTTGATTGGACCGAGATGACGGTGAAGGCGAAAGAGAATAAAAAGAGTTCTTTCCCGAAAGATAAAGATCTTACACCGTCTTTTCTTGCAAAAATGAAAGATGCAAATATGAAACTGGATAAAATGCCGATGTATTTTTATGCCGGATCCGATTTGTTTGATAACAATACAAAAATTAGAACCAAATTCTTTACCGAATATGTCAAAACCGCTTCAAATCGAGAGACGGAAACACTGTTCGATGATTCGGCTCCTCTGCAACAGCTTCCGGCCGGTGTACTTCCTGCGGAAGACGGAAAGGATTTTACGGGAGCTATTCCTCCTTATATGTTCAGGGTTGACAATTTGCATGAGGTACTCAATAAATATCCTTCAAGGTTGCGGTTTGCTTTTTCGATGTCTATGGATAACGGTATTACTATTACCCGCGCTAAATACGAAGCAGCTAAAAATAGCGGAAAAAAAACCGAGATAGAGGTTGATCTCCTTATAGATATACCGGTCGCTTTTACCGTGGGTGCAAACGGTGGTGAAATGCCGCTATCATCGTTTACAGGGGATACCATTCCTAACGATTTTTTAGGAAAGAACTCATCACAGCAAACATCTCCGTTTACCGATATGCTGAATACAATGCGCTTTATTCAGTTGGATGCAAGCCTTAAAAACGAATCAGGCTTTACGCCGAACCTTGTTTTTCGCGCAAAAAATAGTACAGGCGATATAGAAAAATCCTTAGTTTTAAAACCCGGAAAAGAGTCGCCGATAGCGTTTGATGGCGATGAATGGCAAAAATTGAGAAGTGAAGAAACTACTTCTACGGAAATGTATGTAAAGTTTGATGAAGGTTCTTATACTATTAAAAAAGACTTGGAATTAAAGGCAACTTTTTCCGTTGTAGCGGGATTGAATATTGATACTACGCTATAAATAAAAAGAAACTGCCGGTTCTTATCGGGAGGAGATAAAATGAAAAAAATATGTTTTAGTATAGTTTGTATCGTGATGATGGGTGCTTTTACGGCTTTCGGACAGACTGCGGTAAACGGGAGTACCGATTCTGAAATAGCAGCCGAGCAAGAAACGGCAACTGCCCCTGTCAAAAACGATGTATCACCCGTTCAACCTTCTCAGGAAGATACGGCAGGCCTATCCGAAAATGATGCCTCTGCTGATAATAACAGCAGTGCGGAAACTGCGTCCGATACGACTCCCGAAGAAACTCTCGCCGAAGCTGCGGCCAATGCGGATACCGATGCCCCCGAATCCGTAAACTCACCGGCTGCAAATATAACTGAGGGAGACGACTCTTCCGATATGAAAACGGTAATTTCTACGGGAGAAAGCGGCAGCAAAACGCAAGAGCGGAAAGACATATTGCAGCCGGTTGAAATGAATGAACCGACAAAAAGAACTAAGCGGCGTTCGTTATCCATGCATTCAGGATTAACAATAGACGCTCTCGGTGCCAACAATATGGTCTCTTTCTCCGATTTTTTTAAACCGGAACTTGTTATCGACTTTAATAAACTTTCACAAAAGACAATAAAGTCGGGGCTCCATGCGAGCGCTTTATTTAACTTTGATTGGTTTTTTCAGTTTACGGTACTTGGAGAACACACGGTAAAACTCTCCACCACGGTTAATGCGGACGGATGGATGAATGTCTCAAAAAGTCTGCTCGATCTTGTAGCAAAAGGGAATGCGGCAAATGCGCAGGGAGAGACAATCAAGGGGGTTCTCAACGCAAAGCTCAATGTCTTTGCCGATACGGGCGTGATGTATCAATTGAAAAAACCGAATTACGGCTTTTCCGCACGGCTTGCATATTTTGTTCCGCTTGCGTATATGGAAAATCCTCAGGCAACATTCACCTTATCGCCTAAAACAAACGACGATGCTATTGAAGGGCTGAATGTGAAAGCGGAAGGCACTATGAATATTTACGGGTATATGCCGGCACTGGCAGCGGAAAGAGGTCTTTCCGGAACCGAACTCTTAAAAAACGGCGGACTTGATTTAAGCTTAGCAGGATCATACAGCCCGACAAAATGGGTTGCCGTTACCGGCGGGATAAATTATTTGCCGATTATGGTTGTACAAATGAATACGGGAATACGGAGTCATTTTGAATATGAAGGTACGCTGGATAATCTTCTGGAAACTAAGAAGGATAAAAATAAAGAAATTTTTACTCCAAGTATGGATGTGGATCCGCTTTCTGCCGATCTGCCGCAGAAAAAGATTATGCGTCCGTTAAAGATAAATATCGGAGCGGATTTTAGACCCTTGCAAAATGATTATTTAATCTTATCGCCGTTTCTTGCTTTTCCGGTTATCAATGCAAAGCCGTATTATGCGGACGGGGGACTCAAAATTGAAAGCCGTTTTGCAAAGGTGCTCGGGGTTTATTTTGACACCGGATGTATCGAACGAATGTGGCGGCATGAGCTCTGCTTCTTTATCGATTCACGTTGGTTCACTCTTAACCTTGCCGCATCGGTTGCATCTCATGATTTCAGACGTACATTCACAACGCTGTCCGGACTCGGTGTAAAGCTTGGCGTCGGTATTGGTTTCTAGGATGTCCTTTTGAAAATAGATGGCACATCTACTGCGTTGCTACACAAAAATAAATGCTCAACGTATCAAAGATACGCCTGCGCTTTATTTTTGTTCGCGCCTTGTATCTGTACCATCTATTTTCAAAAGGCTAACGGAAAGCTATATCCGTGTGTGTCCTGATGCGTTTGCCTTCCTTCTGTGCGAAATTTTGTTTAAAATTTTGCACATTTTTTCCAACAAGCGGGTGAACGCATCAGGTAGAGTAGATAAAAAGCGCGGAAAAATTGATACGATGAGACCATTTGAACCATCTTCAACTGTTGTACATCCGTGTACAACAGTTGAAGGCGAGTTTTGTGCGTGCACAAAACATCGCTGCACTGACAGGAAGTCAGTGGTTTCAAGCAGTATCGAGTTTTTCATTGGAAAAACTCGAGGCCAAAAAATGTACACGGATGTACATTTTTTAGCGATGACATCCTTGGCAGTTCTGGTTGAACAGCTCCCAATTATTTTGTGGGGCTGCTAAAAAACAACCTGATGCGTTCACCCTGCAAAGACCGATTGAATTTTTTTCTGAAATATGTAAACTAATGCTCGACTTTATTCCGACATGAGGAGACGGATATGATGTATTCCGGTTCTGCTAATTTGGCTATTGTGGCGTGTCCGGGCGGAGAACACTTTGCCGATGCTGTAATTAAACATTTAAAACATATTTATATAGAAAAATTTAATAGAAAAATAGATAAGTTAATAAAACGGTATAATTTACAAAAAGAAAAGCTCATCAGCGACATCAATTTTTATAATGACCTGATATCGTCAGGGTTACATGAAAACAACGACATTGAAAAAATCCGTGTTCCTCGTTTTAAAGTGAACGCTCGTTTTACCTATTTTATGAACGGCGAATTTAAAACGGAAATATTGGAATGCATCCG
>ERZ772960.2289-NODE-2289-length-14146-cov-2.653822_pt1 | contig 14146 bp, 13 predicted proteins | sample MGYA00580678_ERZ772960 | MGnify/ENA primary metagenome ERZ772960 (study PRJEB29015, sample SAMEA2737930) | human oral metagenome | biome: human oral; feature: human-associated habitat; material: dental | place: China | collected 2059 ... | reverse complement strand
CATGCCTTCAAAGATTATATTAAGTTCTTGGAGACAGAATTAGAGACACCAATTGAAATTATCTCTATAGGTCCTGACCGCAAGCAAACCATTGTAAGGAAATAAAGAAACGAAAGATTTGATCATAAAATGGGAAATAATAAACCTTCAATACCAAAAGGTACACGCGACTTTGGCCCAGAAGAGATGGCTAAACGCAATTATATTTTCAATACCATCAGAGAAGTGTATGCGCTATATGGTTTTCAGCAGATAGAAACTCCTGCAATGGAAACACTTCATACTCTGATGGGGAAATATGGTAATGAGGGAGACAAGCTTCTTTTCAAGGTTCTGAACTCGGGCGACTATTTTAAAGGTATTACTGATGGGGAACTAATGGAACGCGATACACTGCATTTGCAGACCAAATTGTGTGAGAAAGGGCTTCGTTATGACTTGACGGTTCCATTTGCACGCTATGTAGTTATGCATCGTGAGGAACTGCAGTTGCCGTTTAAGCGTTATCAGATTCAACCCGTTTGGAGGGCTGATCGTCCTCAAAAGGGGCGTTACAGAGAGTTCTATCAGTGTGATGCTGATGTAGTGGGCTCTGATTCATTGCTTAATGAGGTTGAATTAATGCAGATTGTAGACACGGTTTTTTCAAGGTTGGGTGTTCGTGTTTGCATTAAAATCAATAATCGAAAGATTCTTTCCGGCATTGCAGAAGTTATCGGTGAAGCTGATAAAATTGTCGATATCACAGTTGCTATTGATAAATTAGAAAAGATTGGACTTGACAATGTAAACGAAGAGTTGCGTAAGGATGGTATTTCAGAAGAAGCCATCAACAAGCTTCAACCCATTATTTCACTCTCCGGTACGAATGACGAGAAACTTAATGTGATTCGTGATGTGTTGAAGGATTCTGAAACCGGATTGAAAGGAGTTGAGGAAACTCAGTTTATTCTGGATACTTCAAAGGCTACAGGCCTGAACAATAAGATAGAATTAGATCTTACGCTCGCTCGTGGTCTTAATTATTATACGGGTGCAATCTTTGAGGTTAAGGCACTTGACACGCCGATGGGTTCTATTACCGGCGGTGGCCGATATGATAATCTTACAGGCATTTTCGGCATGCCTGGTCTCTCTGGCGTAGGCATTAGTTTTGGTGCCGACCGTATTTACGATGTACTTAACGCTTTGAATCTTTATCCTGAAGAAGCTGTGTCTGCAACCCAGTTGCTGTTTATCAACTTTGGAGAAAAGGAGACGGCCTACTGTTTGCCTATCGCAAAAGCGGCTCGTGAAGCTGGTGTCAGGACGGAGGTTTACCCGGACTGTGCAAAAATGAAAAAGCAGATGAACTATGCCAATGCTAAACATGTGGCTTTTGTTGCGCTTGCTGGTGAGAATGAGATTGCACAGGGTAAAATAACACTTAAGAATATGTTAACAGGAGAGCAGAAACTGATTACTTCCGGTGAGCTCTTGAATGAGCTCAAATAGGCTTTTCAATATTTTGTAAGGACGTGTTTCCGGCAACTTGCCGAAACCTTTCTGATATAGTTAGATTGGAGATTTTGAATAAAATAGTAATTTTTCCAATCTTTTATTTTGTACATTTAATATTTATTCTTAACTTTGCATCTACAATAACAACTCATATTACATTAGATTAGGGATTAAGCAATATGGAGATTAGACGACAGGCTTATGATAGGTTGACAGAAAATGGTGTACGTCCTTCGGTACAGCGCCTCACAATTATGGAGTTTCTCCTAAAAAATCATACTCATCCAACCGTTGAGGAAGTGTACCAAGGTGTAGTGAAAGCAGTACCAACGCTGAGTCGTACAACAGTTTATAATACGTTGCGCATGTTTGCAGACATGCACATTGCCCAAATGATAACTATTGATGACCACAGAGTCTGTTACGATGGTGACCTTCACCCTCATGTCCACTTCTTTTGCAGAAAGTGCGAACAGGTCTTTGATCTGATGGATGAAGAGGCTCCGAGTTTGTCCCAGCCGATTAATATAGCCGGTCATTTCATAGATGAGGTGCAACTTTATTATAAAGGAGTCTGTAAAAATTGTGCCTCTAAGAAAGGTCTGAAAACATTAAGAGTGAATAATTAAGTGTTCTTTCTATTATACAATCATTTATTATACAAAAACATTATGAAAAAGAAATTTATTTGCACAGTTTGTGGTTACATTTATGAAGGTGAAGAAGCTCCGGCAAAGTGTCCGCTTTGTGGTGCTCCTGCAAACAAGTTTACAGAACTGACCGAAGATACAACTCCTGAGTTTGCTGCAGAACACAAGCTCGGCGTTGCTCTAGAAGAAGATGTTCCGGCAGAACTACTGAAGCACTGTCGTATGACATTTGCAGGGGAATGTACAGAGGTTGGTATGTACCTGGCAATGGCTCGTCAGGCCGACCGCGAAGGTTACCCTGAGGTGGCACGTGCTTTTGAGCACTACGCTATGGAAGAAGCCGGACATGCTGCCCGCTATGCAGAGTTCCTCGGTCAAAGTATTCTTCATGATACCAAGACTAATGTCGAGGTTCGTATGGCCGCCGAAAAGGGAGCTTCTGCCGAGAAGTTCGAAGCTGCTAAGTTGGCTAAGGCCAATAATTTGGATGCACTCCACGATAGTATTCACGAGATGGCTCGCGACGAGGCCCGTCATGCAGCCGGATTCATGGGTTTGTTTAAACGTTATTTTGAGAATAAGTAAACTATATTTTAAGCGTTTTTACGATATAAAAAGAGGGCAAAGTATATACTTTGCCCTCTTTTTTGTGTAGCCAAATAATTAACCTTTATCTTGGCTTTTCAGCAAGATTATGGTATCTTTGCAAAATAGATTAGCTAAGAAAGCCATATGGGGATATTCGGATTATTCAACAAAAAGGAAAAGGAAACGCTTAATCAGGGCCTTGAAAAGACAAAGCAGAGTGTATTTACAAAGCTTTCGCGTGCAATTGCGGGCAAGTCTGCGGTTGACGATGACGTGTTGGATAATCTCGAAGAGGTGCTTATCACATCGGATGTCGGCGTGGAAAGCACAATAAAAATTATTCATCGTATTGAAGAACGCGTGGCTCGCGACAAGTATGTATCCACTGACGAGTTCAACCTTATTTTGAAGGAGGAAATCGCTGGCCTGCTGGCCGAGAATAATAGCGGTGATAATTCAAGCTGGGATTTGCCTGCTGACCATTCGCCTTATGTGATTCTTGTTGTAGGTGTCAATGGCGTAGGCAAGACTACGACTATAGGAAAGTTAGCTTATCAGTTCAAGCAGGCAGGTAAAAAAGTATATTTAGGTGCAGCCGATACTTTCCGCGCAGCGGCTGTTGAGCAAATACAGATATGGGGAGATCGTGTTGGAGTTCCTGTCATCAAGCAGCAAATGGGATCCGATCCTGCAAGTGTGGCTTTTGACACACTGCAGAGTGCTAAGGCTAATGGTGCAGATGTGGTGTTGATTGATACCGCAGGGCGGCTCCATAATAAGGTAGGTTTGATGAACGAACTGAAGAAAATCAAGGACGTCATGAAAAAGATCGCTCCAGAAGCCCCTGATGAAGTGTTGCTTGTTCTGGATGGAAGCACGGGTCAGAATGCTTTTGAGCAGGCCAAGCAATTTTCTGCAGTCACCCAAATTACATCGTTGGCTATCACCAAACTTGACGGAACGGCCAAGGGAGGAGTGGTTATTGGTATATCCGACCAATTGAAAGTGCCTGTAAAGTATATCGGACTGGGCGAGAAGATGGAGGATTTACAGCTGTTCAATAAGAAAGAATTTGTCGATTCATTATTTTAATGAATGAAGAAAAATCAGATTGATTTTATAACGATGGGGTGCTCAAAGAATCTTGTCGACTCCGAGCAGCTCATGCGTAAATTTGAGAATATCGGCTATCATTGCGTACACGACTCGAAGCGTCCGCAAGGAGAGATAGCCGTTATCAACACTTGTGGCTTCATTGAAAGTGCGAAAGAGGAGAGCGTGAATACCATTCTTGAGTTTGTCAATGCCAAGAATGAGGGCCGCCTCAAGCGGCTTTATGTCATGGGTTGCCTTTCACAGCGCTATCAAAAAGAGCTTGAAGAATCGATTCCCGAAGTTGACAAGTTTTATGGAAAGTTCAATTTCCGCCAGTTGATAGAGGATATTGGCCCCGTACAAGCAATGAAAGGGCAGTATGTAAAGCATGTAGAAGCTTTTACTGCACGCCGCACTGATGCCAACAGTCGCCGTATGCTGACAACCCCTTCACATTATGCTTATATCAAGATTGCGGAAGGATGTGACCGCCATTGTGCCTATTGCGCAATACCTCTCATCACGGGGAAGCACGTCAGCAGGCCTATAGAGGACATACTTCAAGAGGTTCGAGAATTGGTTGCACAAGGCGTAAAGGAGTTTCAGATTATTGAACAGGAACTTACTTACTATGGTGTCGATCTCTATGGCCGGACGCATATTGCCGAGCTTATCAGCAGAATGGCCGATATTGAAGGCGTAAAATGGATTCGCCTTCATTACGCATATCCCAATAATTTCCCGCTTGAACTTCTCGATGTCATGCGTGAGAAGTCCAATGTATGCAAATATCTTGACATTGCGTTGCAGCATATCTCCGATCATATGCTGTCACAAATGCACCGCCACGTGACGAAAGCGGAAACCCTTTCGCTTATTAAAACCATACGTGAGCGTGTTCCTGGCATAACTCTCCGCACAACGCTGATGGTTGGTTTTCCGGGTGAGACCGAAGAAGACTTCCACGAACTTGTTGATTTTGTGCGCGAAGCCCGTTTCGAACGTATGGGCGCCTTTGCTTATTCGGAGGAGGAAGGGACTTACTCGGCCTTGCATTATACCGATGATGTTCCTGCTGACGTGAAGCAACGGCGTCTTGACGAGCTGATGGCTGTACAGGAAGAGATCAGTTCTGACGTCGAAGCCGCCAAGGTTGGGCGTACGCTTACTGTTATCATTGACCGCAAGGAGGGCGACTACTACGTAGGCCGGACCGAGGCCTGCTCGCCGGAAGTAGACCCCGAGGTGCTTATTCTTGCCAGCGAGCGCACGCTACGGGCAGGCACTTTTTATCAGGTTCGCATTACCAACAGCAACGAATACGACCTTTATGGCACTGTAATATGAACAACAAGGAATACATATCAGCGTTGGCCGATCAGGCTGGTTACACGCAGTCTGATACGCAAAAGATGGTTCGAACCATCATTGAGGCAATGAGCCAGCATCTTGAAGACGGCGACAGCGTGCAGTTTTCTAATTTCGGAACTTTCGAGGTGAAGAAGCGGTTAGAACGCATAGTTATAAACCCGTCAACACAGCAGCGCATGCTTGTTCCGCCAAAACTTGTGTTAAACTTTAAGCCCGTGTCGGCCATCAAGGAAGACTTGAAGCGCACGGACGACAATAACATCTGATAAGAAAATGGGTAAGGTAGGTAATAAAGAGCTGGCTCATACGCTTGTTGAGAAATACGGGCTGGACAGAAACGCCGCCGAGCAGTTTGTTTCTGAGGTGTTTCAGGTGCTCATGGCGGGCCTTCATGAAGACAAGCAGGTAAAAATCAAGGGGTTGGGAACCTTTAAGGTAACCAGTGTGGCATCGCGTCGCAGCATTGATATCAACACCGGTGATCCTATTGTCATAGAGGGGCGCGACAAGATAAGTTTTGTTCCTGATGCCTCTTTGCGCGATGAGGTGAACCGTCCCTTTTCACAGTTTGAAACGGTTGTGCTGAATGATGATGTCGATTTCACCGAAATTGACCGCAAGTTTGCGGAAGATTCTGATGCCTTTGTGTCTGAAGTTCTTCAAACCAACGATGTTACGCTGCCTGAAGATGAGGCTGCAGAAGAACTTCGTGCTGTGGAAACTTCCGTTTCCAAGCCTGAAAAGCCCGTTGAAGAAGCTGTTGCAGGTATTATTGAAACGTCACCCGGACCGGTTGCTCCCGTTGAACAGATGGAAGAGGCAAAGGCTGTTGAGCCGGTTATGTCACAGGAAGTTTCCGGTGTTCTCATTGCAGAGCCGGTGACCGAAGAGGAGAAGAAGGAAGAACCGACGCCGGAATCGCAACCGGTTCCAGTTGAAGAGGCAGCATCAGAAGAGGATGCAGAGCCTCTGTCTTCATCAATTGAAACCTCTCAAACAGACGAAGATACCCCGACTGTTGAGGATGAAGAACCCGAGAACAGCACGCTGGCTGCTGCCGTTCGCAGGCAGCGCGGCGTGGTTCGCGTGCTGATTGCGGTAGCTGTTGTGTTGCTGTTGGCTTTCGTGGGCGGCATATATTATTTCCTTGGAGAGCTGCAACAACGCGACAATCGCATTGAACATCTTGAGGCACAGATGGTACAGACGGCCAAACCGCATGCTGCACGCCATGCCGTTACACCAGAATCGGCCGACCCTATGGCTGCAAAGATGGAGCATTTAAAGGCGTCGGTCAACAAAGCGCAGAACGGTTTGAAACAGTCGCAGGAGGCTGCAGCCCGCAAGTTGGCTGCACAGGAGCAGAAACCACAGCCTGAATCTGTCAGACAGAAAGCGCCTGTTCATAAGATCACAGCACCGGAGGTTAAGCCTCGCGCTGCCGCCGCCGACAAGGATTATAATCGTGATGCGCGTGTGCGGACGGGTGCTTACCGTATTGTGGGCGTTGACAAGACGTTGACGGTGCGTCAGGGACAGACGCTTGCAAGCATCAGCCGTGCCTATCTTGGTGCCGGAATGGAGTGTTATGTTGAGGCTGTCAACGGCGGCCGAACTGAGTTTAAGGCCGGTGACAAGCTGAATATCCCGAAACTTGAATTGAAGAAAAAGAGGCACAAGAAGCGGTAATGCCGATTCTGTAACGTGCGAAAATAATGCCGTTCTTGGTGTGGAATGTAACCTTGCGTGCCTTGTTGTTTACCCGTCCAGCCCATATTTATAAGGCGTTTACAGCGGGTATGACGTTATCAGAGTGCCTGACGGATAACTGGTTATGAAAAAGCTCTTGATTCTTTATTGCGTATTGGCCATCTTGTGGCTTCTCGTTTATTTTGTTTTAATTCTCAATTCGTACGTCAGCATCAAGTATGAGATAGAAACCATTGCGAACGATGCCATTGTCGGCAGCATTTATCAGGTGTTCGACGTTGGCGGAGTGCTGAACATGGTGTGGTTTGTTGTCAGTGCCTTTTTGTTCTTCATGGTTTATTGGAAGAGCCGAAGTGGTCAGAGATAAACGTCTGACGGACAATTCCCAACGTATATTTCCTGAAATTTTATTATTGGCAGGCAGTTTGTGTCCTGTCAGATTGCATTTACAGGAATATGCAAGGGTTGAAGGCTCTGTCTCTGTCTTTACGCCGTAATCGTTTTGTCATTACGCCACAAAAGCTTCTTAGAGTTTGTATCTTGTTGCTAATCAGTTTGTTGTAACCTGCATAAAGCCCTTGTCTTTAGCCCGTAATGACAAAACGATTACGACGTAAAGACGGGATGATTACGCCGTAAAGGCAATGCGATTACGACGTAATGACAATGCCTTTACGGGCTAAAGGCAAAACAACCGTGTTGTAAGGGAGAAAACTTTACAGAATACGGTGTGGTTGCAAGCGTGGGAAAGGGACAGCCCGGCCTGCGGAGAAGCCCGCTGATTTACTTGGAATATTTCTTGATAAGGCCTTCGGCGCGAGGGTCGTTAAGCTCCTGGGCCTTTCGCAATGCGGCTATTCCGTCTTCCTTTTTCTTGCTTTCGCAGAGGGCAACACCTTTAATAATATAAAGGTCGGCATAGCCCGGGGCCATCTGTAAGGCCGCATCGCAAGTCTTAACAGCATTATCAATCTGGTTGACGCGCAGCTGAAGACTCGCCATTTCAGCATAATAGGTCGGCTCCGTGCGGTTAAGGACGATGGCGTGTGCAATGTCGTTGAGCGCCAGTTTGTATTGCCTTATCTTCGTTTCGCACTGGAATTTGAGATAATAAAAATCGTCATTGGCGTTGTAATTCATCAGAGAGTCGTACGTCATATAATCGCTGAAAGCCTTGCGATATTCCTTATTCGCGTCGAGCATACGTCCTCGGGCCAGAACGTAAGGGGCGGAAGCCAGGCCTGTTTGTGCCTGTACGGCTTTGTCGAGAAGCTGCATTACGTCGGCATCAGGTGCCTTAAGCTGCATCTTGCATTGTGCAGCCTCGTAGTAAATCTCTCCGTTCTTGCCCAGTTCGGTTGGCTGCAGCGAGGTAAATATTTCCAGTGCCTGCTGATAATGCCCCTGTGCATACAATATCTGTGCCTGCTGATGCTTGTATATGGGCAGCGGATTCAGCTTTTCGGCCTGCTGTGAAAGTTCGAGTGCCTTGTCGAGATTCCATTTGGTAAAGGTCGAATCAGGCCTGTAAACAGCAGCTTGATAAACCATTGTGGCATAGTTGCTGTAGGCTACGTCTTTCTTAGCCGCGCGCTTTACTTCCTGCTGAAGCATCTCGTCGGCTCTGTTAAACTGACCCCTGCTGAAAAAGCGGGTGGCGCGCGCATTGTATCCTTCGGTAGAGGTGGGGAAGCGATTGATGAAGTCGTCTATGTAATTCTCATATCTTACACTGTCGTTTAGCTGTGCGGCCAGCACAAGCATAACCGTAGCCTGTTCCTCGTCCTGAGGCAGAGCTACGCGTATGCCCGTTGCCTTCAGCGTGGGGTCGTTGATGGACAAGCCGTTAAGCTTGAAGGTTTCGCTTAGTCGGGCATCGGCTGAAAAAGCCTTACCGCCAGCCTCGGGGCGCTGCATGATACCGAGCAGCTGACCTGATTCGTTGACGATGGGGCAGCCAAGCATGGACGCCGATACGTCAACGTCGTTGAAAACATAATAGTTATTGGTGGTCATAAACTTCTCGGTGCGCACGGGAGAGAGTTTTTTGATGTCGGCTTTCTTCAGGTCGTAGCCCACGGCATAGACGGTTTGCGCCGCTGCATCCGTGGTTACAAGCTGGAGAGATGGCGCATTCTGCACGTCTTTGACACGAAAACGACAGATGTCGTAAAGCTCAGAAGCACCCAGCATGGCATCTACATCATACTGCTTTCCACGGGCATCAATAATCACTGCGCGGCTGGCGCCCGTGAAAGGATGCCACATGGCAATGGCTTCGCCGTTGTTACCGCAGAACACTCCGTGCGTAGTGGTATGGATAGAACCGTCTGCATTGAACGTTGTGAGGGTGAAAACGCTTTGCGCGGCTTTCCTGACCTGCGGGGATTGTGCAAATGCAACGGCAGCCTGCATGATGAATATCAGCGAAAGTATAGGTGTAAGGAATAGTCTTTTCATGTTATAATGGTAAATGGTTATGGGGTGGTTCGTTATTAAAAAGGTATGAATTTATGCCTGTGAAGTCGAGTTTTTCAGTAAGATTCTGGCGTTGGCGACGGCCGCTTCTGAAATATCGCTTCCGCTTAACATCTGTGCAACCTCTTCCACGCGCTCCTGCGGGGTCAGCATCTGCATGTGGCTGACGGTGCCCTGCGGCGTTTCTTCCTTGCTCACCTTGTAGTGGGTTGCTCCCATTGCCGCAATCTGGGGCAGGTGAGTAATGGATATTACCTGGCGGTGGTTGTCGCCCATCTCTTTCATTATCTGCGCCATCTTCTCGGCTACACGTCCGCTTACGCCGGTGTCTATTTCGTCAAAGACGATGGTAGGTAGCTTAACAGCACCGCTGATCATGGCTTTCAGCGACAACATAACGCGCGAGATTTCGCCTCCCGAGGCCACTTGTGAAACGGGTTGCAGGGCTGTACTGCTGTTTGCGCTGAAAAGAAACGACACCTTGTCAATACCGGAAGGCGAGCAGTCGCGCTCCTTAAACTGGACAGAAAACCTCACGTTGGGGATGCCTAAAGGCACTAAACGCTGCTTCAATCCTTCCTCAACCTTCAGTGCTGCTTTCCTGCGGCCGTCGCTTAACTTGCGGGCAAGCTTCATCGCGGCGTTGTATTTCTCTTGCATGTCCTGCTTAAGCTGCTCTAATTGCTCATCTCCTCCGTCAATGTTTTCAAGCTCACGTTGCAGACGTTCATACTCTTTTATCAGCTCATCTACCGATGAAACATGGAATTTCTGCTCGAGCGTGTAAATCAAATCAAGGCGCGAGTTGATGTCGTCAAGCTGTCGAGGGTCAAAATCTACATCCTCCAGCTTGCGCTCTATTTCCTGCGCGATGTCCTTTAACTCGATGTAAGATGAAGCGAGACGCTCGTCAACGTCTTTGATTTCAGGGTAAACCTCGGTGATATCATGCAGTCGGGCCGATGCCGTTTTGGTTTGCTCTACGCTACCTCCTGTCTCAGACGACAGGGCCGAAGAGGCATCGAAGAGCGCGCTTTTGATGTCTTCTACATGACTTAACGTGCGCGATTGCTGTTCTAACTCCTCATCTTCGCCTGCGACGAGCCTGGCCTTGTCAAGCTCTGTGAACTGAAAGCGCAGGAATTCCTCGTTTTCCCTGCTCTTCCGGCAAGCCTCCTGAAAGGCGTTATAGTGTTTGGTGGCTGTGCAATATTCGTTATAACCCTGCAGATAGCTTTGGCGGAGCTGTGCATTATCGGCAATAATGTCAATTACATTCAGCTGAAAATCTTCTTTCTGAAGCAGCAGATTCTGGTGCTGACTGTGAATATCGATCAGCTGTTCGCCCAAGTCACGCATGGTGGTCAGGGCTACGGGGGTGTCGTTTACAAACGCTCGGCTCTTGCCATTGTCGTTTACTTCGCGTCTGATAATGCAGTCGGCGGCATCGTAATCAATGCCGGCCTGCTCGAAAAAAGCCTCTAAATCATAGTGCAAAAGGTCGAAATGGGCTTCAACTACACACTTGGAACTGCCGCTTTTTATTTGTTTTGAATCGGCCCGCGCACCCAACAGGAGGTGCAATGCTCCAAGAATAATGCTCTTTCCTGCACCTGTTTCGCCGGTGATTACGGAGAAACCTGAGCGGAAAGTAATATCTAATTCGTCAATCAGCGTGAAGTTTTTGATATAAAGTTGCTTAAGCATGCGTTTGTTATTGTTTTATTTTCTCCCAGGCATTGTTCTGTGATGCATTGATGGAAAAAAGGATATCGTAAACAGTTTCTTTCTCCTTTTGCGTGCCTTTCCCCTTGTAAATATTGGCCAGTTCGTCGCGTTTGTAGTCGGTCCATATCTGTGGGAGCATACTGCTTGGGCGGTCTTCGTGACACTTTTTCAGGTCTTTCTCCAGCGCTGTAGTAATTTCTGTGCGGCCCCGTTCGGCGTTGGCGGCCATCTCGTCAAGGCCTTTCCGGTAGTAATCGTACTGTAATTGCCGGAAAGGGCGCATGGCTCCGTCAAGATAATCGTTAATAATGGCGAAACGATTACGATTGTTGTCGAACGACTTCCAACCCGTAAACTCCAGATTTTGTGCGTTATTCGTCAGATTCATGCAACGTTGCAGCACATCGGTTCCGCCCATGGGAGAGAAACTGTCAAGATTAATACCAATGACAAGATAGGCGTAATAGGCGAAAAGTGCCGTTAACTGGTTGTTGATTGCCTCCTCATTAAACTCCAATTGGTCAAATTGAGCAAAGCGGAAATTGAAGTCATTGTCAATGTTATTATACAGCGTTGTGGTGTAAGATGCATTGTAAACGGGCCTGTTGGCTTGTATCAGGGCCTTGCATGTAAAGGTATTGGAAGGCTGATCGTATTTGGTAACCGTGATGTTGAAGTTACAATTGATACGCTCGTTTTTCTGAAACTGCATGTTTGTCCACTGTTTTTCGTTGACAAACTGGGTGAGCGTTTGTTCCAAATTTTCAAAAACAGAGACATCTGTACCTTGAATCTGGTTGTGATTGATGGTGATTTTGGCGTTCAGCTCCTGCGCATGGGCGGCGCGAGAGGCCCCAAAGAGAAGCAGAAACACGAGGATAACACGGAACTTCATACGCACAAAGGTCTTTAGAAAATGGTGCCGAGGCCTTACTTATTCATGTTCAATTTGCCCTCCCTAAGGCGGATACGGGTGAGGACCTGCTTGGTATTGAGTGTAAAATCAGACGAAAGCATCCAGCTATAATAGCCTGAATCGCGATGCAGTACGTCGGTCACGGCCCATCCTTTGTATTTGCCGAAGTTGAAAACTTCCTGTCGGCGTGGCTTCCCGTCGGCGTCAAGCAGTGGCTTTCCGTCCGGCCCCGTCATGTCTTGCCAGATGATTCGACCGGCGAAATCGACGAAATCGTTCACTTTCGACTCCTCATTCAGCACGTCCATATCATTGGGCAGGGCTTGTGATTCTTCTTCAACGGCGTCGGGATTATATTTGTCAAGCTGTCCCTGAAGCACGCGATAGGTGGCCTCGGTGTCCTGATCGGCACGGTGTGCACGGAAGTCGTCCTCCATCTTATGGCCGGTATAGAATCGGTATGCCGCCGCCAGGTTGCGCGGTTCATGCTTATGGAAGATGGTTTGCGCATCAATAAGACGGCAACGTGAGAAGTCAAAGTCGATACCCGCACGAAGGAATTCCTCGGCGAGCATGGGTATATCGAAGCGGTTTGAGTTAAAACCGGCGAAGTCGCAACCCGTAAACGTGTCGGCCAGACTTTTGGCAAGCTGCTTGAAGGTTGGCGCATCCTTCACCATTTCATCGGTAATTCCCGTCAGCTCCTGCACAAAAAGGGGGATAGGCCTGTCCGGATTGACAAAGATGCTTTTTCGTAATTCCTCACCTTCTGCGTCGTCAGGGGCTACCTTAATATATGATATCTGTATGATTCGGTCGTTGACTAAATCAAGACCGGTCGTCTCCAAATCGAAGACGACCAGCGGTTTTTTCAGTTGAAGTCGCATGTATCTCCTGTTTAATCGTTGAGGAGCAGTGGCATAATCAGCATCAGAACATCCTCATTTTCAGGCTGTTTGCTTGGTACAACAATGCCTGCACGACTTGGATCTCCGAGCTTAATCTTAAGCTCGTCCGTATCAATCGAGTTCAGAATCTCGGTAAAGAAATCACCGCGGAAGCCTATTTGCAGGGGTGCTCCGGTGTATTCGCAGACGAGGCTCTCCTTTGCACGCGTTGCAAAATCGATGTCTTCGGACGACAATTCCAGCATACCGGCCTCCAGACGAAACCTGATAAGCTGACTGCTCATGCTGGCAAAGGGAAGTATGCGGCGTATGGCACTCAGCAAAGACTTGCGGTCAATGGTCAGCTCATTGGGGTTATCGTTCGGTATGGCCGCATTATAATTGGGATAATTTCCTTCGATAAGCCGACATGAAAGTTTGCCTTCGGCGAAGTGAATCTCGGCAGAGTTCGAGTTGAATTTGATGACAACGTCGCCGCTGTCCTTGTCGAGCACGTTCCTTAACAGCGTTGCAGGCTTCTTCGGAAGGATGAAAGCTGCAGGCGTTTCGCTCTTGATGGAGTAGTCGCGGCAGCGTACGAGCTTGTGCCCGTCGCTGGCAACGAAGGCCAGACAGTCAGTAGTGAGGTCGAAATAAATGCCGTTCATCACCGGCCTGATTTCGTTATTGTCAGTAGCGAACAGCGTGCGGTTGATGTTTTCGTTAAGTGCCGTGGCATCAATCGTGATGGCGTGCACGTCGTTCTGTATCGGTGCAGTCTGGGGATACTCGTCTGCATTCTGTGCCGTAAACTGATACTGGCCGTTCTGATAGCCCACGGTCACCTCAAACGTACTCATGTTTACTTCGAACGTAAGCGGCTGCTCGGGAAGCTCTTTCACCGCATCAAGAACGGTGTGACTGGGTATGGCAAAGTCGCCATCGGTGTCAAACTGGTCAAGTTTCAGGCTTGTCTGCATGACGTTCTCACTGTCTGACGCCGTAAGCGTGAGCTGACCATTATGAACCTGAAAGAGAAAGCTCTCGAGGATAGGGAGCGAGTTCTTACTGTTGATAACTTTTGCAAGGGTCTGTAAACGGCTGCTTAGCGCGTTGCTTGATAAGGTAAATTTCATGAATATTCTTATTTTGTTTTACTTCTGTCATTACATCACAAAGTTAATAATAAATTAGGAGAAATAATATGAATTATATAGAAGTTT
>ERZ772960.2283-NODE-2283-length-14177-cov-11.653236_pt1 | contig 14177 bp, 9 predicted proteins | sample MGYA00580678_ERZ772960 | MGnify/ENA primary metagenome ERZ772960 (study PRJEB29015, sample SAMEA2737930) | human oral metagenome | biome: human oral; feature: human-associated habitat; material: dental | place: China | collected 2059 ... | reverse complement strand
GATCGATAAACTTATTGCGCACTTCGCTTTCCACAAAATTCTTGGAAAGATAAAAGGGCTCATTTTCCTTAAATTGACTTACCAGCTGTGCTACACGTTCCTTGCGTTCCGCCATCGTCATGTCTTTTGCCTTAATGGACATCGTCTACCCCTACTCCGCTTTCGCATTTGAATATAGCGTACATTATAGCACACTCGGACGAGTTTGTAAAAACGATACAGAGAATTAATTCAAGGTTACTATAGAATTGTGTATGAAATTTCGGAAGACAAAGTAATAGTGCACACAATTATTGATGGTCGAAGAAATTTTGAAGATATAATCATTTCAAAATTGTCTCGTTATTATGGGAACAAAATCTAACATTGTTCCAAACGTTCGTCCTTGACAAACTTTTCCGTTTAATATATACCACTGATATATATCAGTGATATAAAATACTAAAAACAGGAAAAGGGGCGGCAATGGAACAAAAAAAATTACAAACAAAAGACTTTATTTCGATAGGGATTTTTTCGCTGATTTATTCGGTTGTCGCTTTTGTTGTCGGCGGCATAGCGCAGATGACGCCGCTCACGTTTCCTTTAATGCCTGCATGTATCGCGCTGTTTACGGGTACCGTCTTTATGCTCTATGTTGCAAAAATTCCGAAGCGCGGCGCATTAACCTGCCTCGGTGTTATCGGCGGCATTTTGCTTTTTATCACCGGTATGTTTTGGATGATGAGTCTTTTTTTTGTGCTGTTCGGTATTGCGGCAGACTGTATTTGCGCGTCGGGGCATTTTCGGTCGTTTAAAAAAAATCTTACCGCATATTGCATAATGGCACTTGCTCCCTTCGGCGCATACGTTCCCATGGCGCTGCTTCCCGCACAATTTGACGCTTTTATGAAAAAAAAGGGGAACACAGCCGCCTTTGAGCAAATCATTCACACAATCGGTACGAGCGTATGGGTGCTTCCAGCAATGATTGCAATTACACTGCTGTGCGCCATCCTCGGCGGTTTAATCGGCAAACGCATTTTGCGCAAGCATTTTGAAAAAGCGGGTATTGTGTAGTTGTATGAAACTCGATCCGAGAACAAAATTGTTTATTTTGGCGATTACCGGCATAACGGTATTTTTGAACGACAATCTGTTCATTGAATGTTTGTTTGCGGTTTTTCCGTTTGTTTTGCTGTGTACGGCAAAACGGCTGAAAATTGCATTTTCCTACGGACTTTTGTTCAGTGCTCTTGTTGCGCTGCAGTACATGTTGGTGCCGCTTATGTCGGCGACGGCGGGAAGTATTGTCTATGTGTTTTCGGTATACATCAGAAAACTCATTCCCTGCCTTATGCTTGGGAATTTTTTGATTGCAACAACGCAGGTAAGCCGCTTTATGGCGGCTCTGTATAAAATGCATATTCCCAAAGGTTTTGCCGTTGCCTTGAGCATTACGCTCAGATACTTTCCGACGATGAAGGAAGAGTGGACGTTTATAAAAGAAGCGATGGCGCTTCGCGGATTGTCGACGTCTTTTCCGGCCGTACTGCGCCGACCGATAAAGACGATGGAATACATTTACGTACCGATGTTGGTTTCCGCTTCAAAAATTTCCGATGAAATTACACAAGCTGCTGTCACGAGGGGTATCGATCACGTGCAGCGCAGAACGTGTATCGAAACCGTGCGGTTTTCCGTTTTCGATGTGCTTGTGCTGGCGATTTACGCCGGTATTGTGCTGTTGTTTTTACGCTCAAATGGGGTACTGCCGGTATGATGGTGGAATTCAATTCGGTTTCATTTTCATATACCGAAAACGGAACAGGCGCCGTGCACGATATTTCGTTTGCAATACCGGAAGGACAATTCGTCCTTGTGTGCGGTGCAAGCGGATGCGGCAAAACGACAATAACAAGGCTTATAAACGGACTTATACCGCATTTTTTTTCAGGCAATCTTTCGGGAAGCGTCCGCGTTGCCGGCAGGGAAACGTCCGCCACACCCATAGCGGATATATCGGATACGGTCGGATCGGTGTTCCAAAATCCGCGCACGCAGTTTTTTAATGCGGACACCGACAGCGAAATCGTATTCGGCATGGAAAATCGGGGAATGCCTGTAAACGACATTTTGGAACGCTTGGAAGCCGTAACCGCCGAGTTAAATTTGCAGCGATTGCGCTGTAAAAACATTTTTGAACTGTCCGGTGGCGAAAAACAAAAAATCGCTTTTGCATCTGCGTATGCCGCTTTTCCGAAAGTACTGGTGTTGGACGAGCCGTCATCCAATTTGGATTATCACTCCATATTGGAGTTGGCGCGTCTTTTAAAAAAAGCAAAAAATGGGGGATTGACGGTTATCGTATCCGAGCACCGGCTGTGGTATGTAACGGATATTATCGACAGGGTGCTTTTTATGAAAAACGGCAGGATTGAAAAAGATTTGAGCGCACGCGAATTTAACGATCTTGCAGAGAAGCCGTACAGCGAGTTCGGTTTGCGGACACGCACATGCATTGTACCGGAATCCAGCCAAGAGTGTGATATGCGTTGCGAAATGGCTGACGAAACGAACAGTTCAACCGTTTTAACAGCGGAAAACCTGTCGGTACAAATCGGAAAACACACAATCCTTAACGATGTTTCGTTTGAAGTTCGTGCAGGAGAAATCCTTGCAATTACCGGTAAAAACGGGTCGGGAAAAACGACGCTGGCACGAGTGCTGTGCGGACTTCAAAAATCTTGCGGTACGGTAAGGTTAAACGCTCGCCGTTTGAACAACCGGGAGCGAAAGAATATTTCGTATATGGTTATGCAGGATGTCGGACATCAACTTTTTACCGACAGCGTACAAGCCGAATGCTCGCTCGGAATCAAAGAAGCGAATACAGCACAAATAGAACATGCACTGCGCGCTATGGGGTTAAATGAATACAAAGACAGACACCCGCTTGCTTTATCAGGCGGACAGCGCCAACGGCTTGCGGTGGCGGTCAGTATGATTTGCGGCAAACAATTACTTGTCTTTGACGAGCCTACCAGCGGTTTGGATTTACACAGTATGCACCAAGTTGCCTGTTTGCTTAAAGAACTTGCACGGCAAAATAAATTAGTAATCGTTATTACCCACGATTATGAACTCATAGAAACAGCCTGCACGCGCGTGATGAATATTGATTATATCAATCAACAACCCCGACGCAAGCGTCGGGGTACAATGCTCAACATTTCGCATTGTATGTTCTCATAAGGTGGTTGCAGTCGGCTTTAATACCCTTTGTTACGACGCAGAGCGTTGCCGAGGACGGCGGGTATTAAACCCTCCGCACGAATAAAAGCGGACAAGGAGCGAAAATGCAAAAACAAAAATTATTGCTGTACGGCACCCAAATGAAAAGTCTGGTTGATACGTTGTCGAACAATTCGGCGGAGGAAAACGCAGCGCTTGTACTGCGTATGGAAAGCGAATATAAACACCTTTTAAGCGAACAATCTTTTGCAAACACAATGCTGGCGCGCCACTTAAAAAAGTCAATACTGCCTGCCGTCGCCGCATACAAAATACTCCTTGCAGCCGGAAAAACAAAAGAGCAAGCGTTTGAAGCCGTGCGCGCTTCCGTGCTGTCGGATTCGGAAAAACAAAAAAGGGCGTTTCAAAAAATCGGTACACTGCCGTTCGGTTTTTCGCTTATGCGTCTTATGACTCCCCTATCGTTAAAAACGACTTTCGGCCCGAGCGGCTGGGATTTTACATGGAAACAAAACGACCGCCGCGCGCTCAAATGGGATTGCAGTCGCTGCTTTTATGCCGATATTTTTACGCAGCACAAAGTAAGCGAACTGACCGCGATTTTTTGCGAAAGCGACGATGTCGTATACGGAAGCATTCCGACAATACGCTGGGCGCGCACACGCACTATCGGCAACGGCGATGATATTTGCGATTTTGTTTTTTACAATGAACGTACCAAAAATGCACACATCGAAAACAAACGCGGCAAAGACAAGGGCAAAAAGGCGGGAAATCATGTGTAAAACGTTACGGTCGCTTAGTGATGTTTTCCGCCGTTTATGCCGTGTAGCGATATTTTTTCTTTGCCTCTGTGCCGCCGCGCAAGATGTACAACCGGTAAAAAGCGGATACGAAAGCATCGTCGACGGCGTAGCTGCATCCTATGTTGGAAAGAGCGTTCCGGGAGCATGCATTATCATCGCCGAACACGGTACTGCCGTTTTTTCAAAATGCTACGGATACGCAAACCTCGACACACAACAGCGCATACGGCCCGATGCCGATTTTTTTGAGTGGGGTTCCATTACCAAAACGCTCGTATGGGTAAGCGCACTGCAACTTGAAGAAAAAGGCTTGCTTGACCTTAACGCGGACATACGGCGCTATCTTCCCGAGAACTTTTTGCGCAACATACGATACGATGCGTCCATTACCATACTCGACTTAATGAACCATACGGCAGGTTTTGAAGAATATTTAATCGATTTTCGTTATTTGAACGAACAGCCGGTAAAGCCGCTCGCCGACATATTGTCCGCACATCAGCCGGCGCAAGTGTTTGAGCCGGGAAGCGTATCGGCGTACTCAAACTGGGGCGCGGCACTTGCGGGTTTTATCGTAGAACGGGTAAGCGGACAAAGTTTTGACGAGTACGTTTCCGAACACATCTTTGCGCCGCTCGGCATACAAGACGCGGAGCTGAAACCACAGTGGAGCGCCGAAACGCTCAAAAGAAAAATAAACGGCTATTCGTATGCGAAAAAAGGATTTCGCAAAGAAGATTTTATGCGCTTGCGGCTGTACCCCGCAGGTTCATTAAATGGAACGCCGAACGCGCTCATAAAATACGCATCCGAATTGGCAAAAAAAAGCGGCGAGCCTTCGCTTTTGTTTTCGGATCCTGCGACGAAGGACAAGCTGTTCGGCGAAACATACCGTTCTTTCGGAGCCGCTTCGGGGCTTGCGCACGGCTTTTGGGAGCATGCGGCAGACAACGGCATATTCGGGCACGAGGGCGGAACTTACGGTTTTCAAACCCAGCTGTGGGTTCAGCCGGAGCGGGAGCGCGCAATCCTCATTGCAACGAATGTTATGGAATCCGATTTTTGCCGCAGTCTTATGAATGAACTTATTCAAAGCAATCGGACGCAAGCCGGCAAGGAAACGAGCGCAAATACAAATGGAAATGCCGGCACAAATGCCGCTGCCGGTACCGATACGGCGGACTTTGCACAGTTTTCGGGCGAATATTTTCCGGCGCGTTCCGTATGGACTCACGCGGGAAAACTGAACGGTTATATGCAAATGATTTCCATACAACAAAATACGGACGGTATTGTACTGAAAAAAAGAAGCGACGGTAAAAGCCTCGCGTATCGGTCAATCGGAAACAACCGCTTTTATTGCAAAGAAGCGCTGCCGGAAGAACAATACGTCGCTTTTAAAACCGAAAACAGAAATGTCCTTTCCATGACTTTTTTTCTTGCGCACGATTATGTTCCGGCAAAAGGAATGTATACCACCGGCTTTTTGCTGTCGTGTGTAACAACTTTTGTACTAGCCTTTGTATTTTGGCTTGGATCCGGTATAGCCCTTGCAGTGTCGGGCATTCGCTCGCTGCGCCAGACGATTAAATCCGCACCTACTATACGTGCCGGCTTCGACCGGCTGCCAAAAGTTCTATGCACCGCATGCGGCTTAATTGCGGATGTGAGCATAATTGCGGGAATGCGCAATTGGTTCGCAATTTATACGATAGATTCGGTTCAGATGAATCTTATAGTTGCGATAAATGCCGCATGCGCACTGTGCATGATATGCAGCTGTGTGTACTTGTTTTATAAAAAGCGTTTCGCTGCGGCAGTGATGTTTTCCGCCGTCTGTGCGGTGCAGCTGTACTCGTCGATTTGTTTAGGCTTTTTTCATGCCGTGTAATTTTTATATATAAGGGGTATGTATGAGTGAGGTAAGGGAAGAATTATTAAACAAAAATCCGTGGAGTTTAATGATTAAGTTAAGTCTTCCGGCAATTTTGGGACAGTTTGTAGTCGGCTTATATGCCTTTGTCGATTCGATTTATGTCGGGCAAATGGTGGGAACGGGTGCGATGAGCGCGGTTTCTGCAGCGTCTCCCTTTGTGCTGATTAACAACGGCATTGCGGTGTTGCTCGGTATCGGATCGGGTTCCATACTGTCGCGTGCAATCGGCGCTAAAGATTGGCAAACGGTCGATAAAATTATGGGCAACTTAAGCGTTTTAGTACTTTTAATGTCCGCCTGTGTTATGGTAGCCGGCATTCCGCTTGCCCCCGTATTTTTGCGTTTGTCCGGAGCGCAAGGTGCCGTCCTTGATATGGGCGTTTCGTATTTACGTACGGTGTATATCGGTTCCGTGTTTGTCAATTTTATGCAAGGCGCCAATATGGTGCTGCGTGCCGAAGGACGCATGGGAATTGCTATGGGCATTATGGCAGGCGGTGCCGTTTTGAATATCATACTCGATCCGGTTTTTATCATCTTGCTGCCCGGATTCGGACCGCAAGCGGTTGCAATCGCTACGGTTGTGTCGCAACTGCTGCAAGCCGCCGTTACCCTGTGGTACTTTTTGCGCAAAAGTCCGGTCGTTAAATTTCACGCCCTCCGCCTTGAAAAAAAGCTCACCGGAGAAACCTTTGCCGTCGGTGTAAGCGCCATGCTCATGCAAGTGATGATGCTCATTCAAATGACTGTCGTATACAACACGGCGGTTAAATACGGCGGCGCCGATCAAATCGCTTTAATGGGAGCCGCTTTGCGCGTTATGCAGCTTGCCTTTGTGCCCGTGTGGGGTATGAGCCAAGGTTTACAGCCCGCCGTCGGAACGAACTACGGGGCAAAAAATTATGACCGCGTAAAAAAACTGACAAACGTTTTTATCGCAGGCTCTACGTGTTTATCGCTTGTATTTTGGCTCGTTATAGAATGTTTTGCGCGCGGGATTTTGTCGGCATTTATTACACAAGCGGACATCGTTGCTAAAGGAATAGCAAACTTTCGCCTTATGTTTGCCGTTTTTCCTACCTACGGTCTTCTTATTATGACACTCACGTATTTGCAATCGTTGGGAAAAGCAAAGCAGGCGGGCTTACTTGTCGTGTTCAGACAGCTTGCACTCGTCGTTCCCTTAGTGCTTTTAGTTCCCGTATTGCTGGGCGGAAACGTCGTCGGCGTGTGGGTAGCGCTCCCCTTAAACGACATCGTCATTTTGGTATTTTCGCTCGTTTTGCTTATAAAGGAATACAAAGTACTGGAAAGGATTTGATCCGGAATGGAGCAATTTTACCAAATTCTTTGCACAGAACTTTGCAGCATTCGGATTAAAAAAACTCATCAGCACCAGCTACGCCGTCGAAAGTAAAACGTATAAGCACTATCAGCCGAGCTTATTCGAGACGGAGAGTCCGCCTCCCATTAGAAAATCAAACAAATTAATCGTAACAATTCCTTTTTCATCGGTTGAAGAATTCAAATTATTTTTGGTTATTACAAATTTCTTAAATGAATCGTCAATATTATAAAGAGATTTTTTTTCCTGCATTTCTTTTTCACTTGAGTCCATATTCAACACCGACTGAATGTAAAATTTTTGACTTCCTGAACTTGCAACAAAATCAACTTCAAGCTGTTTTTGTGCGTAAATATTTTTTCCATTTACATCACGTTTTTCTGTCTTCTCGTTTACATGCACCTCTCCAACATCGACTAAAAATCCACGGTAGCGAAGTTCATTGTACAAAATATTTTCCATAATATGACTTTCTTCAATCTGACGGAAGTTAAGACGAGCATTACGAACGCCAATGTCTTCAAAATAAATTTTGAATGGCGAAGATATGTACTTTTTCCCCTTGATGTTAAATTTTTTTATCTTCGAAATTAAAAATGCGTCTTCAAAATAATCAATAAAGGTCGTAATTGTACAGTCGGTAATATCTTTTTTTGTGAGTGTCTTAAAAGTGTTTGCAAGTTTTAAGGAATTTACAGGAGAGCCAATCATAGAAGCAATTATATCAAAAGTTTCAGCAAACTCTGACTGCTTTCTGATTCTATTGTGTTCGATGATGTCTTTTAAGTAGGTTTCTTCGCAAAGATTTTTTAGATACGAAAAACGCTCCTCATCAGTCTTCATCAATGCCACAAGAGGAATTCCGCCTGTTACAATATATGATTTCCACGCTTCTTCGGGCTTTAATTTTAAACCTTCGCAATATTCAGAAAAGCTTAAGGGCAAAATATGAACTTCACTTCCACGTCCTTTAAATTCCGTAACAATATCAGAGGAAAGAAATTTCGAATTTGAGCCGGTTACATACACATCAAAATTGGAATGTCTCAAGAGGCTGTTTAAAGTTCCTACAAAATTTTCAAGCAGCTGCACTTCATCAAGAAGGAGATAAAAATCTGCTTCATCGCTTGTTTTATCTTTTATGAAAGCTCTAAACTTTTTTGCGTTTACAAGATACGTTCCATTTTTCTGCAAAATACGTGACGATTCTTCCGGAAAATATGAATCGAGGAAATCAAGATATTCATCCGAATCAAAGGCAAATTTTATAATCTGATTTTCTCGTATTCCTTTATCTCTAAGATGCGAATAAAAAATCTCGTTCAGTAAATAGGATTTTCCGGCACGGCGGCTTCCTGTGATGATTTTTATAAGCCCATTTTTCTCTCTCGCTTTGAGACGATCTAGATACACATTCCGCTTAAAAGCCATTTTTCTTATTCCTATTACGACTTTTTCAAAGTCTATGGATAATTTCTAATAGAAATATACCCATTATTTTGTTTTTTTGCAAGCTCCTTAATTTTTTGGTAATAGATGAGGATGCCCCCCTTCCCTCTAAAAACTAAACTCTTTCAAAAAGAATTCGGGATTTACCGCTTCCATATTTAAACGTATCTCCCAGTGCAGATGCGGACCGGTTGCAAGTCCCGTTGCACCTGAAAGGCCAAGCTTTTCCCCTTGTTTGACATATTGACCTTCTTGCACGTTCAGCGAATCCATGTGGTAATAGAGGCTATAAAGCCCCGGCAAATGTTCTATCACCACACTCCAGCCGGTAGAAATACGGTTTTCCGCCAGCACAACCTTTCCCTCGGCACAAGAGTGAACAGGCGTTCCTGTCGGCACTCCATAATCTATTCCGTAATGCAGCGAAGTGCTTGTCTTTTTGTCAGTGTACTCAAAGACACGGCGGTCGCCGAAACCGGACGTTATACGTTTTGAATCTACCGGAATCGTAAACGGCTTCAATGTATACACATCCTGCGGCGTAACCGTTGCAAGAATTGCATTAAGTTTTTCAATTTGTGCACGGCGTTCCGGACTCGTATCTTTTCTAATCCCCGTATTTCTTGCATCAAGCACAATACGCTCGGAAACAAATTGTTTTTTCTGAATACTGAAGGGCAGCGTTATTTCTTTTTTCTGCGCCTCCCCAGTTGAAATAATCACTTTAAGTGAATACGTCTCCTCACCGGAAAGCCATGTCGAAAGCGGAATACCCGCAAGCATATCAGCCGTTTCCGTACTGGAATTTTTAGAAGCATTTTTTGAATTATTCTTAGGATTTGTAAAGAAAAACTGTACAGAAGCAGCCCGCTCTTTTCCCTTAAAGAGCTGCAAAACGGCAGTAGGCTTTTGTGAAGTCTCCTTATGTGCAGCATCGGCAAACTTCAGCGAAAGACGTACGAATACTGCATCTCCCGGCTGAGCCTTTTCGTTATACGTTACAGACCCACTGTAAGTCTGCTCCTGAAAACGCACCGTCTCTGCCGCAGCTAACTGTGCCGCAACAGCAATGCTGATAATAAACCAATAAAAAAATCTTTTGTTCATGCTTATATTCCTGCTCATTCCCTAATGGTACCGCAGTTTTGTATATCAAGCAAGCTATATCATCAAATCATCATTTTGCGGGAGAAAACTCCCCGATTAAAAGCTTGCGCCAGCCCCTGATATGTTGTGTCATTTGTCAATAGCAAAACAATAAAAAATCCTCTTTATATGAGGTAATGCCTCATACGGGTGATGCTATCATTATCTATCTCGTCGCTCAATCCTCGTTTTTACAAACCGTTGGCACAACATATTGTCTAATTCACCTTAAATTTTTCCATTTCAACTGTAAGACTATCAATGCTCTGTTTATTTTTTTGCGTGATGCCATTGACTTCCTGTACGGCGGTATTAATTTGTACGGCTCCCGATGCCATCTCATTCATACCGCAGGCGATCGTGTCGGATAAGGCTGCAAGCAGCTTCATTTCGTTGGAAATAGCCGTACTGCCTTTCAGCATTTCTTGCGAAACGGCCTGTACTTCGTGCGTCATATCTCCGATTTTATCCATTGCCTGCACAATATGCATACTGCCGCTTTTTTGTTCCTGCATTGCATGCATAATCACCTGCTCTTGAGTTTTTGTTTTTTCGACAAGATCGAATATTGCATCAAATTGCACTTCGGTTGATTCTGCCGAAGCGGTAACCTGTTCAATCTTTGTTTTTAATTCTTTCAAAATTTTCGTGATGTTCTTTCCGTGATTACTGGATTCTTCGGCAAGTTTTCGTATTTCACCGGCAACAACGGCAAAGCCTTTTCCCGCCTCACCTGCATGAGCGGCTTCAATCGCGGCATTCATTGCAAGTAAATTAGTTTGCGCCGCAATATTTTGAATGACGCTGCTGGTTTCCAACAGAATTTCGGAGCTTTCATCGACGGCCTTGCTTAAACTGACGGATTCTAAGACAACCGTTTTGCCGCCCGCGGTCGCTTTGTTTAATTCATCAAGAATCCGCATATTTTGCTCTATCCCGACATTGACGGTTTGAATACTGTTAGCCATCCGATCAATGGAGATACGCGAATCATCTACCGCTTCCGTTTGCACATTGACATGCGCATCCAGTTTTTCAATGGTACGGGTAATCGCTTGCAGCGAGGTGCCGATTTCGATAACGCTCTTTGACTGGGTCATTACTTGTTTTTTTATGTTTTCGATATTGGTGTTGATTTCATATACGGCGCTCGCCGTTTCCGTCATATTTGCGGAAAGTTCCTGACCTACTTCAAAGAGCACATTTGCACTCTCTTTTACCGTAAAAATAAGAACACGGACATTATCAACCGACTGATTAAAATCTCTGCTCATCATACCTATTTCGTTCGAAGACAGCACTTCCATCCGTTTCGTAAAGTCTCCGCTGCGGAGGTGGGCAAATACTTTTGAGGTTTTAAGAATCGGTTTAATGACTTGCCGGTGTATAAACAAGATTTATTTAATAATTCCTCGCTCTTTCAGTTCGTTTACATTTAAACTTCTTGCATAAGGTACTTCAAGTTTTCCCTCGTTAACCATTTTAATGATTGCATCACGATACGGAGAGTTTAGATCGACGCCGACTATCGACCAGTTATTGTCGACTTCAGGCTCTATGGTGCCGTGCTCTTTTATGTATGCTACAAGCATGTCGCGGATAGACAGGGGCGATTCCCAATTCCGTTTACCTTCCACCAGCTTTTGCGTTTTTAAGGCAGAGGAGTAGCGGTAATTGTTTACAGCAAGCTGCAGTCTTTGATCGTCTTCAAGCGGCTTTCCTTTAAAGATGACGTTTACAATGCGCTCGCCTGCCGGTTTTGAAAGGTCGATTTGATAATCAATTCCGGCAAACATATCGTACAAATAGCCCGGCTTTTCGGGATTAAACGAAATCGAAATGTCGCCCGGCTTCCACTGATTGTAGCACGCTGCCGACCATTCCATATATCGCTTTAATTCGGCTCCCGTTACTTCAACCCGGTAGAGCGTGTTGTCGAATTTGTAAATGTCGAAGATATTGCCGTAATTTATGGGGCCTGCTTTAAGGTCGCTGGTGTCTTTAAACAATGCCGAAGCCGAAACGTCTGCGCCGCTGTTTAAAAGCTGCACTTTGTTGATTAAATCAAGGACGGCGGTGTCGCGCAATTTTCCTTCCGGAATGCCTTTAATTTCGTTTTGAGGTTGAAAATCCCTGGCCGCCGTTCCGAACACTCCGCCGGAAACGGTACCATCGTTGTTTACGGTACCTCCGGTAACAAAGGCGATTGTTTTTTCGTGCGCTTCTTTTATTTCAGGCAAATTGCGGATTGTTTTGCTCGGTTCATAATCTTTCATATCGATAATGGTGCCGACGACATTTTTTACTTTTTTATGTTCGTCCAGCGTTACGTCAAAACGGGCAACTTCGCGGCCGCTGTTTTTGCAGCCCAACACTTGCGCGTCTCCGACTCTTTCGTTGATTGTAACGTGTGCATGACCGAGCATAAGCACTTTAATTTCGGGGCAGGCTTTGAGTATCGTTTCGCCCGCATCGGTTCCGTGGTCTTCGTCGTATTCCGGAAAAAACCCGACATGGGCAACGCCTATAACAAAATCGCATTTGTTTTTGATTTTATCGTATGCGGCTTTTGCACCATCGGCAACGCTTTCGAATTTGAGCGCGCTGACTTTTTCGCCGTCCCAGCGGGGAACGTCGGGGTTCGTTAAACCGATAATGCCGATTTTTACTCCGCCGCGTTTAATAATCGTATACGCTTTGGCGAACTCCTTGCCGTTCTTATAGCGGACATTTGCACCGAGTATCGGGAATTTTGCTTGCTTTTGAATTCGTTTTATTAAATCAAGACCGAAATTGAATTCATGATTGCCGAGCGCCATAGCGTCGTATTTCATAAAATTCAATACGCTTACCATCGGATGTTTGCCATCCTGTTTGTTGTAAATGTCGTCGGTAAGAATTGTTCCTTGGAATGTGTCGCCATCGTCGATAAGTACCACATTTCCCGGATTTTCTTTGCGCACCGATTCAATGTACGAATACACGCGAGCAATGCCGTTGTTCGTTGTTTCTTTGTTGTCTTCGTAGCTGTACCCCCAGATATTTCCGTGAAGGTCTGTGGTTCCGATTACCGTAATCGTTTTAGGCGTTTTTTCGGGACCTTTTGCAAATGAAGTTGTAAAAATCAATGCAAAAACCAACAATGAAACACATGTAATTTTAAAAAATTTCATACGTTCCTCCTTCGATAAAAATTTATATAGTGTTTGCTGCTATATCCGAAAAACAACTGCGTTTGACATTATTGTGAAGAAATTGCAATATACTTAATATGTTTTTAAAAAGGGAGAATGAAAACAACTTTTCCATATACTATGGTATACGATACTGAATATTCTGTCAAGGAAAGAATTTATTTCCCCGCTCCGTTTCCTTACCGCGAACAGTTTTTTTCGGTATAATGAATACACTATGAACGAACATGATTTTTTGAAGCTGCAAAACGGCAGCGATATCCGCGGCATTGCGCTTGAAGGCGTTGACGGCGAACACGTTAACTTGACAAATGAAGTCTGCCGGAACATCGGCGCGGCGTTTGCGCTCTGGCTTTCCGCAAAAACGGGGAAAAGTGTAGATACACTGGTTATCGGTATCGGACGAGATTCTCGGCTTTCCGGCGAAGCGCTTGAAAATACGCTCGTCGAAGGACTTGCAGCGCAGCGGGTTACTATCGTACGCTGCTCGCTTGCTACCACACCGGCAATGTTTATGGGTACGGTCTTTAGAGAAACAAACTTCGACGGCTCAATTATGATTACCGCGAGCCACCTCCCATTTAACCGGAACGGATTCAAGTTCTTCGATAAAACAGGCGGGCTTGAACGCGCCGACATCACGGAAATTTTACGCAACGCTGCCACTCGACATGATGCTACAGCACAGCACAGTAATGCCATTCCGCCGGATACAGCAGCACAACAGCCCGCCGGATACAGCAGCGCGCCGAAATGCCGCTCATTCGATTTAATTGCACGCTATTCCGAACATCTGCGCAATGCCATCCGAAAGGGCTTGAATTTCCATGCCGAAAACCCGCTCGCAAACTTAAAAATTGCGGTCGATGCCGGGAACGGCGCAGGCGGCTTCTTCGCGGAGCAGGTATTAAAAGCGCTTGGAGCCGATACAAGCGGCAGCCGCTTCCTTGAGCCGGACGGCACATTCCCCAATCACACTCCCAATCCCGAAAACAAGGCCGCGATGGAAGCGGCTAAAACCGCTACCGTGCAAAGCCATTCCGATTTAGGTCTGATTTTCGACACGG
>ERZ772960.2281-NODE-2281-length-14180-cov-5.445593_pt1 | contig 14180 bp, 10 predicted proteins | sample MGYA00580678_ERZ772960 | MGnify/ENA primary metagenome ERZ772960 (study PRJEB29015, sample SAMEA2737930) | human oral metagenome | biome: human oral; feature: human-associated habitat; material: dental | place: China | collected 2059 ... | reverse complement strand
AAAACAAACTGGAGACAATTTACAGGGAGCTAAAGGAGTTGAAAGAAAAGGAGAATGGTTCTGTTTCCCTCCCTGTTCAATCTACACCAGCACAAAGTGATGAGCAGAAAGAACAAGAGTTGCTCAAACAGTATGAGCAGCGAACAAAAGATGTGCTCAACGAGTACATTGGTGTGCAAGTGCGCATCAAAGACGAGGAAGCTAAGTCCATTGACAAATTGGTGGCAAACGTCCTGACCATGTTGCACGAGTGGCAGGAACAGAAAGAACAGCCAAAGCAACAAGAGCACATCCATAGACACAGTTTTGACATCAAGTCATCGAAAGTCTTTACTACCGTGGTGGCAGTGTCTGTCCTCTGTTTTGTTTCTTTGGTCGGTATTTTTTTCTTATGGCAAAGCAAACAGCAATACAAGGATGATGCCTTGAAATTTCGTATCATTAGAGTATGGCGAGGTTGCAGCCCTAAGGAAATCCTATGGCTTAACGATGTATTTGACATTCATCGTAATGAAAAGACAATCAAGCTAATCAAGGAGAAAGCCGATGGTTACGATATGGATTTGAAGCAAAAGGCAGATAGCTTGATGCAAAAGAAATAGAAATAATCCTATATGAAGCAAGCCCAACCTAAGTTCTCGTTTGGTTGGGCTTTTGCGCTGCATATTAATCTATGATTTCCCAAAAGCCGCCTTTATTGGGACCGACACGGCAAAGGTATTTATCACGCATAGCTTCTATGTTACGAGATATAGAATTTTCACTGATTCCCACATGTTTGGAAAGTTCCGATTTAGAAATATATGGATTCTCTATTATTAGCTTGATGATAGATATACGATTTTCTGTTAATTTTTCATTGAGAGCCGCCGCTTTTTCTATCACCTTTTCTATCACCTCTTGATGAGTTTTTATCACCTTTTCTGTCACCTTCGGTACTGTGATTTTTAAAATAAAATCATCAAGATGGAAGGATAAATGTGATATACCATTAGCTTCCAACTCCCTACACATGCGATCCACACCTTCACCAAACTCCTTTACAAAGTCGTATGCTTTAAAGAATTGGGCTATTTTGGGATTACGCGAGAAATGTGTATGACGAATGTTAGAGGGCTTGACCGTTCCAGGCAGCCTGCCCGGCGACTCAAATACCAAACGATTGTCGAACATCTTAATTTGAATTTCAGTACCCTTGATATTGTAGGCACGGTGGCAGCAAGCATTGACTACCATTTCTTGAATCACAAACTTTGGATAATCTCTATTGGTTACAAACTGGCCGTGCAGTCCAAGGAATGTGTGTTCCTCCACCTGAGTTTCAAGATAAGCTATTGTGGCTTTCACCTGATCAAGTATCGTTCCTTCAAAGGTTACGTCCTTGATAACGTTCATCTCTGCACCCACTCGCTCCTCTGTACCTTTATAGCGAATGAAGCGAGTGCGCCCACGAGGAAAGAACTTTTGAGGATATTTACCAAACAGCAGAACACAAGCCACACTAACTTGCTCCTCTCCTTTTGCATTGGTAGTTATAAAACCATTATTTTCATGTAGATATTGCTTGGCTGATTTGGTATAACCAATCAATTCCGTATATCTTTCGACAGCAGCCATATCAATGTCATCAGCCGTAGCACCATACACAGCCGTATCTTCATAGTAGCGTTCTCCCTTATCGTACATCAACTGTATGCGCTCTTCAAAAGACAGCTTTCTGCTTTTATCCCCAACACGCATATAGGCTTCGTCTGCCTGATTAGCATGTAATTCGGAACTTGCAGGGATGTTCATCAATAAGATATGATTCTCGTTTCCGTCCTTATCAGTACATGCTAACAATTCGCCGGTAATAGGCACTGAAGGATTACAAAAGTCTAAAGGAACACGCAGCAACTCATTCAGCTTCTCTGTGTATTGATCCACACCCTCTATCTTCCGATTCTTGTCAGACACACCGATAGCAATATCACCACCGTCAGCATTAGCAAATGCGACGATTGGAATAGCCAATGCCTTGGGGGGCAATTTGAATGCTTTTGCAGTCAAACGTCTGATCTTCCTTGCGAGTCTGTATTTCTTGTATCGTCATATATTTTTGCTATTATGATAGACATCAAAAAGCATGCAACAATTAAAGCCATAATCCTTATTTGAGAAAATGGGAGATCTTGCTTAAGTCAACATTCATCAATGTATTGACTATTTCACTGTAAGCCATTCCTAATTGAAGACCAAACTTGCCAATGAAAACTTCTATATCATGTACTGTTTTCCTTCCGCTGTTTCTCACATTAAGTAGGGTAACTGCGGCATTAATCTTGGGTATTTCACCAAAAGTGGAGATACCTATAACATTCAGTACATTGATAGCTCTTACTGAAAGATTTAGATTTTGGACAGGAGTATTAAGTAATTCCGCAACATGGGAGTTGATATCTACAACTTGGTTTTTAGTCTCTCTCAAACTTTCATCCTTTACTACGCTTCTTAATCGCTGTATTTCCTCTATATAGAGTTGAGCCTGTGCATGTAGTTGCGCATTGTCCTTACGTAATTGCTCATTCTTATGAACTTCATTTATAAGAATAAACTTAATCTCTTCCAATATTTTCTTATATAGTTGTCGTATCCTTTCTTGTGTAAGATTATTCTTCTTGGCAACTTCACTTCTAGGAACCCCGTTAACAAGATCTTGTAAGATGGAATAGTTTCTTTGCTCTATTTTTTTTCGAAGATTCCTATAATCTCAAGGAAAAGAGAAGACAAATACTTGTTTTCAGAAAAAATGTCGCTTTCATCTTTTCCATCTAAATAATCCTTAACATCTTCGTCTTCAGACAAAGGTAAATCATTAAGAGCACAAAATAAAATGGATTTGGATACAGGTTGCTTAACTATACTATCAAAACGAGACAAAAACTTGTCTTCTCTGACACTTGTGTTATCGTAGAGGATTGTTGTACCCAATGGCAACATGATTTCTGGTTCTTTGACACTTTCTATCAATCTGAAATCTGATACATTGTCCATTATATTGGATTCCTTATCTATTTGAATCAATACAATGCCATTGGCTATATGACAAAAACAATAGTCACCAACAGACAAGTTAAGTTCTTCGGAGTAAATTCTAAAATTATCAGTTTCAGGTAGGTATACCAGCTTCGGCATCCTGTTTATAAATGACTTTTCTATAGGAGTTTCAAAAACGATGTCTATATCTTCTTCTCTCGTTAATCGACAAAGAACTGTTAGGTCCCAGTAGTCACGTGTACCCTCCAGAATAGCCTGCGTGTCGTTTAGGAAGTCAGTAAGCCATTCTCCATTACAATCTGTCAGCAGGAGCGAAACAAGAGCTTTATCGCCTTTTGCCTTACTTCTCCCATGTGGGGCACAAAGAATGGTGTCTGTATTTGGAAAGTGATAACTCCTCAAAGATTTTGTGTCAACATAACGGAAGTCTCGAAAGATAGAATTATCTTCCACCTCGCTATCGATATAAACCGTTTTTATAATATCTCCTTCATGGAGCATACAAATATCACCTTCCTTAAAAGGAAAGGTATATGTTCTCAGATTATCGCTTACCTTATTTATATAATAGACAACCATCGATTAAAAAAGCTTGTTTTCGGTGAAACCTTTTTGTACAACTTCAACGTGTGGCATTCGACTCTTAAACTCAGGATCGATGTTATAACATTGTTCCTTTACGATGCCACGACGATGTATCGCTGGGTCAAGACAATATATCTTAAATTCTTCCTCATTTACATCTTCGGTACGCTGCCAGTGCGGGAATAGCAGTTTCATATAAGCTGTAGCAATACGCTTCACAGCATTACTATCTCGCACATCGGCTTTTTCTTCAAATCGGACGAGTTGATCGAACAATAATCCATAGGTATTTTGTGTACGCATTGTATGAAGAATTTCAGAAAAGTATTCCACATTGATAGTCCATCCTTTGAAAATCATGCTTTTGTCCACTCGTGGAAGAATCCACCCTTCAATAAAGCAGTGAAAGCGGTCAAGCAAAGCCGACTCACGGAAGTTCTCTGGCAGGTTGGTGAAATAAAAAGGTGACACAGGCATGTGTTGAGCAGACAAAGGAATGTTACCCATAAGCATCAAGCCACACTCTGAAGAAAACTCATTATTATCAATGGTTGTCTTTCCACTTTCCAAATATGATTTTAGAGCAGCTTGAATCTCAGCAGGTTCTTGGAAAACGATAGTCTGTATCTCATCGAATACTGTAAAGTCATGGTTTTTGATAATACCATTCTGCTGTTTCGTTTTGTCAAAAAACAACTTAGCACGTGTTACCTTGCCACCACTTACCAACCAGCCATACTTAGAAAGATTGCCAAACACATAGCTTTTCCCTGTTCCTTTTGGAGCCAATTCTATCACATTTAGACGTGGTTCTATAAAAATGAGTAAACGGGTAAGGAACTCCAATTTTTGGGTTAGTGATGTGAATCCATCAGGGTCATACTCCATGGCAGACAACAATACGTCAATCCATTCTAAAGTAGTGAAATAGTGACGTGCCTCCGCAAGATAGGAGATATCCACAAAACTATAGGGCTTGAATGGTTTATAATCTACCATTTGGATATGGTTTTTTTTGCCAACGTCGTCAGGCAATAGACAAAGTTTGATAATACCCCATTTCTCACCTTCAACAAATTCGCCAGAGTTGCGAGAATAGACATATTCTGGAATTAGCCCCTCACGTTGCTTAATGCCATAATCAGGAATGGCAAATTGCCGTTCATTCTTTACAATGTCAATGTACACCACAAAGCGAGCCAAAAGCGTAACTTCTTCTCCACTTTGCAATCTATCTTTAACACAGCCTTGTTTTGCTGGAATAACTTTATTTAAAAAATGAGTGAGTGCCATCCTATCAACCTCGCCAGTTTGAATGTTCAGATAGCGCTTCAGCAGGAAATCCTTAACAAACGCAGGAAGGTTTCGTCCAGCAAAAAGACTACCTGTTGATGCAGGGTCTTTGTAAATAGACATTGCCGAGAAATGCTGTCTTATCTTGTTGCATATTTCTTCTTTCATAAATATTCATTCATTAAAAGTCAAACGGGTCTTCTTCTTGAATGCCTGTTGTTACCTTAATCTTCATTGGGCAAACAATTCCTCCGAGTTGAAGCGTGAATTCTAAGACATTGGCATTTAACATTATATTATCTGTTTCATATGTATCGCCACCCAGATGATGAACATTATATTTTACTCCATTATAAAATACGTAAGGAACTTCAGCTGACGGCATATTCTTAATTTCAAATTGTATGCGTGGATTTGATCCACTTATTTCATAAGTGAGTAGATTGAATGACCAGTTGGTTGCCGCAGGAGCACTTGAAATGATAAAAATGGGTACTAATACCTCTTCTGGCGTACAGCCACCATGGGCACCTTGTCCAGATGGTACTTTGGCGCAAAGCGATTCATGCTTTAGTGCACATAAAGTTTTATTATCCTCTAAACGGAAATAGCTACTATCCATAGTAGAATCCGCCTTTTTGCGAATGGCAATGCGTCCGTGATGATCGCTATCAACACTAGGCATATTTTTACCATTAAGCAATTGCGATAAATAGGTCAGACCATGATCAGAAATAATCGCAATCTTCTTACCTATGTATTTCTGCAAAATTTCTTCAATGCTTCTTCGTACAACATCTATCTCTTTGATAATTGTAAATGGGCTTATATTATCAGAGCGATGAGCCAATGTGTCAAGGTCTCCGTACTTCTCCAATTGAACACCCTGAGGAAGAAGGCGCTGTAAATCTTTCTTATTTATCTCGGTCTTAGTAGGAAGAAGGGAACGAGCTATTCTTATTTCGTTGAGGAAAATCTGCTGGTCTTTTCTCTCTGCAATTATGCTTTTAATTAGAGGAATCCAATTGACCCCCAATCCGTCAATCCAATAAAAGACTTCAATGTCTCCACGGTTTTGTAGTAAGGTATATGTGGAACAGAAAGAATTGTACCACATATCAAATGAAGACTCTGAGCTATTAAGTTTATTTATAAATTGTTCGATATCGGTTGTGTATCGATTGGCGATCTTAGCTTTCTTATATTGCTCAATGTATGGATTCACCCAGTCTGGGACTCCTGTTACAACTCCAATACCTTCAGTCATATAGGTGTAAAGATCTGGGAAGAAAGTTGCGATGTCGCTAGGCGCAATAAGGTCTTGGCTCAACCAACTTACTGCAAATTCTTTTTCTTTGTGTGTGATTCCCGTAAAATATCTTAAAGTGCCAGAATAACCCATCTTTGTAGGCAAAGTTTGTAAAGATTTTGCTATCATGTTTTCTGCAGCATCCGACAGTTGAATATTCTTTTGGGCAGCATAGGTAAGGCAGTATTTTCGTACTTCCATTTCTGCATCAATTTCCGTTATGTCCCCTGCTATTTTCTCTATCAGCTCATTTGTACCATAGGAAGAGGTGGCATTAAGGCATCTGCATAAATAACCTTCACCATTTTCTTTACTAATATAGAAGCGTGTTAAAAGCCAACGGTTGAATACATAAGGATTGTCAAACCATAGGCGAATGAAGTCCTTATATGTTTCTATGTTATTTATGCCAAAGTATTGTTTAACATATTTACCAAAATTGAAGCCATTACTAACATCAATACTCTCTGCCAATTTATTCCAATTATCCCCATCACTTTCTAATGGCTCAATACCACCAAATTCAAGATTTAAACCTACCGTCAAAAATTGGTATGCATTACTGCAAACTTGATAAGAGAAGGCATTGTCTGGCTGTGCATACCGAGCATTAGCAAAAATAGCCTTTGATTTGCAAATTATTTGTGGTGATATTTGTTTCTTACTATCTTTCCATATATTCAACCATTCTCGGATATTGTTTACAATGGTATAATTAGCATTCAGACCACTTACACCAAAGTCTGTGTTTTTTGTAAGAATGAGTTTATATGTTAGGTTTTTAGTCTCTGATATCAATCTCCAAATATTGATTTGGCTGTCATTCTTGAAGGTATCCATTTTACCTTCAAGACCGACAAGTGGAATATAAACACGTTGGTGCTTTTCCTGAGCTTTTGGTGTCGCCTCAATTGCTTTAATAGTTTTTATCAAAGCATCAAAAGACTTTTTATCTTCATTGTCATAAAATCGTGCTAACTCAGAGAAAGGGGCAATCACACAGTCGTTAGGACTTTTTTTCTTTATATGCTCAGCTATACGAGAGGAAAGTTCCACATGGGTAATGAGTAAGTCAGGATAGTTGGTATCTATCCAATGATCAACACTTTCAACATGTATACCTTGTTCTATTTGTAGGAAATCCACAAAGTCATAACAGTCTCGAAAATTATCAAACAGTACAAATCGTATTGGATATCTATCAAGCGTAAAAGCATCAATACCTTTCGCCTGTTTATCCTCCTCAATATATGTCTTGAGGGCATCCATTTCTCTGAACGGTTCCTTATACATATTTCAACAATATATCTATAACGAAACTATCTTCTTCGGTAATCATATTTTCAATAGCTTGACGCAGATCTTCACTATTGTTTATACGGTTGATAGCTTTATTACGCTTCTTTTTTAACTCTTCAGAATTAACAGTAGGTATATCTACAGAAGATTCATCTATAATGGTAGAAGGATTAGAAGTTGATGCGGGTTGAACAATAGGTGTAACTTTAGATATACGCCAATCTTTCAATTTGTCTTTCACTTCTTCCTCTGTCCACAGTCCAACTTCACTTTCCAAATGCTCGTGGAGATATTTTAGTGCTTCTTCCACTTCTTCATCCATTACATTTACGTTGTCTATACTCTGCATATATTTGACAAAGCCTTTTTGGAAGTTGTTTGCAGATGGTATGAGTAAATTACCAAAGTCTGTTTTTAAAGTATCGTATCCATTGATTGTGTTTTCTAGCAAACTTGGATTCTTCATGCTTTCGGGATCACTCACTACATGCATAAGATTGTCAATGAACTCCTTTATTTCTGGAGAACATTCTTCGATATTTTTTAATGACCAAAGTGGATAGCCTTTCTCCTTACAATACACATGAAGTACAGCCCAGCGAGCATCTTTCAGACTACTGATGTCGGAATAGCCCTTCAATTTATTCAAGTTGAACATTCTAATAAGACTCTTGCAAACTCGACCAGCTTCCTTACTCTCGAATATAAAATTCAGTTTGTTGCTTGTCTTACCATTTTCCCATGCTTTGAATAATTCGACAACATCCTCTACAAGATGCTGAGCAGTACGCTGTTTGCCGTTAGTATCAAAGATAATATTGACATACTTGCGCATGGCGAAGGCTACCATTGCCATTGGCGCATAACTCTGGAAGAGTCCAAAAGGTGCTTCTGTTAAGCCTACGAGCTTATCACCAAGATTAAAGCTTTGATTCTTGCTAGTATGGCGACCACTGAGCCATTCATCCACATAGTCACAGACTTTCTTCAGCGGATGATTGGGAGAAATGGTGTCCTTCCATTGCAAGTTATCATCTACGCTGTCTTGTAACAAGAACTCCACATGGCGGGCGGGACCTCCACACTTATCTATAATATCTTGCTTCGTATTGTAACTTAACACGGCATCAACTGTAGCCTTCACAGATGCTTTTTTCCAGTAAGTTGCGCTAAATTTTGTTCGTATGGTTTCTAATGATTCAGGACCACTCGTGAAAATACTCGGTGCAATACTGCCATTGATTGTGCTGGTCATCTTGCTACCAACAATGGTTATACTATCACCATTGAGATAGAATGTCATAATGTTGCTACGCATCTTATTAACCCATTGCTGTATCATTTCAGCAGCCTGCTTGGCATATGTCTGATGCTGCTGAGGTAAGCCATGACTTTGTGCGCACTGGGCATTTGCTTGGTATTCGATGAAACGTTCATATTCTTTATCACCCATAATTGCCTCAATAACGACAAAAGAAATGGTAGTGAAGCGGTCATCCTTGCAATTTTTCTCTGCAATCTCTTTCAAAAGCAAAAGTTCTTGATTGTTGCGAGCTACCATAATAGCGAGAAAAACTTCATAGGGCTGCGTCTGTTTCTTCGCATTTGCGATTTGATTCATTAGGGTATACTCATTACCCTGTATGCCAAAAAATTGGAATGCATATGGGCGTGCCACTTGTGATAAATTTCGTATAAAAATATTGGAGGCTGTACTACCGAACTTAATTACTTGATCGGTAAATAAGAAACTCGAAGTTTTTAATTCTTGCTTTATCTTCTGTATTTCATCTCCTGGCAGGGCTGTGAATAGAATGGAAAAATTGCCGTTTGGCTGGCGCTGAATAATGCTTTTATCATTAAAAAAATCAAGAATGGTAGACAGATAGTCTTGTACCTTTGTTCCAGAGAAAAGATTATTGATATTCTCTTCACTAGGTGTAACAGTATCGTTGTTGGCTATATTGTTAAGAGCATTAAGTAATAGGATACCTTTGAAAACCTTCAAATAACAATCACCTTGACTTTCTACAGCTAAGTGGTGACTATTATATCTTTCAGTAACGACACCAAATTTAGTACTATCGCTTTCAAAGAATTCTTGTACATAGTCCCATAGATAATCAGCTGTAATAGTTTGCTCTGCCTTATAGGCTTCGTCATCATCAAGGAACTCGTGCACGGCATCACTAGCCAGAAATTCAAATACACTTCTACTGCTGGATCCTGCTTCACGAGCATAATAAGTTGCAAGATTTGCTGTTGCTGGATGTAGTGGGAATAAATTTTTTATATTTTCTATCGTCTGTTCTGTATCAGTACTGGTGGTGCTGAACATCTCCAATAATTCTGGATGGATGTTAAAGAAACTATCCTGACGCATCATGTACAAGGTATAATTTACAATCTCAAACTTTTTCGACATAATTTTGAATGCCGAAACTGGTTCCATATTGTAGATTATATAGTGATAGCGTCCTTTGGTCTTTTCGCGTTCTTCTTCTTTAAGCGTATTTAGTGCAGAAGGATGAGATATAAACAAGAAGTAAGAGTCATTCTCTGCATTCATCATAGCCTCTGCAAGTTCCTGAAGTTGTACTAACAAACGGGTTCCTATGCTTGAGGTCATTACTTCAGTAAATTCATCCCAAATAATCAATAAACCATTGTAATCAGTTTTCTCTCGAAGGGCATTTTGCACCTCAAATATCCATTGCTTAAGATTATTGCTCTGTAAACGAATATCATAACCTCCTATACGCAAAGCTTGGCGTACACTTTCAAGCACATCTGTATCAGCGGCTCTCAGACGTTGCTTCAGCTTATTAGTATCAGGCGCTACACTTGCAAGCTGAGCACTCTGTTCAATAAGATTTTCCCAAAATTGTGGTTGATTCTCAACATGTTGAACATACATATCAAAGTCTGTCTGTACTGTGATATCAATCTTTGCTGCTGAAAGTGCACGTTTTATTTCACGTTGTATTTGGAGTGATAGGTCCTCCTCATGAGCAATGTTCTGATAACCATACATATTTACGGGAAAAAGACGCTTCTTCTCTCGCAGTTGTAGTAGGCTGTTGCGCAAAATATCATACTTTTCTTTCTTATATTCATCCTCCACATATTCACGAATATCTTCTATGGGGTCACACAACAGATGTTGAATGACAGCACCAGCATGGCTCTTTCCTGTACCGTATGTTCCAGCAATCCAGATCGACTTATGATTATCTGCATCGTTGTTGCGTACGGCACTGATTACTTTTTGTAAAACCTCGTTAAACTGATCGTTAGCAATGAAAAATTTCCATTCTCCATTGCTCTCCTCCTTGATATTATAGGCGGGACGCATTTGTCTAAGCGTCACTATTTTACTATATGGCATACGTATATTATTTTAATTCTTTGATTGGTTCTATAAAGTAACTAATGATGTCTTCCTTTATCTCGTTTCTTGCATCTTCTTCTTGTAAAAGCTGCCACAAATCATCATCTAAGCTTGCATACTCTACATTCTCACGAAGGAATTTCGCTGAGGGGGGGCTTGCCTGCACCTTTTGGCTTGTTATTTGCTTTCCATTTGATTTGATAATAAGATTCACTATTAAGATGAAAAAAGGTTTATAGAATGGGGTTATGGGATTATATCGTTTAAACGAAATTGCTTTGTTTTGATACGTTTCTTTTAAAATATCGGAATTAAAAGATATCTTGTTGTCTATTATTACTCCATCTTCTATTAAATCGAATAACGCCAATAGAAAAAAATGGTCTTGCGTTAGACACTTTCCCTCAATTATACCCTCGATGGGTACAAAGTACCTCATTCTTATAATATGATAATTTCAGATTCATTACTTGGCAAGTAGTCTGAGACATTCAAAAGAATTCAAGTTCTCACGTAAGGTTATGCCTTCTAGTCCCATATTTAATTCTGCTATTAATACCCTTTCAGAATCACTATTTAAAGATCTAAGTTGAGTTTTCATTTCTTCCTTAGAAATTCCAAACTCCTTATACACTCCAATGTTATTATCATTACTATATAGATCAGAAATATTTAATGAACGAATATTTCTAACCTCTGAGTACTTGTAAAGTGAGTACGCAATTGCTGCACGTTCAACAAATATAAAAGGTTTCTTTTGATATTCATTCTTGTTAATAAAACTGTAAGGTCCAAACTCGCCCAAAGGACTTTCTTTCATTGTTCGTGCGAATGCATAAACTACATTATGTATAGTTTTCTTCCCATTATCGGCATAATCATTTGCAACCAGTTCTTCTAATCCCTGTTGTGAGACAAACGTATTCCACTCAATTGTAGAGTTATACCATGCGACAATAGGGGCTTCATATGAGAGATTTATCCAAATGATTTGCCAAACTAAATTATTATTATCTGCATAGGAGTCCGCAAGAAACCTTCCTAAAGGTGTAATCTCTTTTGTTTTGGTGTCAGCGATTATCCCTGCTTGATAAAGCCATTTTGCAAAACTAGGCATTTGTTCTTTGACATTTAAACCTGCAAGGTTATCAACGAAGAATGCTTCTGGATCTGAGAAATAAACAGAAAGCCATCCTTCATTTAATCCGAAATTATTATAACTTATCAGTTTCATTTTATGTTCTTTTGTTGTTCCTGTAACAGCCAATGACGCAGCGGTTATACATCCGAAGTCATGGAATGTAAGACACTTTTTACAATGTATGCATTTACTACCATCTATGTGTGCGCTAGTAGCTTTAATACTTAGTGCGCCTGTAGGGCATTCCACTTCACATGCAGTACAATGTATACAAAATGTCGCTTTATAGAATACACGTTTTATCAATCCTTGTAAAACAGGATCTACACTAGTATTTTCAAATATTATAGTTTGTTCACTACCAATGCAAGTAATGGAAAATTGATAGACCCTATTTTGGTATCTAAGTTCACCTTTTATCTTATTGTCCCCGTCCGCATATATAGAATACTTACCAATTGCATTCATCCATGTTAATAAGTCCTCTTGAGAATTATGAACTTTTATTTTAAGATGTGGTTTACTACTTTCGATAAATAAGTTAGAAGGGAAAGATATTTCACGTCCACCAGCTCGATGTTTCCAGTTCCCATCTTTAATATAAACATCATGATCCTTTATACCTGCTTTCTTTGTATTTTCTTCTATTCTAGAGAGGAATGGCTCTAATTTTTCTTTGTATTTTCTATTTGATACCATATCATTCCATCCTGAAGAAAATGGACATATAAGACAGCCGACCCTAGTCATTCCATTCCGATATGCTTTATTAATAGGAAGTTTTTGGCGCCATAAATACAAGAATATTTCTACTGAAGACCAATTTAGAATAGGACTTGCATTGATGACAGTATCATGTTTCACTCCTTTCCCTATTCTATTATAATTAGATCGCCTAACACTCTCTTCAGACCTAACGCCATCAAATGTCAACACTTTAGCTTGCTTATTCGTCCCCTCTATTTTAAGAGAACGATACAACGGCGCTGTTTTCATGATTGAGCAACACCAACGATGCTTATCACTTGGTGTTCCAATCTTATCCCAATAGTTCAGCACACTGTCATGGTTGCGAGTTAGCGAGAACTTTAAGTCTGGGAAGAGTTTATGGTAATGGTTTTGCACCTGCTGATACAAATCTAATGATGGTGGCAATTCATATCCAGTATCTGAATAAATAACTTCGAACTCCGTGCTTGGTATTGCACGTGTACAAAGGTCTAACACGACTTGAGAGTCTTTACCTCCAGAGAAAGAAGCAAGAAACTTATCAATCTTCGTGGTATGAAATACTTTTTTACCTTGTTCCTCAGCAGTATCAAGTGGCATAATCTCGAAACTATTACAATCTTCACGCACAATAGCCATCTTTTTTTTAATTTTGGATTCCATACGTTTTGCGAGAGCTTCATAGTCAAGTTGATTAGCAGCAACTTTGGCTACACTTTTCCGTGCCCCTGCATACTGAATGAATGTTTCGCGAATGAACTCTATAGCCTCACTCTCCAGCAAAAACATAAATTCAGCGTTGCACTTCAACATTTTCCTTACATCAACAGGCTTCAACTCAACATTTTCCTTACCCGGCTGAAAAACGATAGTCGCAGGGTCGTAAATATTGGCACCTTTAGCCTCGAACATCAGTTCTCCTTGATACCAATATTGCTTATTAATTGCCCACAATAAAGGTGCTTCTGTGTGAGGATATTTCCATCCTAATTCATTAAGTTTAAGCAAATCAAGTTCTTCCCAGAATACAGGACGAGGTGATGTTCCAAGAGTTCTATCCACAATGCGTGAATGGAGCAATACACCGCCCGTTTCTTTATCCCAAGTTATTTTATACATTGTTTTCTTTTCTCACTAATTCTGTCAGTTCAACATTTAGTAGTTTCGCTATTTTGAGATAAGTCCCCATAGTTGGTTGGCAAACATTGGTACACCACTTAGAAACTGTGGTTGGTGCACACCCCAACTGTTCTGCTAACCATTTGTTAGTTCTTTTCTTCTCCGCAAGTACTACTTTTATGCGATTGATATCCTTGTCCATAATGGATAGTTTACAATAAGGTGTAGTGTACTGAATAAGTTGACACTTTCTCAATCAAAAAAGGAGTAAAAATTTA
>ERZ772960.2279-NODE-2279-length-14197-cov-14.441592_pt1 | contig 14197 bp, 7 predicted proteins | sample MGYA00580678_ERZ772960 | MGnify/ENA primary metagenome ERZ772960 (study PRJEB29015, sample SAMEA2737930) | human oral metagenome | biome: human oral; feature: human-associated habitat; material: dental | place: China | collected 2059 ... | reverse complement strand
CGGATTTTTCAAAAAAATCGGTATCCTTCTTCTCGTCCTTATTCTGATTATTCTCATTCCTGTTGCAGGATTGATCGGATATTCATTGATAAACCGGACGAATCCTGCGCGGCATATTGCGGATGGATATTACGCTGCGGTTACCATTCGGTCTGCAAGCGATACGCTGCAAAAAGGACTCTACCTCAGCGCTGTCGATTCACTTCTTTCTTCGCCCGAAACGGCGGCTTTACAGGGCAATCTCCGCGCGCTGCGGTCGAATACGGCACTCCAATCGGGCTGGTTCAAGCGGCTGCTGAACGTCCCCATTAACATCGCAGCTTATGAGGGGGGTAACGCAGCAATTATTGCGGATATCGGTATCCGCTCTGCCGCCGTTCAGCTGCTTCCTCTTATTACCGCCGTTAAGCCGGAACTGCTTGATTCGGTACCGAACCTTTCGCAAACCGAATTTGACATCAACGGCAGTACAAAAAAAGGGTTTCTTTTTGAACTGACCCAAGATCAGACTCTCTACATCTGTTTTTATAAAAATCTTATGGTTGCCGCAACCTCGGAGAGTTTGCTGTATTCCTGTTTGGCCGAAAATTCCGAAGCGAGCGGAAAACGGTTGACTGCACTGCTGCGTACTTCAAACCGCGGAGCAGTCAGCGTATATGCGGAACCGTCGTACTTTATTTCCGGTATTGCTGCAAAAAAAGGTATCGTCGGCAACATGATACAGGAACTCGCCTTTCCCGATCCGGCGGCGCTCAACGTCAATTTTGACGAAACAACAGTCTCTCTTCGCAGCATTATTAATTGGATCTCGGAACGAAGCGAGGTAAATGCCATACTGCAGCGCCGCTCTACGCTGCCGTCTATTCTATCCCGCCTTCCGGAAGGCGCCGCCTATTTGACGCTGCTCAACCTTGGCGAACCTCAATTTCTCTATGAAAATACAAAGGTGTTTTTTACTCCTGAACTGACAAAGACATTCAATTCTGCGGATAAAAACAGTCAATTCTTTTTTAATAAAAACCTCAATCAGCTTATCTTTGAATGGATGGGCAGTGAAATCGGTGTGTTCGGGCATCGGGATTCTCAAAGTCCCGTTTTCTTTATTTCATTAAAGGATGTGGCAAAATGCCGTTATCTACTTGAGGATCTGTTTAACACGATATTTATTGACCGTAACCTTTCGGCAATAGTTGACGATAACCGTATCCCTCGTATTATATTTCCGTCGTGGTTGTCGGGACTCTTGCGTGCTTTTCAGATTGACTTGCCGGAACCCTTTTATATGATACAGGACGGTTATTTGTATCTTTCTAAAAGTGCGGAAGCGCTCGGTATATGCAAAAAGGAAACCGATGCGGGTAAGCTCTTGGTAAAAACCGATGAATGGAAGAAAATTGCAAAAACCGTTTCCGCCGAAACTTCTTTCTTGGTGTACTATTCGCTGGACAGAAGCATTCCATTCTTCTTGGAACAAAATGCACTATTGAAAACTGCCTTTAAGAATTACGGTAAGGGTGTCTTGTCGCTCCGTTTTGCAGCTGACCGCAAAGTTTATTTGGATTTCTATACGCAGAAAACCGATGCACGCAAATTGGAAGAAATCCCCTCGTTTCCGCGAACTCTTTCTCAGCGGCCCGAAACCGATATTATCTGTGCAAAGACTTTAGGCAATATTCCCTATATCTTTTGGACGAATGGTTCAAACGTACAAAGCATGAATCTTCTAACCGGAAACGAGTCAACGCTTTCACTTGACGGGAAGGCCGGTATTGCCGCCGAAATAAAACAGTCAAAGCTGCAAGCGCTGTGGGCGGTTTCAGCCCGCGGTTCCATCTATCGGACAAATGAAAATTTAGACCCCGCTTCCGGTTTTCCCGTATTGACGGCAGAAAAACTGCTCCCTCAGCCGGTGCCTTTTAACGATAGCATAGTGGTGCCGCTTTCTTCCGGCCCGGGTTTGCTCTTTGCCGATCCCGCCGGTAATTGGATTACTTCCGATGTGATGAATGCGAAATTGCGGACCGCTCCTGTTGTATGGAAAGATCGTATTGCGGCTCTTCCCCGTTCCTTTGAAAGCAGTCTGTATCTATTTGATAAAGAAGGAAATATAGTTGAAGGCTCCCCCATTGAGTTGGAAGGTATTTTTGCCGCAGCGCCGGTATTCTTTGAAGAAACAAAAAACAATCCGGCCGCCGCCTTTTTAAGCGAAGACGGCAGGTTTTTTATCCGCAGTTTATCGCAGGATTATGCGGAAATAGCGTCCTGCGACCTTAACACCGTCTGCAAGGCGGATTTAGTATATTCGACATCATTGCGGGCATTCTTTGTAGTTTCGCAGGACGGACACCTGTTTAAATTCAACACTGCAGGGGCGATAACCGACTCGTTGCCGTTAAAAACAGGCGCCGCGGATGACTACCGCATTACCCTGCTCGATGTAACCGGCGACGGTAAAGAGGAAATATTTGTTTCCGGAGGGGGTAACGCCCTTTACGGTTATACCTCCGGTTTTGCTCCGCTTGACGGCTTCCCTCTTGCCGGTACGGGAACGCCGTATTTACTCGACATTGACGGAGACTCGTTCCCCGAACTGATCACACACGGTATCGACTCAAAAGTTCATGCATATCGAGGAGCGGCATTACGGTAATGATGAAGTATACACAGCTGCCTGTTTATGAACAAAAGGCACGGATTTTAGAGAGTTTGGAACGCCATCAAGTTATTGTTGTCGAAAGCCCTACCGGATCGGGAAAAACGACCCAGCTGCCGGTTATTTTACACGAGGCGGGCTATACGCAAACCGGTATGATCGGCGTTACCCAGCCGCGGCGGATTGCAGCGCTTTCCGTCAGCGAATTTATTGCACATCAACTGAAGGTTCCGCTCGGCGATACGGTCGGCTACAAGATGCGGTTTGAAGATCACACCTCGCCGGAGACTAAGATCAAGATTATGACTGACGGTATCCTGCTGCAGGAACTCAAACTTGACCCGTGGCTCAGTAAGTATTCCGTTATTATGGTAGATGAAGCGCATGAGCGGAGTTTAAATATCGATTTTATCCTCGGGCTGCTCAAGCGGATTTTGCAGGAGCGGCATGATTTTAAGGTGATTATCTCATCGGCTACGATCAATACCGATATGTTTTCCATGTATTTTAACGAGTGCCCGGTTATCAAGATTGATGCGATGACCTATCCGGTTACCCTCATCTTTGATCCGCCTGCGCTGACAGCCTCCACGGAGACGCTTGCCGCGGAAACGGCATTACTTGATAAAATTGCGGTAATTGTCGGGCGGATTTTAAGCGAAGGCCGCCCCGGGGCAATCCTCGTGTTTCTTCCCGGCGAGCGGGCGATTAAGAACTGCATCGAGCGGCTTTCGCAAGAGCCGTGGTTTCGCAAACTCTTCCCGCTGCCGCTGTACGGACGCTTGAGCAAAGAGGAACAGGAGCGGGTATTCAAATCCCCGCCGTTCGGCAAAAAGAAGATTGTTATCGCAACGAATATCGCTGAAACTTCGATTACCATCAACGATATTGCCGCCGTCATCGACTCAGGGCTTTCAAAGCTGAATTTTTATAATCCCTTTACCTACACGTCGAGTTTGGACGAAGCGCCGGTGTCAAAGGCTTCGTGTAATCAACGGCGGGGACGCGCAGGGCGGACGCAGGAGGGGGTATGTTACCGCCTCTACACCCGCAAGGATTTTGAAACCCGCGTTATGTACACCACGGAGGAAATCTACCGTACCGATTTGTCCGAGGTCGTGATGCGGATGGCGGAGCTGGGTATCTACGACTTTGCGAACTTCGATTTTATTTCCCCGCCCGGCAAGAAGGGCATTATCGGCGCGGTTGGCACGCTCAATATGCTCGGTGCGCTGGAGAGCGATAACAGTCTGAGTAAGATCGGGCAGATGATGTGTCTCTTTCCGCTCAGCCCGCGCCAGTCCCGTATGATTGTGGAGGCGGTACTCTATTACCCCGAATCGATTGAGGATGTATTGATTGCCGCGGGCTTTTTATCGGCACGCAGCCCCTTCCTCTTCCCCGACGGACAGGAGCTTGAAGCGAGAAAAGCCCATGCGGTATTCCGCGATCCGCTCGGCGACTTTGTGTCGTTCCTCAAGGTCTACCGGCAGTATATGCAGGCGGAAAACCAAAAGCGCTTTTGTGAACGCTTTTACCTCGACGAGCGGATTATGGCGGAAATTGCCAACATCAAAGAGCAGCTGGAGCTGATTGTCTCCGATATGGGCGTGCCGATCCTCTCCGGCGGAAAACCGGCGGATTATTTGACGGCGGTTGCCCGCGGTATGATCCAATTTGTATGCGCTGCACAGGGGCGGGATGTGTACCGCAGCCTTACCACCGAAAAGATTTCCATCCATCCGGGTTCCTGTATGTACAAAGAGCATCAACCCTTTATCGTTGCAGGGGAAATTGTGCGCACATCGCGGATGTATGCTATGTCGGTATCGCCCCTTTCCAAAGACATCGTTGCGCTTGTCGCCCCTGATCTCCTCGGCAAAAAAACGGCACAAAAACTCAAAAAAGCCGCTAACGGTGAAGGAAGGGCTTCCTGCCCAACCGGGAAAGGTGAGAGCCGGCACGCACAGAGAACCGGTATATCCGGCAGTGTACGCGAGGCTGCCGTGCACGGTTCCGTACAGGGCAGCGCTGAAGGGCAGGGGAGCCGCATCGGCAGCACAGGTGCGTCCGGTGAAAAACAGCCGCAGACGGTCTCCATTTGCGGAACACCGTACATCGTACAAAAGATGAAGGGTAAAAAACAACTGTTGCTGCCATGGGAGCAGTTTAGCCGCACGGTGGAGCAGCTGCGGGCGGAAAACGATCGGATACTTTATGACGGGAGACTTGAGCAACTGAAAAATCTGCGGGCAAAAATCACCTTCGGCAGCTACGAGCTGTTAGCCGGAGAAAAGTTCGGCTTGGTGCTAAGCATCGCCGAAGCCTTCCCGCTGCAGCCCCTTGGTTCGGAGACACCGTTCCCGCGGACTAAAAACTTCACGCTGCCTGATGACACAACCGCCCTGCTGGAGCAGCTGCCGCTCATCTTCCGTACGGTGGCAGCGAAGCAGAAGAGCAAGCAGCTCGGCTTTATTACCCTGTTTAACGACGGCAACGGTACGTTTTGGCTGAAAACCTCACGCGGTTTCCATACTGCATTGCATGAAAACCTTGCATCTCTGCAGCAGCTCATCGACAGCGCGGGCGCAGGATTAGATGAAGCCCAAACAGCTGCAATCAACAATCTCTACAGTAAAATCGCAAAACTGATATAGACGCAAGAGCAACTGCATTAGGCTTCTTTAAAATCTCCCGGCAAAATCGGGAGATTGTTCATGCAGAGTTGAACTTCTTTAAATATAGTGCAAAATTTAAAAAAATTTGCACATAAAGAAGATGCGTAGACTGGTTTTTTATTGCCGTTTCGTTTATACTGGAAGCTATGGAAGTTATCGAAATTTTAAAGCCGCTTTTGGAAAAGGGGTTGCTGAAAGAAAGCCTTGCATTGGCAGAAAGCGAAGGAGTCGAACTAAATAAAGTAAGTCATGAGGGGCTTAACTTTGTAACAGCTTCTATATTGGCGGATGTTCCGTCCGTTGAAAAAACCGAACTGATTAGAAGAACCGGCGCTTTTTTCTCTGCAGAGGATTATTGCACCCTATTGAATGAAAAGGTTTTTACTATTCATCCGGTAACCCGCGATCGGTTAAAGGATCAAGGTGTTTTGTTAAGCGATGATAATATGAAGCAATATTATGCATGGTATAATATTTTTGATATTTCTTTTCCATGGCTTCCGCTGTCGGTGTTTGAAGATTTGGTAGTTTATTTACGGGACGAAAAAAGGCTTGTCTTAGATAAAGAAACACGTGAGTTGGTAAAAGAAAATTTTATTAATTCCAAACGATACTCCGAGCGGGAGTTAAACGCTTTATTCGAATCATCTGTTTTTGACAATGAGATTTAATCTAAGCAGTATCGCCGTCAAATTGGTGCATATCAGCATTATCAGTTAACGGCGATATTTCGGTTTTTTTAAAACGATACGGCTTTATTTTTTACCCGCCTGCACAAGCGTTACAACCGCCGTTACGACAATATCTTCGGCTGAACAGCCGCGGGATAGATCCGATAACGGTTTTGCAAATCCCTGCATAAAAGGTCCGTAAGCATCGGCTTTTGCAAAGCGCTGTACCAGCTTATACCCGATATTTCCGGAATTGAGATCGGGGAATATCAATGTATTTACCTTATCGCGGATAGGACTGCCGGGGGCTTTTCTATCGGTTACCTCAGGTATAAGCGCGGCATCGAGCTGCAGTTCACCGTCATAGCAGAAATTAACCTTCCGTTCATCCAGCAATTTAACCGCTTCGCGTACTTTGATGAGGGTCTCGTCTTTATCGCCGCCAGATCCCTTTGTCGAGTACGAAAGGAGTGCAACGACAGGCTCATGGCCGACAAAGGAGCGGTAACTTTCTGCTGCGGCAGTCGCAATATCGGCCAGCTGCTCGGCAGTAGGATGGGGAATAACCGCAGAATCGGAGAAAATCAATACGCCGTTCGTTCCCCATTCGGTACTCTTCGTATCCACAATAAAGCAAGAAGAAGCTGTTTTAACGCCTTCTTTTATACCGACGATGGTAAGACCTGCACGCAATACGTTTGCAGTCGTATTTTCCGCACCGGCAACCATTGCATCGGCCTTGTTCTGTGCCAGCATCATCGCTCCGAAGCGTAAAGGTTCGTGCATTTCTTTTTTTGCCTCGTCAGGAGTCATTCCTTTAGCCTTCCGTTTTTCGTATAACGTCGCAGTAAAATCGTCCGTCCATTCGGAATGTTCGGGATCGACAATAGTAAAACCGTCGGTTACAACTCCTGCTTTTTTACAGGCTTCCTCAATCTCCGATTTTTTTCCGATTAAAAACAGCTCGGCGGGAATTTGTTGATCGACAAGCGTACGGGCAGCGCGCAGCGTACGCTCTTCCGTTGCCTCAGGTAAAACCAAGCGATTGTGATATTCTTTCGCTTTATCCTTCATTATTTGAACAAACCGCATAATAAACCTCCGGATTACATTAAAAAGTAAAAGCCTCTAATAATGCTAAAACTTTAGAGACCATTGGGCTTTTCCGCAAACTCAAACGAGTTTCGGATATGCTCATTATGATGTAGACTCGAGTGTACTATTTTACCGCCTTTTTTGCAAGGTTGCATTTACCCTACGCGCGAATTGACGCAAGGGGATTTTTTTCGTACATTATAATTAATGAATACAAATTATGATATTATTGTTATCGGCGCAGGGGCTGCGGGTATGGCTGCGGCGCAATATGCGTGTAGGTCAAACTTAAAAGTATTGGTGCTGGAAGAAAAAGCGCCGGGCGGGCAGGCTGTTTTAATCGATTCGCTTGAAAATTATCCCGGATATGCGGAACCGGTTAACGGCTTCGACTTTTCGGAAAATATGCGTAAACAGGCGGCAGGCTTCGGTGCGGAGTTTGCTTCCGATAAGGTAGAAGCCGTTACAAAAAACGGTGATAAAACCTTTACCGTGCAAACCGCCGGTCAAACCTACGCGGCTCTTGCCGTTATCCTTGCGACGGGAGCAGAGCACCGCAGTCTCGGTGTAAAGGGCGAAAAAGAGCTGCAAGGTAAAGGCGTTTCGTACTGCGCTACCTGCGACGGTCCCTTCTTCCGGAACAAGCATATTGTAGTGGTCGGCGGTGGGGATGCCGCTTGCGATGAAGCGCTTTTCCTTGCCAATCTGACCGATACCGTTACGATGGTACACCGCCGCGACACCTTCCGCGCGCAAAAAGCGCTCGTTACCCGGACATTGAACAATCCTCATATAACGGCGGTATTCGATACAACCGTCACGGAAATTAAAGGAAGCGATAAGGTAACCGCCGTTGTACTGCGGAATGTAAAAACGCAGGGAGAGCGGGAACTTGCCTGTGATGCAGTCTTCTTTTTTGTCGGGATGAATCCTAAAACGGAGCTTTTCCCCGACGCAACGAAAGATGCAGCGGGATATATTGTTACCGATGAGGATATGCGTACTTCTATCGAAGGACTCTACGCGGCAGGCGATGTGCGCGCCAAGTCTTTCCGGCAAGTGGTTACAGCGGTTGCAGATGGCGCGATTGCCGCACACACGGCTGCCGCTTATATTGATAACCTGCGCAGCTGACCGCTTTGTACCGTAAGAATCTTTTTATCGCCGTCTTATTCGGCGCCGCGCTGCCGGTTTTACTTCAGCTCAATATTCAACTGAACGCTCAGGCTCAAACAGTCGGCCTTAAAGCGCTGCCGGATTTTTATGATTCCATACCCGCCGCAGAACTTGCCGGCCGGATTACGGAGGCAATGACCGACGAAGAGCTGCTTGCTCAAACCTTTATGTTCGGATGGGCGGGACAGGCGCCGACCGACCTTTTGATGAGCTGGATTACCGAACGGAGTCTCGGCAGTATAAAAATCTTCGGCTGGAATACCGAGGATAGCGTTGAACTCGCAAAGGCGGTCAGCCTTTTACAAAAAAAAGCCAACAGCACCCGCTTTCGCATTCCTCTCTTTGTCGCAACAGATCAGGAGGGCGGTTGGATACGCCATGTTAAAGGACGTACCTCTGAAACACCCGGCAATCTTGCCATCGGCGCCTCCGGCTATCCGATCGATGCTTATTACGAAGGTTTCTATATAGCCCGCGAACTTTCGGCACTTGGAATCAACCTCAATTTTGCCCCGACGGTAGACCTGTATACCAATCACGAATCTTCGATCATCGGTCCCCGCTCCTTCGGGCAATCGCCGGCGGCGGCGGGAATTTTAGCCCGCGCCTTTATGCAAGGAAGCAATAAAGCGGGCGTACTGACTACGGCCAAACATTTTCCCGGGCATGGCGACACCGCACTTGACAGCCACGGAAAATTACCGAGCATTGCTATTTCCAGAGAAACCTTCTACAACCGCGAACTGGTGCCGTTTCAGCACCTTATAGAAGCGGGAGTACCGGCCATTATGACCGGCCATTTACACTTTCCCGCCGTGTCCGAACACGGAGAGCCGGCCTCGTTTTCCCGGTATTTGCTGCAAACCGTGCTGCGCGGACAGCTTGGGTTTAAAGGTTTAGTTATCACCGACGACATGATGATGCACGGAGCAATCCGCTATGCCGGTACGGTTGCCAAAGCAGTACAGCTCGCTCTTGAGGCGGGAAACGATATTATCGAATCTTCTACCACGCCGCGCCTCTATGATGCGTTTTGGACGGAAAATTTACAGCGGATGCAAACCAACGAAGCATTCAGGCTGCGGGTTAAAGACGCAGCGCGCAGAATTATCGAAACAAAACTGAGGTATTTTAAAAGCGGTAATGCAGTGCCGCTGTACCCCGATGTATATGCTATTCCCGAAAAGTTGCCCGATACCGAAGGTCAGACATTTTTTTTGTCCCTCGCGGCACGGGCGATAACCGTTGTCCGCGGCAAATACATTCCGTATACAATAAAACCAGGAGAAAAGATACTGCTTGCCGGTTCGTATTCCGCTTTTTTACAGGCAGGATTAAAACGTTTTCCCGCCGCTCAAACCAGTAATCTGTCAGACGGTATTTTTACCAAGACCGCCGCGAGCGATACCGTTATTTTCTGCCTTGCAAACGATTCATCACTCCAACTTTTGCAGCGACTCTATAAAGCCTATCCCAAAAAACGGTATATTATTTTCTCCTGTCTTTCTCCGGTGCTTCTGTCGGATATTCCGGAAATCCCCACAGCGATTGCTCTTTACAGCTATGCACCGGCCTCGTTTACCGCAGGTTTTGGGGCATTGCTCGGCGATTTTGAACCGCAGGGACATCTCCCGCTCGACGGAATCAATTAACGGGAGCGAAGTTATCCCAAAAGCAACCGACTTTTGAGATAGCCCGCGCTTAACCGTAACGGATAAACGGATATAATCAGGAAATGAAATGACACCGCATACATTAGAAGTTTTAGAATTTTTCCGCATCGCGGAGATTATCGCAGGATATTGCAAATCGGAAGAGGCGCGAGCACAGTGCCTGCAAAAACGGCCGCTGCAAGACGCGGCGGAGATTGCTGCGTCAAAGGCGCTCGGAAGGGATATTCTCTTATTCTTGCAAGCTGATGAGCCGCTTCCGATTAAAAACCTCCCGCCGCTTGCTTCCGTGTTAAAACAGTTGCATACCATAGGTGTTTGCCTTACCGTAGAGGAACTCTATGCGGCGGGGCTTTTGGCGCTGCAAGTCGGTGAATTGAAGGCATGGGCTGCAAAGCAAAAGCGGACGGACAGCGCCGCGTGCACACTCATCGAATCGATACCGCCGCTTCCGCAAACCGAGCAGGCAGTGTTTTCTTTTATCGACAAGAACGGAGCGCTGCGCGACATCCCCTCGCTGACGGCTATCCGAAAAAAGATGCAGCGTATCGAAGCCGATATCGAAAAAACAATGCGGAGTTACTGCACCGACGAGTCTACCAAGGGAATGCTGCAAACGCCTGCGCCCGTACTGCGGAACGGCAGGCAGGTTATCGCCGTGCGTTCCAACTTTAAGGGGCGGATTAAGGGCATTATCCACGAATACTCCCAGTCGGGGCAAAGCTTTTACCTTGAACCCGAAAGCATCGTATTACGCAATAACGAATTGATGCGGGCGCAGGCTGAGTATGAACAGGAGCTGCACCGCTTGCTGGTGAGCATCAGCGCAAAGGTCGCGGCGGAAGCGGAGGCGCTTGAACGGGTATACGAGCTCGTGTTGGAGTTGGACTGCGCCGCTGCCGCCGCCGGCTGGGCATATTCCGAAAACGGAGTCTTTGTACCCGATACAAGAAACGCTCAATACTTTTATTTACAGGCAGCGCGGCACCCGCTTCTCGGCGCTGCGGCGGTTCCCATCGACCTTAAACTGACGGCGGAAGAGCGGATATTGATTATCACCGGACCGAACACCGGCGGTAAAACCGTCAGCTTAAAAACCGCCGCCCTCTTTGTTCTATTAAACCAAACCGGCTGGCCGGTACTTGCCGGAGAAGAAACGCGGCTTCCGGTATTCCGGTATGTCGGCTGCGCCATCGGAGATGAGCAGTCGCTCGACCGCTCGCTTTCGACCTTTTCTGCCTATATGCACACCGTCGGGGAGCTTTTGGAAGCGGCGGATGAGGAAAGCCTTATTCTCCTCGACGAACTCGGCAGCGGTACCGATCCTCAAGAGGGCGGCGCGCTTGCCATGGCAATTTTGGATGAGCTGTTTACCCGCCGCTCGCGTGTTTTTGTCACGAGCCATCACGGTGTGCTGAAAAACTATGCGTACCGGAAAAGCGGCTGCGTGAACGCTTCCGTATCCTTTGACGAGGCGACGCTCCGTCCCTCATACCGGATACTGATGGGCATACCCGGTGAAAGCCGCGCCGTCGATATTGCGGAAAAAAACGGATTGCCCGCTGAAGTTATCAGTGCCGCCCGAGCTTATATGGCGGACAGTTCCGCCGATGCCGCCGCCCTCATCAAAGGGTTGATGGAAAAGCATGAGCAGCTCGCGACCTTTGAACGGGAAAAGGACGAGACGGAAAAGGCGCTAAGGGAAAAACAACGGCGTTTCGATTTAAATGCCCTCAAGCTCCGTCAAAAAGAACAGCTTCTCCGCTTGCAGGGATATAAACGCTTGAACGATTTATTCGAGCAAAAACGCAACGAAATAGAAAACCTTGTACGGGAAATTCAGGAAGGGGAACTGACACACGAAAAAACGAGTAAGCTCAAGCAGTTCTTTGCCGATTTCGGACAAACACTTGCAGAAGAGCAAACGGATATCCGCAATGAACAGGAGGAACTTTCCGCTCTACAGCAAGCGCTGCGGAATCGGGAGCTGACACAAGCTCACGGAAAACCTGCAACCGGTATGCCTGCAACCGGCAGTCCGGCGGCGGAGCTTACCGAAGGGATGGAGGTGTTTATCCCTCATCTGCACCGGCGCGGCACCATCATTCGGAAAGAAAAAAAGAACTGGCTGGTAGCGGTCGATACCGTTAAGATGACATTCTCCGCCGATAAACTCGAACCGCTCAATTCGTCTGCCGTCGCATCGTTACGCACGCCGCAGGTTGTCGTAGAGGCGGAACTGCATCAGGAAAGCCGTCCGGAGCTTGAGCTGCGCTTACTGGGAATGAGACTTGACGAAGCTGAAAAGCACCTGCAAAATCAGCTTGATCTCGCCCTGATGCACAATATGCAGGAATTTTCGATTGTTCACGGGAAAGGAAACGGCGTACTGCAAACAATGGTACACGAAAAACTGGCCGCCGCTCCGTATATCGCGGAGTTTTTCTTTGCCCGCCCCGAACACGGCGGTACCGGTAAAACTATTGTGCGCCTACGGTAACGGTAGGATTCGGATGTACAGTTCTTGATAATTCGAAATTATGCCTTCTTGCTTTTATTGAGGGCGGCAATCCATTCTTCCCTACGTGCAGGACGCATAATTCTAATGCCGTCCATAGCGGTACGAATTGCTTCCGAAAAGGCTCCTTTTGCAGATCTGTCGATAACACGTACAACGGGAAAACGGGGATCCTCCGAATTATTGTCGATAACCTGTGCAACGGTATTATTCGAAAGATAAACAAAACTGCCGATAGGGAAAAACGACAGCGCGTTCAAAAGCGCTTTTAGAACTTCCTCATCATATTGTGAGGACTCCCGCCGCAAAACATTCAACAATCCCGTTGCAGGGTCTTGGGCTTTTTTATATTTACGTTCGCCAGTCATCGCTTCATAAGAACAGACAACTGCGATAATCTTTCCGTAAAGGGATATCTTTTCACCGGTCAGTTTTTGAGGATAACCGGTACCGTTTTCCCGTTCGTGGTGGTCGAGCGTTCCAAGGCAAATCGGCAGCGGAAATTTAGCCTTTTTTAATATTTTACAGGAAAGCACCGGATGTACATAGAGATACTTTTTTTCCTCATCAGACAGTTCACTATCTCTGGAATAAATGTTTTCATTTATATGGATAAGACCTATCTCATGCATCAGTGCAGCGGTTGCCAATTCAGCCAGCTGATGATTTTGCATTTTAAGTTCCATACCGACTACGATGGCAAAAACCGCTGAACGGAGCGAATGCATGACAAGAAAATTGTCCACCTTATACGGCATAATAGATTGCAAAATAAGTATTGCTTGCCGGTTCTCTTGTACAAAGGTACGGAGTTTTTTCATTTCAGCAAGTATCTTTTCGGTATTAAGCGATTGGTCGTTACGGTAAGTTTCATATATTTTGGCAGTAAAAGCATAAAATTTTTGGTAGGCCTTTTCCACCAATTCCCCTGAAAGTTTTTGTTCGGGTGAGGTTTTAAAATTATCGTCCGTATCTGCTTTTTCGTCGCCCTTATCTTCTTTTTTGGGGGAATCCGGCTCATCAGTTACGATCCCTTTTGTATACAGAAGGGTAAATTGCCATTCGGAAAGAAGCCTTTTCAATTCCTCCGTAAAGCAGCTTTCCCCCGTAAACAACAAAAACTTTTTATCAATGTACACATTCTCCGTAAAATATACGGGGGTTTTTAGCTCTAAAAGTTTCAATGTATTCACTTAAATACGCTCCTGTAGTACACTGAATATATGCACAGAATGCTCATATCATTTATATGGATTATAGGAGATTTTGAATGAAATTAAAAGTGCTTGTTATTATCTTTAATGCTGTTCTGTTAACCATTTTCTTTACGGTGCTTTCTTTTTCATTCTTTACTGCCGGTACTGAATTTATCGGCAGTTTTTTCAAAAACTACTGGATATTCATCCTTTTTTTTACATTTCTCTTTATCGGAATGAATATATTCTTTATCAGTAACTGGAAGCTGATAACTACCCTCGAATCGGATGATTGGCCGGCACTTTCTCTCTATTTGGAAACGGAAATTTTTGAAAAGCATCATATTACCGCTAAAAAAGCACGGTTGCTGTGTGAAATCAGTATTTTACTCGGAGATTTTGAAATATTAAAACGGCTTGAACGTGTACTCGAAGAGTATAAACCTGAATATATTAGAACCTTTGCGTCCCGTTTTGCCGCTGCTAAGTTACTTTCAAACGATTATCAAGGACTTGCCGAATTTATGGCTCGCACTGTCG
>ERZ772960.2274-NODE-2274-length-14247-cov-7.982103_pt1 | contig 14247 bp, 9 predicted proteins | sample MGYA00580678_ERZ772960 | MGnify/ENA primary metagenome ERZ772960 (study PRJEB29015, sample SAMEA2737930) | human oral metagenome | biome: human oral; feature: human-associated habitat; material: dental | place: China | collected 2059 ... | reverse complement strand
GACCATCGAATGTGCAGACACTTTGATTTCTTCTCTTCTTCCATAACATAATGTCCTCCCGAGTGAAACTTAACATCCTCCGCATGATAAAAGATTACGCAACAATGAACTGCCCGCTACGATAAAGAAGTGAGTAAATGCCGTCGTAATCTGTTATCTGCCGGACATCAAACTGCATAAAAACAACCAACCTATCAGCGTCTGACATCAACGCAGTTACATAAAAAATGACCGACCCTCTCAAGGTCAGTCATCCTATCTTAGATTTTATTACATCAGCAAATAAGAGCTGTTTTACAAGCTTTAAGTGTACCATACATCAGATTCTATGATATGTACCTCGGTAGTTTCATTGTCGTCTTCTCTGCGAAAATCCTGCAGAATCTGCGGAAGAACTGTTCTTTTGGTGTCCATACATGCGTCTAATTAAAGTTGAATAACATTTGATTTACAACTACAAATATAAAAGAAATTCCAATACCTGTCAAGAGCAGATGCAAGCAAACGGCCTTTTTTAAATATAAATAACTTTAAATATACAATGTATTGCTTATAATATGATATAAATATGCAATATTATATATCGAATGAAAACAAAGTCATTAAATCACTGCATGGGGGTCTGTTGATAAATCTTAAGCCCAAAATCAGGCGTCACTGCATAGATATATTCCATGATTTCGGCCAATTGGTGCTCGTAATTAATCCACTCTTTATCTTTCAAAAAGAAATAGAATTCGAGTGGAAGTCCTGCATTCGTGCCCTCTTTCTGACACACGAGGAAAGTCAGCTGCTGGTTCACATAAGCGTTTCGACTGAGAAAACGTTCGATGAAACGACGATAAAGTGCCATGTTCACGATGCTTCCTTCCACCTCTTCAGGCTTGAAATATTCCTTCTCTACTAACTGCTTGCGCAGAGTTTCATCAATCATACACACGCTTCTGAAGTCATAATAGACCACGCGCTTTACTCTTCTACCCTCACTCTGCTGCATTCCTATCCAGTTTTGAAACGAGTCTTCAACAAGCGTCTGGGGCGTAACGGTGACTATTGTATTATCAAAATTCCTCACTTTCACCGTCGTCAGAGAGATCTCTTCCACAACACCATTCAAGTTGGCTGAAGGCACAGTAATCCAGTCCCCTTTATGAACCATGTCATTACTCGTCAGTTGTATGCCGGCCACAAGCCCCGATATTGTATCCTTGAAAACCAGCATCAAGATAGCAGAAGTGGCACCCAACCCGGCAAAAAGAGTCATCGGACTGCGCCCAATGGCTGTAGCAACAACTAAAATACAGGCTAAAAAGACAGCAACTATTTTCAGTACACCACGCAACGACTTGAGATATTGTTGCTTGGCCGACCTCTCATCGCCTCTCAAACCATCAAAACTATCAAGCAAGGCTATGGCAGCCCGCGTCACCATCACAATGATATAAATGGCCGTGAAGCGTGTCAGCAACACCCGCACCACATGATATTGATAGAACACGAGCGGCAGAAGTTCCCACACTACGATAGCAGGAATGATGCGACACACCGACACCAACAACGCCTTATTCCACTGCATACCTTTGCGAGCCACCACTTTCGTGAGCAGAAGAATGACACGTCGCCCTACAGAATAACTCAACATCGCCAGTAAAACAACGACAATAACGAGTAAAATATGGCGTACAACCGGCACAACCGAACCGTGAAGGCCACAGCGAATGATGAGTTCTTCAACAAAAAGTCTGATGGTTTCCATGCTTATCTCTCCCTTTCTTTTTCTCACAAAGATAGTTGTTTTTTCAATTAAAGCATCAAAAAAGAGAAGAAAAAAGCAAGGATGAGAAACGAAGTCTCGTCTTTTGAATTATCATTACAATTGCTTTCTCATAGCTCGCGTATTTGAAAACGAAAGCATCTCGACCCAGAAAAACGTCCAGTTTTTGGCTATTTATAAAGCATTGACAATCAAAACATTACGAAAAACAAAGCAAATCACAGCATATAATCATGCTGAAAAACCACACAATCTGCGTCAAATCAGCCCACAAACTGCCTCAAATGACCACGTGTTTTGAGTCAAATGGCACGGTCATTCAAGTCAGATTGCAATGCATGATGAATGGAATCACAAACCAAGAAGCTTAAAACTGCAAAACAACTCCCGTTTTCCCGCCTGTTTTTTTCTATTTGGTGTGGTCATGAAGTGTTAAAATCAAGGGGATAATCTTTACAAAAAGATGAGGACTTTAGAGACTGTTGTTCTGATTGAATAAGCTCTTTCAAGGAGCACAACCATTGAAAGTGGGGTCTGAGTAATGTTTTTTCTCTTGTCTTTTTATGCTTCCATGACCTACAACTATTTGCTGATGGACTTCCATAAACGTGCTGATGGTCTTAAAAAATGCCACGAGAAGTTTCACTTCAAGACACAAAAAAAGGAGTACCGCTGTACTCCGACCTTGTTAACCTTAAATCTAATACTATGAAAAACACGTTGCAAAGTTAGACAGAATGAATGGAATTTCCAAACATTCTGCCTTATATGGTGTAGTATTTACAATTTATTAAACCTCTAATAGGTGTTTTTTAACAATTTAAGAAATAAGACATAAAAAAAGGAGTACCGCCGTACTCCAACCTTTGTTAACCTTAAATCTAATACCATGAAAAACACATTGCAAAATTAATCACTATCTGTGTGCACTGCAAACAAATCACATTATAAATCAATCTGTTAGCCGTTTTATTGACTTATGTCAATCAATCCTTCCTGTTTCTGACCGTCAATCATAATCCGTAGCGGCTTTTTGAAATGCACATGCCGCACATATGGTGTCTCTTCTACGGCCGGCATAGCATCTAAAACCTCCTTGCGGACGAAATCACCCGATGCAGAACAGCTGTCAATCGTGAAGTAACCGACCCCGAAAGAAGTGAGATTTTGAAAGAAATGCGTGCCTTGTGAAGGGTCAACGTGGTAGTTGTGGAGTGCCACTTCGACAATAATGCGCGCGGCAGAAATATGTGGCCATTTCACCGGCACACCGAGATAATGGTCGCTGCTGCCCCATCTGCCGGGGCCAATGAGCACATAATGGCGATTGTCGGCAAGGAACTTACGATTGATTCTCTCGATATCATCGGCCACATAATAATTGTTCATCGCCGAGAAACTGTCATCATATTTCACGTAAACTACATCGTAGACATCGTCCATGATGCCATGTCCCAAGGCATTATGTGACCTTAGCAGGCAGGCCTCATCAGCCACTTTTGCGAGGTCTTCATGGAGTATTTGCTTGGCATCTGCAATCGGACGTATCTGCAACAGATAGAGTTCACCGCTCTTGTCCTCATTGAGATTGCATGCAAACTCTATCTCCACAGGGCGTTTCATGGCTTCTGCACCATGCTTCATCGCCATTTGCAGCAATTCCGGGAGAGGGAAAACATCCTGTTGAAGCACGCCTGCAAATGAGATAATCTTGCGTCCGCCGTCGTAGAGTCCGTCGTAAATCACTTGGTCATAGGGGTCGAATGTCGAACAGATATAGCGTATCGCACCGTCTTTCTCGGCTTCTTTCACCTTCATTTTCCTGATGTTGAAGCCGTCATCTACTTTGAATTGCCTGCCCACGGGAGCCATATCAAGAGCGTAAAACTGTGTCTGCGTCTCGCGAAGTGCCGTTTCCCATTCGCTCATTTGCAGCACTTGGTGAGGATGATAGGGCGAAACGCGCAGTGTTTGGCCGCCGTCTACGATGTATTTTCCTAAGCCTAAAGCTAACGAAGCAATGCCTTCTTCGGCGGTTTCATCGCCAATCGGATAGTAATTCAGCGAGCGAAGAACTCCGCTGAAGGTAGGATAGAAGTGGTCATCATACTGCTTTCCGACCACTTCCTGCAAGATGACGGCCATCTTTTCCTGGTCGATGACATTGCTTGTAGCAGTCATATAGGCCTTTGAATCACGGTAATACACCGAGGCATAGACGCTCTTGATAGCACTTGCCAACATCTCCAGCATCGCTTTCCGGTTGTCTAAACAGGGTATCATGTAGGTGCTGTAGATGCCGGCAAAGGGTTGATAATGGCTGTCTTCAAGCAAACTTGACGACCGAATGGCGATAGGTGCCTTCACAGCTTCAAAGAATGTGAGGAAATCTTCAGTCAAACTGTCGGGCAACTGCGCTTTCAAGAAGTGCTGAAGGATGTCTTCATCGCTTGCATCGCTTAGGGCAATAGGGTAGAGATTGTTGCTTTCCATGAACTGATCAAACACATCCGTGCACAGCACGAGCGTCTTTGGAATCTGCACTTTGACCCCTTCGAACTGGTTGAATGCAGGATGAAGCTTGATGATATTGTCCAAAAAGGCCAATCCTCTGCCTTTTCCTCCGAGCGAACCTTCGCCAATCCGTGCGAAATGGGCATAGCGGTCGAACTTCATTCTGTCGAAAACGGCCACCACTCCGATGTTCTTCATGTGGCGATATTGCACGATAGCATCAAACGTTATCTGTCGATGTGCATCGACATCCTGCAGTTTATGCCACGTAATTCCACGTAAGAATTGCGACACAGGGAATATGGCTCGTGCGCTCAACCAACGGCTCATGTGGTTTCGCGAGATATGATAAAGCATGGAATCATTGGGGATTTTGAAGATGTTATCCTGCAAATCCTTGAGCGACTTGATGCGAACAATCTCCTCATGTGTCTTGGGATTGCGGAAGATAAAGTCGCCGAAGCCCATGTGTTCCTCCATAATCAGGCGCAGATCAAGGCTCATCTGCTTTGAATTCTTATCCACAAAGCGGAACCCTTCGGCTTCAGCTTTCTCACGATTTGCACTTTCTGAACTCTCCATGATCAAGGGCACGTATTCGTCTTTGGCTCGAATGGCCCGCAAAAGCTTTAGTCCAGCCTCGGGATCTTTATAGACATCAGTGTCCCGGAGCGGTGAAGGCAACAGTTCATTCTCATCGGGCGACACTTCTTTCATCGGGAAACGGGCATCACAGATAACGCCAAGACAGTTGTCAGAAAACTGATTATAAATCGTCATTGCCTCTTCATAAGTGCGTGCAAGCACGACCTTTGGCCTGCCACGCATACGCAAAGTAGCCTGATGTTTGTTTAATGCTTCGGTGGCAAACCGCTTGCTTTGTGCAAGAATATAGCTGTAGAGATTGGGCAATATGGATGAATAGAAACGAATACTGTCCTCGACAAGCAGAATCATCTGCACGCCACTCTCCTGGATATCGTGTGCAATGTTCATCCTGTCCTCGATGAGTTTGATAATGGAAAGAATGAGATTAGTGTTTCCCAACCAGCAGAAAACATAGTCGAAGATACGCAAATCCTCGTTCTGCATACGTTTGGTTATGCCGTGAGAAAAGGGCGTAAGCACCACACATGGAATGTTTTTAAAGGCTTGTTTGATAGACCTTGCCACGCTGAAAGCATCATTATCGGCCGTTCCCGGCATACAAATCACGAGGTCGATATTGGTGGTATGCATGACGTGCATCGCCTCTTCAGTCGTTGAAACGCGTGTAAACATCGGCGGATAACGCAGTCCAAGTTCCATATATTCATTGTAGATCTTCTCCTCTATGCGTCCGTCATCCTCCAACATAAAGGCATCATAGGGATTGGCTACAATTAAAACGTTGTAGATTCTCCGCATCATCAGGTTGGCAAACGTGACATCATGCAGATAAAACTGATTGAATTCGCGCGGTATTTTCTCTTCCATGGTCGGTCGCTTTCGTTTCTTCGACACAAAAATAACACTTTATTTCTGAAATCAGAGCAATCACTTCAATTAATCACTGAAACCGAATGGTTCATAGAAAGAATATCGCTAACTTTGCAATAAGCAACAAATGACAGCGTATGGAGTTCAGAACAAAAGTGGAAATTGCCGCGTCTTCATGGCAAATCAAACCTGCACAGCACCTTTTATTCATTGGTTCTTGCTTTGCAGAAAGCATTGGAAACAAGTTCAAGGATGAGCAGTTTCCTACCGTAATCAATCCTTATGGCGTGATGTATAACCCTGCAAGCATCCTCCATTCTGTTGAACAACACTGCAAAACGCATGATTTCGTGCCCGATGTAACCGTTCTCACGCTCGGAACCAACCATGTTTATGTGCTGAAAGAGACCAAAGAGATTGTTGATAACTGCCGGAAAAGACCACAATCGCTGTTTGATGAGTGCGAATTAAGCGTTGCCCAATGTGTTGATTACCTGCAAAAGGCCACGCAATGTCTGTTATCCTGCAACCCAAACATGCACATCATCATCACCGTCAGCCCCATTCGGTACCGCAAATATGGCTTCCATGGGAGTCAACTCGGCAAGGCTACGTTGCTGCTGGCAGCCGAACAACTGTCTCACGAAAGCCAAGTGGATTACTTTCCTGCCTATGAAATCATGAATGATGAGCTTCGCGACTACCGCTTCTACAAAGAAGACATGTTGCATCCAAGCCCTCAAGCCGTGGAATATATATGGGAACAATTTGCCGAAACCTACTTCCATGCCGACGTATTCACGATGATGCGCGAATGGAAACCTATCAAAGAAGCACTTCAGCACAGACCTTTCAATCCAGAAAGTGAAGACTATCAGGCATTCATGGCACTCACAAAAGAGAAACTTCAAGCCTTTATGAAGAAATGGAAAGGCATTAACAGTCTATCATAACGTGACTGACGAACATCCTAAAGCAAAGGAAACAACACATCGTTTCTTTCACAAAAACAGGCTTTAGGAATGATTTTACAACATTCATAAAGCCTGTTTGTATAGAGCAGGCTACGTCATCCATTAACGCAAAGCCTGAAAACGCAATTAAGCTTGTGATTTCTTATCTTCTTTTCTCTTGAAGTAGACACCCAGAAGCACTACCAACAGCAGCACACCATAAGAGAGATAAGCCACGGTTTCGGTTTGCTTTACGCTCTTTGGATCAAAGGTAAGTACCACAGTATGATGTCCCTTGTCAACATTCAGCGCGCGAAGCACATAGTTTACACGGCCTAACTCCACGGCCTTCCCGTCGACTGTAGCCGTCCATTCGGGATAGAATATCTCGGAAAAGACCACAATTCCCCCCGTAGCACTACGCACATCATACGTGAGTTGATTGGGTTCGTAGGCTGTTATCTTTACGATTGACGTGCTGTCTTGGGCTTTTGACTCGCCCAACTGACTCCGGAAGCGTGCATCGGCAATGGCTTCATGGCGCAAGTCAAGTTTTCCAAGTCCGTCAAGTTCTTCATTTGCATTCTTCACATAAGTGATTTTATCCACAAACCAAGCATTGCCATAGACGTAAGGGTTCTGTATTGCCACCGTCTGATTGCTTTGAAGAGGCACAATGAAGTATTTGGCATTGAGCATGTTCAGCACAGGGAAGATGCTGTTTCCATTGACCTTGGTCATGTCTCCGCCTGCCTGTGCGATGGCGGGCATGGTCTTTTGCATCTCAGGACTGATGTAAGCATCAATCAATTCCTGGTATCTGCGCAGCTTGGCAGCATGATATCCGCCGATACTCTTATGATAGAAACTGGTTTCATTCTCGTTGAACGTGTTGCTTGCAAAGTTCAGAACACGATAGTCCAAGGCCTTGTCTTGCAGTATCTGACGGTCTGTCTGCGTCATCGGTTGTGCCTGTTCGCGCACGCTCTTCTCTACAAACATGCCGTCATTGAGGTAGCGTTTGTTCACTTGCCACATGTCGGCAAGACACAAAACAGTAATTGCTATCATCATAAACTCTACCCGCAGCTTCTTCATCTTGTAGAGGAAGAGACACAATGTGCCGATAACGATAATCCAGAATGACCGCCAACAGTCGGCCGTGAATATGCTTTCGCGGATGCTTCTCAGGTTGGACAGCAGTGGCGTAAGATATTCGGCAGGGATTGATTTCAGGGCTTGCATCTCTGAACTTGAAATGAAATCAGAGAAGAAAAGCGTCGGCATGAGGGCAAAGAGCAGGGCAATGCCGGCCGTCAGACCAAAGCTGATATAGACATATTTGATTTTCTTTGTCAGAATATCCGGCTCGTCTACAATCTTCTTCAGCGTCATCATAGCGAGCAACGGTATGGTAAACTCGGCAATAACAAGTATAGATGCCACCGTTCGGAACTTGCTGTACATCGGTATGTAGTCAAGAAAGAAGTTGGTAAACGGCATGAAATTACGCCCCCACGAAAGCAGAACGCTCAACACCGTGGCTGCCAATAGCGCCCATTTCGTGGGACCTTTCACGATAAACAGGCCCAAGACGAAAAGCATCAGCACGAAAGCGCCCACATAGACTGGGCCACTTGTGCCCGGTTGTTCGCCCCAATACTGCCCCAACTGCTGATAAATCTGCATGAAATTCGGGTCGGCAATCTTCATGGCCTCAGTGTTAGCAGCCAACGGAACCGATGCTCCGCCCTTGGTATTAGGCACGAGCAGCGTCCAAGTTTCATCCACACCATAGCTCCACTGCGTGATATAATCGCGGTCAAGTCCGCTGTTAGTCTGATTGGCTGCATTCTTCTTGACGAGTTCACTCTTGCCTCTCATGCTCTCTTGAGCATACTGCCAGGTGTGATAAAGGTTGGAAATATTCATCAACACACCAATCAATGCACCCGCAGCACATACGGCTGTGGCCTTCATAAACTGCTTCATGGTCTTCTTTCTGACAGCATCGACCAAATAAGCAATAATCATAAAGAGGATGATGAACAGATAATAATAGGTCATCTGCACATGATTGGCATCAACTTCAAAGGCTGCAAAGATTGCCGTGACAATGAACCCCCATAGATATTTGCCCCGATAAGAGAGCACGATGCCTGCTATCAGCGGTGGAAGATAGGCCAAAGCCATCACCTTCCAGATGTGTCCGGCGGCAATGATGATAAAGAAATACGACGAGAAAGCCCATATGATAGAACCTAAAACGGCTAAAGCCCGCCGGAAATCATAGGCCCGAAGCAGGATATAGAAGCCCAGAAGATAGGCAAAGACATACCAAACGTTCTCTGGAAGCCACAGGTGATAGGCCTTCACTGCTTGATTAAGCACACTTACACTCTTGTAAGATGGCGCCGTCTGATAAGTCGGCATACCACTGAAAGTGGCGTTAGTCCAACGCGAAACCTTACCGGTACGCTCGTGATATTCAGCCGTTTCCTGTCCTGCTCCACGTCCCGCCGATGCGTCATGTCGGTAGAGTATGCGTCCGTCTACATCCGCAGGAAAGAAGTAGGCAAATGATATTACCGCGAAAATAATGACTACCAGCAGGTCTGGTAGATATTCCTTCAAAGCTTTCATGATGTTGTTTATAAACGTTTATTTCGTGCAAAGATAGATATTTTAAATGATAAAACGTGAAAAAAGGAATAATATCATGAGCCGACAGGCAATTTATGAAGTATTATTCTGCCCTGTTTTCCATGATGAAAGGCAATGAATATCGCTGTGAAATGTAAAGTTTTATTGTCTGAAAAGAGGGGGTTGAAAATCCATGAAATAGAAAAACGAAAGCAGTTTTCAAGCTGATTTCGAGCCATTTTCTTTCACCTTATCTTGCAATATACATCATCTTAGCTCGTGTTTTGCGTCAGATGACACTCCTATCTGCATCAAAACACAATGCAAAATGAAGCAGATGAGCATGCAATTTGCATCAAACGAGAGGGCTTCTCCACCTTATTTTTCTTCATATTTTGCCTTATTCTTTATAATAACTTGATTGTCAACGCATTGCAAACTCGCTCAAAACTCGCGTATTTTCGACCGCAATGCTTTTGCTTCTCAGCACGGCCTGTCTCGCAAAGGCTTTTGTAAAAGAATTTAATAGATACCCACCCCCGACCCCTCCCCAAGGGAGGGGAGTGCTAACTTGCGGAGCCTCCCCCTGCCCCTCCAAAGGAGGGGAGAGCTGACTTGCGGGACCTCCCCCAGCCCCTCCCAAGGAGGGGAGAGCTAACTTGCAAGGAAATTAGTTATAACTCACTTTGTAATTATGCATTATGAATTGTGCATTATGAATTAACTACAATTCAACATTCCTCATTCAACATTAAAAATTATGCATCATGCATTGTGAATTATACATTAACTACAATTCAACACTACACATTCCACATTAAAAATTATGCATCATGCATTGTGAATTATGAATTAATTAATTCCCCATGACCTGAAATATGACCGCACTGCTTGCACATTTTCCCGTTCAACTTTACGCTCGGTTTCGTCAGGAAGATTGCAGAAGAAGTCGATTCCGGTCTTCTTCTCAAGGTCAACAATGTTGACAACATACTGCGAAAGGCGATCTTGTTTATGCTTTTCATAGAGATGTTCTACCCAGAAACCAAAAGCATGATAGCCCTTTTCATCCTTCATCAACACTGCCATGAAGAAATAACGAGGCACGATGAAGCCACTCCTTGTATGGGTAAGAATCTGTGAATCCTTATCTATCGTTCCGCCTTTACACACATAAACCACTTCACCTCGGTAGGCATTACTCTGTATGCACGCTTCCATTTTCTGCCAAATCCCTGCATTAAACACATGAACCTGTGGCTGCATGTTCGACATGTAGAACGTTTGCTCGTTGGCATCTTTAGAATAAATGCGGTCTTCAGAGGCACAGATATGCCCTCGGTCATAGTAACTGTTAGAGTAACCCGGATAGTGACTCCCGCTGAACTCACCTTTTACAGGAGGTTGTTCATTAGCCGGTATCTTCGGATCTTTCTGAAATGGGTCACCACCCCAAGTCGTCTTGTTCCAATTCCTGCGGTTCCAACCCTTCTTGTTGTTGGCACTTGTGATTTCATAACAGCTCCAACGCTGTGACTTTTTGGCGTGATCCCACTCCAAAGCATAAGTCATTCCAAAGTCTGAAGTGCTGTGGACAATAACCTCACTCGTGCCTCCTTGCAACTTAGGAAACTCTAAACGAGTGACTTCCGCAGGCTTACCGACTGTGAAAACATTGCGATTTTCATTGGCTTCGGTAGTCGTTCCGCCACCATTATCAATGTCATCATCATTATTGTTTCCACACGAAATAAAGGAAAAAACAGCCACAGAAAGGGCCAGAAACAGGCGATAGAATTTCATAGGTTCAGGCTTTTAATGCAAAAAATGCGCTCAAACGCATATGCAACTACGTTTGAACGCATTCCCAATTTGAATATATACTTAAAAAAGGATATATTTACTTCTTCAGCTTACCGTAACGGTTCATGAAGCGGTCTACGCGACCTGCCGTATCAACAAGCTTACTCTTACCTGTATAGAATGGGTGAGAAGTGCTTGAGATTTCAATCTTTACCACTGGGTAAGTCTCGCCTTCAAACTCTACTGTATCATTGGTCTTTGCTGTAGACTTTGTAAGGAACATATCGCCGTTGGACATATCTTTGAATACGACGGGGCGATAGTTTTCTGGGTGAATACCTTTTTTCATTTCGTTAAATATTATAGTTTATAATTCTTTTTCAACGTAACAGGCTGCAAAGTTAATGAAAACTTCGCAGCCTGCCAAATTATTTAAGAGGTTTTTCTAAGTCTTACTTGGTCTTACCGTTCAGCGAATAAAGATAGCTTTGCTTTGAAGCGGTCTCAAGAGTTCCATTATAATTGGTCAGTTTTCCACAGATAATAACTTCATCTCCGACTTTAACGTTCTCCTTACCTTCAACCCATTTCTTGTTTTCTAAGTACAATGTACTATAAATAATGAAGTCATTTCCAGCCTTTCCATCGTCAGAAATGTTGAAAGTTGCAGTGCCGTATTTTGCACTAAAGGTATACTTTACGCTTGATATCTTGCCTTTAATGTAAACATCTGTAGTCGAAGTCTTTCCCTTTCCCAGCTTTGAAGCAGCCTCTTTTGCTGCAACTGCATTGAAAGGATCAGCGAGTGTACCCGTTCCTTTGGCTGTAACAGTAGGCGTTGAAGGTGTAGTGCCAGGTTTAGTACCAAACTCTTTTGTACCCAATTTTGCATAAGTCAGATTCTTAATTCCAGCCATACCAAAGTACTTATCGATATCACCGTAGAGCACAACTTCCTGCTTATAATTCTGCTTATGCGCCTTAAGATTCAAACTTTCTCTTACAGCTCCCTTCGGCAACTGAACGGCAACACATTTTGAAAGCTTAGTTTCATTGGCATTGGTTGCAATGAGAACATTGGTTTCAACAGTACAGGTATCAGCATTAAACACGGCACCTTCAGAAGCTTTCTTACCATAGATATACCCTACGATGAAGCCTTTGGTATAGACATTCTTTGCATTACCCTTTGCCAAAGCAGCTGCAACATTGAATGGAGTGGCTGCAGTTCCGTCACCTTCTTCTTTGTCAACAGCAGGTGTTTCGCCACCCGAAGTCTGACCATTCAACATATGAATATAGGTAGCTCCCTTGCCGACGGTCTCCGGTTTGTTACCTTTGAAGTTAACGAACGGGCCATAAACTACAACGTCATCACCCACCTTGATCTGGTTTTCAGAAGTAAACCTCTTCTTACCCAAGTATAAGCTTTGGAAAATGTAAAGCTTCTGGGTTGCGTCTTTGCTGTCGGCAATATAGTAATTCGCATTGCCATACGTTTTTGTTTCAACGCCCTGAATTTCTACAATCTTACCTCTTACGTACATTGGAGCCGTCGGTTCGTCAGCTTTTGCAGCCTTGAGGAGTTGCATAGCAGCAGCAACATTGTAGGGATCAGCCTCAGTTCCCTTGCCCGCAGGCTCTATCTTAGCCCCAGGAGTAGGCTTTTCTTTATTGCCATTGGGATTATCATAGGGTTCAGGAACATTCTCACAACTTGTAAATGTCATGGCTGTAATAGCCATGAGGAACAAGGAATAAAGTAGTTTTTTCATAATCTTACTCATTTAGTTTTTATCGAATAGTTTAATTTATTGTACGTATTCAACATCTTTTGCCGACCGAATGATCACCTGCCACTTATTGTTATAGCGCGTGAAAACACCCGTAATATTCACCTTACTAACAGGTAAGGTGTCGGCAGCAAAGTCTGCATAGGTGCTTGTTCGTACGACAAGATTATTAGCATTGATGCCTTTGAGCGCACGTTCACAGCTGTTATTGTTGACAACATCGGCCTTGTTAGCATACACTTTCTGGCCTCCGTCCTTGAAATAAACGCTTTTCAAAGTCATCAACTTACCACAGTTGGCCGCCAAGTAATTGGCATCAGAAATCTTACTTTGGTCAAACTCCACTGGTGTTACCGTCTTGTTGTTGTCGGTATAAGTGAAATGCTGGTCCCAACGCATGCGAGCCATACGGCTTACTGACGTCTGTCCCTTTGCACTTTCATAGAGAGTACCTATCTGTGGCTGGTATCCGTAGTTGCCGATATATAGGTCTTTGAGGCTGATGAGTATCTCCGTGCCTACCGGGAGATAACCATTGATACCGCCTTCACTGATAGCTATGAGCATAGCTCCAGTGCCGTCATCAACTGAAATCTGACCAAAAAGGTTGCCTTCTATATCGTTTCCGGTCACAACGGCTTTGATTTGTTCGTCATCAGTGACCTGAGTATAGCCATAAGCACTGGCAAGTGTGCTTGCATATTTAGCCTTCAGCTGGGCAATAGTCTGGACATTCGTCTCTTTGATTTGAGCGTTTCCGCGCGTATGTCCACCGCTTGGTGTATCCCAATCACCGTCCATACAGCCTGTGAAAAGCCCACAGAGCAGTGCCAGCATAATGTATTTTATATTCTTCATATTGTCTTTTCTATTAGTGATTAGAATCTATATGATGCCTGCAACATACCATTTGTGCCATATACATGGTACTTCTTCGGGTTCTTCGAGAAGCGATAAGTGCGGTCACTTGTGGTTCCATCGGTCTTAACAGAGTAGTCACTGCGACTCTGTTCATAACCTCCGGTGACAATCTTCTGGTTATTTAAGAGGTTGGTTATCATGAGGTTGATTGACAACGAGCCTTTCTTCAAGCGGATAGTCTTGCCTATACTTGCATCAAGCATAAAGCCTCCTTTACCCTTATCCTGCGAACTGACGATATAATTTCCATTACTATCAATTGCACCGATAGCCTTCAAGGACGATGCATAGCGGTAATAAGGCGAGTAACCCAAGTAGATGCGGTCGTAATAATTACCGTTCAAATCGATGAACCAGCCTTGCTGAT
>ERZ772960.2267-NODE-2267-length-14283-cov-13.244799_pt1 | contig 14283 bp, 10 predicted proteins | sample MGYA00580678_ERZ772960 | MGnify/ENA primary metagenome ERZ772960 (study PRJEB29015, sample SAMEA2737930) | human oral metagenome | biome: human oral; feature: human-associated habitat; material: dental | place: China | collected 2059 ... | reverse complement strand
TATTAAATTATAATTCAGTATTGATAGAATAGAAAGGAGAACGTTTTGAGCGTGCGGGCGATATGCAGGTATTAAAAGAAGAGGTCAAAAGTAGAATTCTGACGGCTGCGGAAAAAATATTTTATGAACAAGATTATAGAAGCGCCAAGCTGACGGATATTGCAGAACAGGCTGATATTCCCGTTGCGCTTATTTACACCTACTTCAAAAATAAAGAAGGATTATTTGATGAAGTAGTCACAGGTGTGTTGGATAACATCATTAAGATGATGGAAGATGAGGAAAAGATGGAGGCCGGAAGTCCCTATGAAAGATTTAATCGGGGCGGAGCGTCTCAACTTCCCAAACTGTTAAAGAGTAGAATAAAACTCATCATCTTGATCGACAAAAGCTCGGGAACGAAACATGAGAATGCAAAAGATATGTGGGTTAAACGATTGGAACAGCATATAAAAGACGGGTTAAAGAGATATTCAAAAAACAAGCACGATCCAATGCTTGCTCATATTTTGGCAAATAATTATGTTGAGGGGCTTATGGAAATTGCACGGCACTATAAAAATGAAAAATGGGCAGAAGATATGCTCTTTGTTCTTAATAAGTGTTATTTCAACGGCGTGGAATCACTTTAGTATAGAAGAAGATTTATTTTAGGAGCGTTCATCCGCTCCTTATTTTATCTATCAATATTGAATAAATATTCAATATTATTTAGTTTTAAAGATAAACGAATATACATGCGCATTATAGATGTAGAGAGGAGTAGATATGACTGAAAAGGAATTGAAAAAACAGGTAACGGGTAAAACCTTTTTGTCTAATGTGCTGCTTGCGCTTAAAATAGTGTTTGACTTACTACCGCAGGTTTTATTGGTACTGGTGATAAGCAGTCTATTTTCGGGAAAAGCAGAAAGTGAATATTTTAAAATGATTGCCGGAGGTGTTTTCATCTCGTTTATGCTCAAGGCGTGTTGTAATTATCTTGCCGTAAAGACAGCTCATGACAGGGCTTTTAGTACATTGACGGAATTACGGCTTACCATAATTGAACACCTCAAAAAATTGAACTTAGGCTTTTTTAAAAAGCATACTACCGGCGAGCTTACAAGCATTGTTGAACACGATGTAGAGCAAATTGAAATATATCTGGCGCACGGTCTTCCGGAAATTATGGCGGCAACTCTTCTTCCTGTTCTGGTTTTTATTGCAATGCTTTTTATAGATTACCGGCTCGCATTAATAATGATTGCAGGGGTACCGCTCATGTTCCTTGTACAACAATTATCTGCAAAGACCATGCAAAAAAAATTTCAAATATATTTTGAACGAGAAATGCAGATGAGAGAAGACATGATGGAATATGTAAAAAACATTGCCGTCATAAAGGCCTTTGCAAAAGAAGAGTGTTTTAGCGGCAGGACTTTGGATTCTGCACGTTCTTATGTGCAAGATGTAAAAAAGAGTATGGGGGCCGTTACGGGCCCAATGGTGCTTATAGATATTTTTATGGAAGCCGGAGCGGTATCGGTTATGATGTTAGGAAGTATACTGCTCTTACATAACAATATTTCTACCGCTCAGTTTATATTGTCCGTTATCTTATCTTCGGTATTTGTGTCGGCAATAAGTAAAACCGCAACCCTCCATCACTTTTCCATCGTGTTTACTGAAAAGCTCAAAAGCATAGCGGTGATTCTCTGTGCGCCTCTTGCAAAAGAAAAGATCAGCGAAAAACTGAAAACGGGAGATATAGAATGTAAGAACGTACATTTTAAGTATGAAAAAGACGGCTTTGCGTTAAAAGATATTACTGTACAGTGTAAAGAAAACAGTTTAAATGCGCTTGTCGGGTCGAGCGGTTGCGGTAAAAGCACGCTTGCGAATCTTATCATGGGTTTTTGGGATGTTGATTCAGGTGTGCTCACAATTTCGGGTAAAGATATTTCACGCTATGATACGGACAGCATTTCTGCTCTTATCGGAAGTGTTCAGCAGGAAGTAATTCTTTTTAATATGAGCATCTTTGAAAATATCGCAATCGGTAAGGCGGGCGCTTCCGAATCGGAAGTGATAGAAGCCGCTCAAAAAGCACGATGTCATGATTTTATTTCCGCCCTGCCTCACGGCTACAACACAAGGGTCGGAGAGATGGGGGTAAAACTTTCGGGAGGAGAAAAGCAAAGAATATCCATTGCCCGGATGATTCTTAAAAATGCCCCAATTCTTATTTTAGATGAAGCGATGGCTGCCGTAGACAGCGAAAACGAAAAACTCATAAACGAGGCGATCGAAGAATTAAGAAAAAACAAAACGGTTATCACGATTGCGCATCACCTGAACACCGTACAAAACGCGGACAAAATAATCGTTATGGATAAAGGCCGCATACTGGATTCCGGCACACATGAAGAATTGATTTCGCGATGCACCTTTTATAAAGAAATGGTCGAAGCCCAAAACAAAGTAGACAACTGGCGGGTGGGGTAAAGGAGACATTTATGTATAAAGAATTATTTGCATTTTTGAGTAAGAGGGGAAAAATCGATGTATGTATTTCTTCTCTGTTTTTTACCTTGTACGGATTGAGTTCTGTGGGGATGTTACTTACGGTGTTTTCGATTTTGTTTAAGATTGCTGCCGGGACTGATGTTCAGGGGCTCTACGGGGCTTTTGCAACGCTGATAGGCTTGGTCGTTTTTAAGGGACTTTGCAATATGATTGCCGACTTAAAAAAGCACGGAGCCGGCTTTGATGTGGTGCAGCAAATACGGGAGCGGATGATTGTAAAATTAAAGCTGTTTAGTTTGGGCTTTTATACGAATGAACGGCTGGGAGAATTAAATACAATTCTTCATAAAGATGTGGACAATATGTCTATGGTGGTCGGTCATATGTGGCCACGGATGTTCGGTGATTTTCTCATTGCTTTTGCAGTATTTATAGGCCTTTGCTTTATCAACCTTAGTGCAGCCCTTGTTATGGCCGCATCGATTCCGCTTCCGCTTGCCTACCTTTTTTACACAATTAAGGGAGCACAAAAAACGGAACATAACAATAATTCCGCCCTTGCCGATATGGTGAGTTTATTTGTTGAATATGTACGCGGTATTCCGGTGCTCAAAAGTTTTTCGCATAATAAAAGTCTGGATACTGAACTTTTTGAAAAGACAAAAAAATTCGGAGAAACAAGTAAGGCTGCTTCCCGTTTTAAGGCCAGACAGCTTTCGGTCTTTTCGTTTTTAATCGATGCAGGGTATTTTATTCTTTTCATTTATTCCGGTCTTGCCGCATTACGTGGAAGCATTGATGTGCTCAGCTTTATGATTATCGCAGTCATTTCAAAAGAATTTTATAAACCTTTTGCAGCGATGGAAACACACTATATGTATTATGTGTCTGCCGTAGATAGCTATCACCGCTTGGGAAAAATTCTTCATGCCGAAGTAATAGCCGATAAAACAGACGGAGTTACTCCTGCACAAAACGATATTGTTTTTAAAGATGTAGCATTTTCTTATGAAGAAGATGAGTTCAAAATGAATGGAATAAATTTTTCCGTTCCGGAAAAAACGATGACCGCGCTTGTAGGAGAATCGGGAAGCGGTAAGACGACGGTTACGAATTTGCTGTTGCGGTTTTACGATGTGCAAGGCGGAAGTATTACGCTTGGCGGTACCGATATTCGGGATATTCCCTACGATGAACTTTTAGATCGCATCAGCATTGTTATGCAAAATGTGCAGCTTTTCGATAACACCATCGAGGAAAATATCCGAGTAGGAAAAAAAGAAGCAACAAAAGAAGAAATCATCAAAGCTGCAAAAAAGGCAAAGATTCACGATTTTATTATGAGCTTGCCGAAAGGCTATGAAACGGATATTGGAGAAAACGGCGGTCTCTTATCCGGCGGACAAAGACAGCGGATTTCCATTGCACGAGCATTTTTAAAAGACGCTCCGATTTTAATCCTCGACGAAATGACCAGCAATGTCGATCCCGTAAATGAGTCTTTAATACAGGATGCCATTACAGAACTTGCAAAAAACAGAACGGTCATAGTGATCGCTCATCATTTAAGGACTATTCAAAAGGCAGATCAAATTCTTGTGTTTCAAAAAGGCTGTCTTATCGAAAAAGGAAAACACGATGAACTTTTGGAAAAAGATGGGTACTATGCTCGGCTTTGGAAAGCACAATACGGGAGCGGAATGTGCTCTCGCTAAAAGATATTTCGTATAAAACAAGGACAGGTCTTCTCATTCTCGACAATATAAACCTCGAAATAAAAAAAGGAGAATTTGTTGTCATTACCGGAAAAAGCGGAAGCGGGAAGAGCACACTCGGCTCTGTTATCAACGGCCTTATCTCGCATTACTATGACGGAGTATTAACGGGCGAAGCTTATCTAAACGGAAAAGATATACGCACTATGGAGCTTTCACAAATAGGCTGCATGGTAGGCTGTGTATTCCAAGACCCGCGAAGTCAGTTTTTTATGACCGATCCTTTTAGTGAAACGGCATTCGGCTGCAGCAATATGCTTTTCAACAGGGAAGAAATACTGAAAAGGGTAGACAACAGTTTGAAACTGCTTGGAATAAATCATCTAAAAGAGAAGAGTATCTTTAAACTTTCAAGCGGTGAAAAACAAAAACTGGCTATAGCGTCATGCTATGCGATGTCGCCTGACATTTTTTTGTTCGATGAGCCTACAGCTAATCTGGATATTCATTCCATCTTTGATTTGGAAAACATATTACGGAGCTTAAAAGACGAAGGGAAAACCATTATCGTTTTGGAGCACAGATTATTTTATCTTTCGGCCTTATGCAGCCGTATGCTCATTATGGATAAGGGAAGAATTACGGGCGAATACTCAAAAGATGAATTTTTTGAGCTGCAAAAAAACAATAAAAATATTCGACCCATATATTTGGAAAATCTCGATACGGTTCATTCTAAAAGTATTATCGATAAAACCACCCCATTGTTTGAAATAAAAAATATTTCATATTCACATTCAAAACAGGAAAAAACCGATGTGCTTAAAGACATATCAATAAGAGCTTATGAAAAAGAAGTTATCGGCATTATCGGTGAAAATGGAGCGGGTAAAACAACTCTTGCTAAATTGTGTACAGGCTTATTAAAAGAAAAAAGCGGAAGCGTTTTAATTAAAGGAGAAAAGCGGAGCTATAAGAAAAGAGCGGGGAGTATGTATTTTGTCATGCAGGACTCCGACTTTCAACTTTTCGGTAATACCGTAGAGGATGAATTGGATATAGGAAAAAAAGGCGGTGGTTTGAGCGGCACGGAAAAAGAAACCGTTTTATCGGATTTTGAAATTCTTGATTTAAAAGAATGGCATCCGCTTGCCCTCTCAAGAGGTCAAAAGCAACGGCTCACCATTGCAGCGGCTTTTTGCAATAACTGTAAGATACTTTTTTTGGATGAACCGACAAGCGGTTTGGATAAACATTCTATGGATTTAGTTTCTAAAAGTATTCTCACTGCGGCAAATGCAGGTAGGCTTATATTTGTAATATCGCATGATTATGAATTTTTACTGTCTGTCTGCAACAGAATTATTTATTTAAAAAGCGGAATGGTTCACGCTGATTTCAATTTAAATAATGATACCAAGAAAATGCTCTGGGAGCTTTTAAGTAAAAAGGAGGAAATGTGAAGTGAATACAAAAAGAAAAGCGGACCCGAGAACGGTACTCGGCATTGTATTTATTTTTATCTCGTTCGGTCTTGCCGTCAATAAGCCTCTCCCCTCACATGTTTTACTTATTATTTGTAATTTCTATTTATGGGATGTACGCGCTTATCGTGAATCCGTTTTATATAGCGGAATGTATAGTATCATTGCCGTGTCGATGTTTTATATTCATTATATTCCGAATTCGACAATTGCTCTCATGATTGTATCTTTAAGTTATTTTATTCAAAAATTCGTTATTGCGGTTATGATGATTATATTCTTGAAAAAGAAAACTTCCATGCCCTCTATTATATCGGCTATGCAGACGATGAAATTTCCAAACATAATAGCAATTCCCTTAATTGTTGTATTTAGGTATCTCCCGTCCTTAAAAGAAGATTACGGCTGTTTAAAAGACAGTTTAAAAATAAGAGGAATTTCTATTTCGGGCTTACGGTTTTTAATTCATCCCATTCGTTCTTTAGAACTTATAATTGTTCCGATTTTATTTAGAAGTCTTCGCATAGCTGAGGAACTTTCCACATCGGTTTTGCTGAGAGGAATTGAAAATTATAAAAACAGAACAAATATCTATCCGCTCAAATTTACGAAAACGGATTTTGTATACGGATTGTGTACGGCTATTGCTGTGGGTACGGTATCGTACTTACAGTTTTGCTGTTGACTTTTTATAGGAGAATATAAACTATGGAAACAAAGACAAACAAATTGAATGCACGGGATTTTATTTTTATCGGAATCTTCGCTGCGGTTGCATTATTGATTTTCTTTATTACGGGAGCACTCGCTGCATTAACACTTTTCGGAACGATAGCCAATATCCCGATTACGCTGTTTTTTGTATCGATAGCATTTATGCTGGCGGCATCAAAGGTAAGAAAAACGGGCATCTTTTTTATTATGGGAACAATCATTGTGTTACCGGGATTTATGGCAGCAAACGGAATAGGCGTCGGCCTTTCAATTATCGGCTGGTTCATTGCGGAGACTCTTGCGTCAACGATGAAGTACAAAGATAAAAAAGCAATTATTCTGTCCTATGTGTTGGGCTCCACATTGCAGACAGCCTTGTTCACCCTGCCTATGTATCTTTCGCATGGAGAATACTTTGTGCAAAGAAAGGAGATTTTACATTTAACGGATGAAGCTTTACAACAGTATTTGCACGTTGTAGGCTCATGGCAGATGTACGGTTCTATGATTGCATTGACGGTTATAACAAGTTTCGCGGGAGCGTGGCTTTCTATGCGGATATTAAAAAAGCATTTTGAAAAAGCGGGGATGGTATAGGAAAAATTGGCAATGGGTAATTATAAATTGAACTTATGAATCCTTTGCGTTTAAATTCTATATATATACACCCTTGAATAATAGTGTTTTACAAAATAAGTTCTCAATTACTGGAAATATTTAAAAAATAATGTTATAGTGCCATCCTTATAAAAGGAGCATACTGACTCATGGAAAAATGTGCAAAAGTATTGACAGGAAACAAGACTGAAAATATCAAATTATTTTCTATCCGCATAAAATTGATTATTTCAATTGTCTTAATAATTATCATCTCTGGATTGTCTACCGGAGTAATCATAGGTGTTCAAGTATATAACATGAACATCTCACAATTTCAGCAATTTATGAAACAACAATTTGCCGTAATTGAACACTCCATTCATGGTTTTACCCTTAATACCAAAAATACCGTGAAAACACTTGCTGAATATCCGCTGGTAAAACAAGCCGATGACCAATTCCATTGTTTTTTGAACGATACTGCAGATGTTATCATCAAAGATATGCCGAAAACCGAAAAAGAGGCTGCTTTAACGGATCTTTTTGCCTATATCAAAAGTATCCGCCCCGAATTTACGGTAGTGTATCTGGGAACAAAATGGGGCGCCCAAGTGACTTCCCGCGACATTATGCGACCGGGATATGATCCCCGCACACGGTCATGGTTTAAACAAGCACGGGAAGCGGAGAATAAAACAATTATGACCTCAGCATATAAAGCAGCTATTAAAGGGGAATCCGTCGTAACATTTTCACGTGCCGTAAAGTCAGAAACAGGAGAATTTCTGGGCTGTATCGGAATAGATGTGAGCCTGGGGGAACTGACCTCATTCATCAATAATATACGCATCGGTAAAACCGGTCATGTTATGTTAATACAAACTGATGGGACTATTTTAGCTGACCCGCGGCATCAAGATTTAAGCTTTAAAACGGTTGAAGATTGCGGTATTCAAGATTATGCAAATTTAAAAAATGTAAATGAGGGACACGTACCTATCACCATGGAGGGCAAAACTTGGAATGCACAAGTGTTTTCAATTAATGATTTAAAATGGAAAGTTATTTTATTTATTGAACAAGAAGAAATATCAAAGCCTTTTTATGACATTGTAAGAAACATTATTATCATCGGGTTAGGTATCATCTTTTTAAGTTTTACCGTTGGGTATATCAGTACAAGAGGTACTATTCACTCTATTAGAGCGACCGTTTCGGCATTAAAGAATATTTCAGAAGGTGAAGGCGATTTAACCGTACGGCTCCCTGTTACCGGCAATGATGAAATGACGCTTCTTTCAAAGTATTTTAATAAAACGATTGAAAAACTGGAAATTGCGATGAAGCAAATTAAACAACACCTTGATGCTATGCAGCAAATCGGAAACGACCTTTCAATAAATATGACCAACACTGTTGAGGCTGTTACTGAAATAAATACCAATATTGCCGGAGTAAAACAGCAAACGTTTATTCAAAATGAAGGTGTTGATGATACATCCAATGCTATTCAAGAAATTATCAAAAGTGTGCAAAATCTGAATGACTGCATAGATATTCAGACAAAAAGTGTTACACAATCTTCAAACTCTATTGAACAAATGACCGCGAATATTAGTTTGATTACCCAAACGCTTGAAAAAACGGATGGAGTTATCAAGGAACTTAGTGCGGCAACTGCTGATGGTAAAGATACGCTTGTTAATTCAAATAATATAACACAGAAAATAGCCGAAGAATCAGGCAGTTTAATTGAAGCTTCAAGTGTCATTCAGCATATTGCAAGTCAAACCAATTTATTGGCAATGAATGCGGCGATTGAAGCGGCTCATGCAGGAGAAGCCGGTCAAGGGTTCGCCGTTGTTGCTGATGAAATTAGAAAGCTTGCAGAAGAGTCTTCTATACAAGGAAAAACAATTTCTGCGACATTGAAAGCATTAAGCAGCGAAATTGAAACACTATCTGCTTCATCAAAAATTGCAGAAGAAAAATTTAATGCTATTTTTGCCCTCGCAGAAAATGTTAAACAAATGAGTACGCAGTTGACTTCTGCCATGCGTGAACAAGAAAACGGCAGTCAAGAAGTTCTTACAGCAATGAGAGATATTAACACGGTTACCGCAACCGCTTCCGGTAGTGCAATAGAAATGCTTAAAGGAGGAGAAAGTGCGGCAGCCGGTATGCATAAATTGGATTCTATAACCACCACCATCACTGATAATATGAATAGGATGGTTACAAAAGTTATGCAAATAAATACTGCTATGAAGGAAGTCAGTACTATCACTCGGCAAAATCAGGAAAGCATTAAAAGTTTAGCGGATGAGGTACAACAATTTAAAGTGTAGAGAGTAGATTTGTGCGATTTAGAACTCGTCGACCTGTTCGATAACTTCGTTGTCGAACAGGTCGCGTATATGTTTTCTGCATTCCTACCTGCCTGTATATTCATTTTTTTTAGACTGTGCTACGATAAGTCATCATGCTGAAGAGTTTATCAAAAAGCCTGCGGGAATATAAACGGACATCCGTTATCGCAGTGCTGCTGACAATTACGGAGGTGGTGTTTGAAATTATCATCCCCTTCTGTATGGCATATCTCATTGATTTTGGAATTGAAGCCGGTGCAATGCAAACGGTGTTCAAGTACGGGGCGGCGCTTTTGGTCTTTGCGCTTATTCAATTACTGACGGGCGTGTTTTCGTCGGTTACTGCGGCAAAGGCATCGGCGGGTTTTGCGGCAAATCTGCGGCAGGATATGTACGACAACGTGCAGACTTTTTCTTTTTCCAACATCGACAAATTTTCACCGTCTTCCATTATAACGCGGCTTACCACCGATGTAACAAACGTGCTCAACTCCTATCAGATGCTGGTAAAACTTGCCGTGCGCGCACCCGGGATGATGATCTTTGCGATGATTGCATCGTTTAGAATCAGTACGAACATTTCCCTCATCTTTCTCTGTATGATTCCGCTTTTGGGACTCGGTATCTTTTTAATTATCCGGAAGGTGTATCCGATATTCAGAACTGTTTTTAAAACCTACGATACGCTCAACAATGTGGTGCAGGAAAACATACGCGGTGTCCGGGCGGTAAAATCATTTAACCGGCAGCAGTACGAAATTACCAAGTTTGAAAACATTTCCGAATCGATTTACAAGGGCTTTTCAAAAGGGGAGCGGTACATTACGCTGATGATGCCGATGGCACAGCTGTGTATTTATACCTGTATGATTTTGATTTCGTGGTTCGGTGCAAAGGAGATTGTTGCGAGCGGGAACAATGCTGCACAGGGGCTCACCACCGGATCGCTGATGGCGCTGTTTTCGTATGCCTCTCAAATTATGATGAGCTTGATGATGTTTTCGATGGTCTTTGTGATGATCACCATTTCCCGTTCTTCCGCAGACCGCATTGCAGAAATTTTGAATGAGCAGCCGGACGTCACCAATCCTGAGCATCCCGTGATGGAGGTAAAAAACGGAGAGATATGCTTTACCAATGCCGATTTTATGTATACTGCGAATGCCGATAAAAAAGTAATCGACAATGCAAACCTTGTTATCCGGTCTGGAGAAACGGTGGGGATTATCGGCGGCACGGGTTCTTCCAAAACCTCCTTTGTCCAGCTCATTCCCCGCTTATACGATGTTACCGCCGGTTCGGTCAGCGTGAGCGGTGTAAACGTAAAAGACTACGATGTAAAAACGCTGCGGGATGCGGTAGCAATGGTCTTGCAGAAAAATGAGTTGTTCGCCGGTACGGTAAAGAGTAATTTGCAGTGGGGGAATGAACACGCAAGCGATGCCGACATTGCCGAAGCGTGCCGCCTCGCCTGCGCTGCCGAATTTGTGGAAGCAATGCCGGATGGGTATAACTCCCGTATCGAGCAGGGAGGCGCCAATGTTTCCGGCGGACAAAAACAGCGGCTCTGTATTGCGCGGGCGCTGCTCAAAAAACCTAAGATTTTAATCCTCGATGATTCAACCAGTGCGGTAGACACCAAAACGGACGCACTGATTCAAAAATCATTTAAAGACTTCCTGCCGGACACAACAAAGATCATTATTGCGCAGCGGATTTCTTCCGTACAGCACGCGGATAAAATCCTCGTGTTTGATAACGGCGCAATTACTGCGGCCGGTACACATGATGAATTGTTGCATACAAGCGCCATCTATAAAGAAGTCTTTGGAACGCAACAAAAAGGAACGGATGGCATCGTTCAGAAATGTCCATCCGTGGACATTTCTGAACTTCGAGTTTTTCATAAATGAAAAACTCGATACTGTTTAGAACCACTGACATCCTGTCAGAGAAGCGATGTTTCAGCACACCGAAACTCGCCGATGAAAAATGTACAAGGAAGTACATTTTTCATCAAACTACCACAACAAAAATCGGAGGCTCCGATGTCTAATATGAAACCTGCTCACGGTACAAAATCGGCAACAAGCCCAACCGCAAAACCGGAAATGAAACTTTCTATGCCTGCCGTCAAACGGCTTCTTTCCTATCAGAAACAGTACAGGGGCATTCTTGCGGTTGTGACGGTTTGTATTTTATTAAGCGCAGGCGCAACCGCCGCCGCCTCTCTATTTCTGCAAGTATTGATTGATCAGTATATTCTGCCGCTGCTTGCACAAAGCACTCCGGTGTTTACCGGATTGCTACGGGCGCTCATCGTTATGGCGGCGGTTTACGGCACCGGTGTCCTCTGTTCATGGATTTACAGCCGTTTGATGATCAATGTGGCACAGCGGACACTCAAGCGGATCCGCGATGAGATGTTCGCAAAGATGCAGCGCCTGCCGATTCGGTATTTCGACACGCACACGCACGGTGATATTATGAGCCGCTACACCAACGACACCGACACACTCCGCCAGATGATTACGCAGTCAATGCCGCAGTTTGTTTCTTCCGTGTGTACGATTGTCGCCGTGTTCTTTGCAATGCTGTATCAGAGTGTGTACTTGACGGTCATCGTTGTCGCTTCCATCTTTTCTATTTTGAAAGTGATTAAGTTTATCGCAAAAAAGAGCGGCTTCTATTTTGTCCGGCAGCAAAACACGCTCGGACAGCTCAACGGCTATGTTGAAGAGATGGTAAACGGACAGAAAGTGATTAAAGTGTTCTGCCGGGAAGAAGCGGTAAAAGCTGAGTTTAAAGAAAAGAATGCCGCATGGCAGGAAAGTGCTGCAAAAGCAAATGCGTATGCAAATATCATCATGCCCTTTATGAATGCGCTGGGATATTTTCAGTATGTGATTGTCGCACTTGTCGGTGCATGGTTTGCCATTGCAAAAATTCCCAATCCGACTATTGCCGGTATCAATACGCTGACGCTCGGCACCATCGCTTCATTTTTAACGCTGTCACGGAGCTTTACCAATCCCATTTCTCAGCTATCCAATCAGCTCAATTCAGTAATCAATGCGGTTGCAGGAGCCTCGCGGATTTTTGCGCTGATGGACGAAGCGCCGGAGGAAGATGCCGGTACCGTTACGCTTGTCAACGCACAGGAAGAAGCAGGCGCCTTATCCGAAACGGCGGAACGCACGGGTGTATGGGCGTGGAAGGAAATACGTAAAGACGGCGCTGTTTCTTTAACCCGGCTGACGGGCAAGGTGATTTTTGAACATGTCGATTTCGGTTATAGCCTTGAGAAAAACGTGCTGAAGGACATAAACCTCTTTGCAGAGCGCGGGCAAAAAGTTGCATTTGTCGGAGCGACAGGTGCGGGTAAAACAACGATTACCAATTTAATCAACCGCTTCTACGATATTAACAGCGGAACTATTACCTACGACGGCATACCGATTACCCGCATTAAGAAAGAAGACCTGCGACGTTCGCTCGGTATCGTATTGCAAGAGGTGAATTTATTTACCGGCACTATTATGGAAAACATCCGCTTCGGCAACTTGGATGCAACCGACGAACAGTGTATCGCAGCGGCAAAACTTGCCAATGCCCACAACTTTATTACGATGCTGCCCCGCGGGTATGACACGGTTATTGAAGGCAACAAAAACTCCCTTTCACAAGGACAGCGGCAGCTCTTATCCATCGCCCGCGCCGCAGTCTCCGACCCGCCCGTTATGATCTTGGATGAAGCGACCTCTTCAATCGACACAAGAACCGAAGCGCTCATCCAAAAAGGTATGGATAGGCTGATGGAAGGCAGAACCGTTTTCGTCATCGCCCACCGCCTCTCCACCATCATGAACTCCGACGTTATCATGGTCTTAGATCACGGCGAAATTATCGAACGCGGCACGCACGAAAGCCTTATTGCCAAAAAGGGTATGTATTATCAACTTTATACGGGAGCTTTAGACTTTGACAAATAGGCGGGCATCTGCGTTGTCGCTTAACAAAAAACAGTCCTCGACGTACAACAAGTACGCCTGCGGGTGTTGTTTATTCAGCGCCTTGTATCCGGCACCACTATTTTCAAAAGGCTTACGGATAGTTTTTTCAACGGTGCTAGCTATGCAAAACCGCCATGGAGGGCGGTGGTTCCAAGCAGTAGCGAGATTTAGGCTATGCATAAATCTCGTCGTTGACCAGTGTACACGGACGTACACTGGTCAACAGGCTATTTGTCAAAGCGTTGGTTAAGGGCGGGCATCTGCGTTGTCGCTCGTTCAGCGAAGTGCGTCCGTGTACTTCGCTGAACACAAGTTTGACCGGTGTCAAACTTGTTTCTGCTTAATACGCGCGGCATCCGTGCCGCTTCTGAAGATCCTCAACGTATTGCAGGGGAAATACCTGCAATACGTAAAACGTTATGGTTCCGTTCGCGACTTGTTTAATGAGCTGGACAAGGAAATAACCGCTGAATTATGATGGAACCGGTAAACAACGGGAGCTTTCCGAAAAGACTACAAATTTTAAACCGCTCCATTTTGCATACGCATGGAGCGGTTTTTTTATACAATCAACACATCCGGCACAGAGCGCAGGCGAGAAGCCGCAACCGGTTCAAACAAACCGTTGTTCAGGTTTACAGATAATGCAGTATGTTTTCAGAAAGACAAATCTCAATTATAATACTTAGAAAGGGAAGGTATAACTTCGGCAGCACAATAGGGCTGCCTCGTTAACCGTCGAGTTTGCCGTTCGGCAAACATCGCTTATTGACGTGTGCGCTACCGCGCAGCAATTCGCCCGCCTCCAAAATTGATATTTTGTTCGGCTGTCGAATTTTAAGGAAACTGTTTTATGATACTTTATCACGGAAGCAGGGAA
>ERZ772960.2266-NODE-2266-length-14284-cov-13.147235_pt1 | contig 14284 bp, 11 predicted proteins | sample MGYA00580678_ERZ772960 | MGnify/ENA primary metagenome ERZ772960 (study PRJEB29015, sample SAMEA2737930) | human oral metagenome | biome: human oral; feature: human-associated habitat; material: dental | place: China | collected 2059 ... | reverse complement strand
GCGAGTCCTTCGTGGCGTTGGGGTACTGCTCGGTCTTGACGAAGTCCTTGACGGTGATGAGGCCGGTCAGGTGGTCGTTGTCGTCGACGATGGGCAGCTTTTCGACGCGGTGTTCTGCTAACAGGTGCTTGGCGTGTTCGCGGGAGATGCCGACCTGGCCGACGACGAGGCGGTCACGCGGGGTCATGCAGTCGCGCACGCGCAGGGTGGTCCACTCATTCTGGGGGACAAAGCGCAGGTCGCGGTTCGTGATGATACCCAGGAGGGCGCCGTCTTCGCTCACGACGGGCAGGCCGGAGACGCGGTAGTGACCGCAGAGGCGGTCGAGTTCGTCGATGGTGGCGTCGGGGCCGACGGTCACCGGGTCCTCGACCATGCCGGATTCGCTACGCTTGACCTGGCGGACCTGCGCGGCCTGTTCCTCGATGGAGAGGTTGCGGTGAAGGATGCCGATGCCGCCCTGGCGGGCCATGGCGATGGCCATGCGCGCCTCGGTGACGGTGTCCATGGCGGCGGACAGGAGCGGGACGCGCAGCGAGATGTTTGTCGTGAGGCGACTGCTCGTGTCAACGGATGAAGGAACGACGTCCGTGAGCTCGGGTAGGAGCAGGACGTCGTCGTAGGTGAGGCCGGTCAGGCCGAAAGGATCATGTGTAGCGAGTTCTGCCATGGGCCAATTGTAGGCGGTCGATGGCGCTTTCGCGTAGTTGCCTCCGCGCACGCCTCGAAGTCGGCTATCGGGGAACGAGGCCGGGGCGCCCGCGCGGCCCTCAGGAGGTCGCGCTGGGGGCGGGTTGGGAGGCGTAGCTGGCGGCGGTTGCACCGGTGACTGTGAGATGGATCGGGGCGGCGCCTCGTGCCAGCATGCGGGCAGCGGTGAGGGCGTCGGGGCGTCCCTCCCACACGAGCATGGAGACGGAGCCGTCGGGCGCGACCTCGTGGATCCAGCGTCCCATCCCTGCGCGGACGTGGGAGTCGGCCCAGGCGACGGCGCGGGCGTAGTCGACGGCGAGGTCCTCAGCGCGCGAGGGATCCACGACCTCGGCGAGGACGCGGGCAGCACTGGCGGCCTCGCAGACGACCCAGTGCATGCGCTGGGGGGAGGCGACAACGCCTGCGGGGTCGAGGGTGTAGACGATGCCACCCACGCCCTCGTCCGTCCACCCGTCGGCGAGGGCGCGGTCGTAGAGCGCGGTCGCCGTGTCGATCATCCAGGGGCCGGGTTGTTCGCCCATGTGGGTGAGGATGGCGTAGGCCTGCCCGATGAGGCGAGCGGCTTTGAACCCGAGGCCGGGGAGGGTATCTCCGGGGCGGATGAGCTCGACGGGGGCATGGTCAGCCGAGGCGGGCAGGGGGCGCCATTCCTCGTCATAGAGGTCAGGCAGGGCGAAGCCGCAGCGCGGCGCGATCTCGCCGACGAGGCGCAGGATTGAGCGCGCGCGGTCGAACCAGACGCGCTCCCCCGTCGCTTCCCAGGCCGCCAGGTAGGCCTGCGCGGTGTCGAGGTTGGTGGAGAGGCGACGCAGGGGCGAGCGGACGCCGGCCTGGGCCTCGATCTCCTCGCGCACGGCACCGGCGCATGGGTCCCACCAGCGCTGATCCTGGTCCGCTTCAAGGTCGGCGAGCAGGTCGCGCGCCTCATCGTGACCGACCATCACGGCGGCGGCAGCAGCGCCGATCATCGCCGACTGTGCGCGCTGAGAGAAGACCGCACGGGGGACGGGGGTGGCGCTGTGTTCGGACGTGGGCACGACCTGCGCGTACCAGGATCCGTTCGGGGCGCGCAGGGGTCCGGTGAGGGCGGCGAGGCCATGGCTGACCAGGTGCGCGGCCCCCTCGATACCCCGCATCTGCGCGAGGGCGAAGACGTGGGTCATGCGCGCGCTGATGCGCGCGTCGAGCGGGCGTCCGAGGTCCACCTGACCGTCGGCGCGCAGGAAGGCGAAACCGACCCGCGCCTTCGAGCGGGAAGCGAAGGCGACGAGCGCGTCAAAATCGGCGTCGAATGCACGGCGCAGGTCTTCGTTGTTCCAGGGGGCGTTCATGACTGTTCTCCTGCCGGTACGTGCCTTCACGGTATCACCTGGCCAAGCGCTGCGGGCGGAGGCGAGCGCCGCGAGCGCGCAGTTGAGCGGGCGATTGCGCGTAAGCCGTCAAGCGCGTCAGGAGCGGCCGACCAGCTGCAGATCCGCTTGGGGTGCGAGGAGCGCGAGAACCTCCTCGACGCAGGCGCTGATCGTTCGCACGCGCTGGACGAGCGGTGAGAGGACCTCGGGGACGTCTGAGCCCACCATGATCATGGGGACGCCGTAGCGGGCGACAAGGTTTTCGACGGTCTGCGCGCAGGAGGGACCGCAGCCCAGGACGACGGTGAGCGCGGGCACGCCGCCACGCACGTATTCGCGGAAGCGATCGTCGGCGCTGACGCCTCCGTAGTTCTCGCTGGATAGTAGACGAACGTCGCACCCGTACCAGGCCAGGGCGACGCCGACGACCTGCGCGGGTGTCTCGTGGAGGGCATCGCTGATGATTGCGATGCGGTCCCCGCCGATGAGGGCGCGCGTGGGCCGCGACTGGTAGGCGCAGCGGCACACGCGTTGGAAGGCGTTGACGAGCATGATGGCGGGAGCCGTGCCGACCGGGTCGCCGCCGGGTGCGGATCGCAGGGATTTGAGGGTGGGTTCGACGAAGCGTGACCACGTATGGACGAGGCCATGGCTGGCGACCGCGGATTCGAGCACTTCCTCGAGGCGGTCGTAGTCGTCGGCGAGGACGACGGTGCGCAGCTGTGCGGCGTTGTCGGGGCCGGATTGGGGCAGGCGTGCCCGCTCTGCGAGGGCACGTTTGGCTGCCTCGGCGGCGGGCAACCCGGCGCGCACGTGGTGGATCATGGCGCGCAGGCGTTCAACGTCCTCGGGCAGGTAGCGACGGCGCGCTCCGGCTTCTCGTTGCGCGGGGCCGAGGCCGTAGCGTCGTTCCCATGTGCGCAGCGTCGACGCTGACACGCCGAGTTCGTCGGAGACGGAGGAGACGGTACGGGAGCGGTCGGCGAGAGCCGACTGCTCGATGATCGCCCGTGGCATACCTACTCCTCTCCGCGATGTGTCGGTGTTTGTCCGGTACCCCGATTCTTGCGTGTGAGAAGCTGACACGCCACAGGAAAGACCCCCGCACACACAAAGAGTTATTCATAAAGTTATTCACTGCTCGTTCAACTCGCGCACCTAAGTTTTTTCGTGGTTTTAACAGTCCAGGCCTCCACGCGCTGAGAACTGGATCATAATTCGAGAAAGATCCTTGAATAACTACCGCGCAAGTGCCTATTCTTGCCGACATCGTGTGCCGAAAATGTCGGCACGACAGACATGAAGGAGGCACCCAATGACTGACGTCTCCCGTCTGCCCGGACCCATGATCGACGCGTGGGAATGGCAGTACGAAGCGGCGTGCCGTGACCTGGACACCGAGCTGTTCTTCCACCCCGAGGGTGAGCGCGGCTCCACACGCCGACGCCGCGCGGCGAACGCCAAGGCGATCTGCGCAACCTGCCCGGTGATCGAGCAGTGCCGGTCCTACGCTCTGGCCGCCCAGGAGCCCTACGGCATCTGGGGTGGAATGACCGAAGAAGAACGACGCGAAGAGATCCGCTCCTCCGGGCGCGGTCGCCGCGTCTCCTAACGCGCTTCCATTGTTCGGTGCGGCATCGCCACCGCGATGCCGCACCATTTTACTGCCCACCCATCCGCCAACCCCCTCCGGGAGCTCACATGACCAGCAACGACACCAAGGCCGCACGCGAGAAGGCCACGGAAAGCCCCAGCAATCCGTACAAGACGCTATTCTTCGTGACCGCGCCGATCACGGCGATCCTCGCGGGCGCATGCGTGTGGATGGGCGTCCAGCTCTCCTCCACCTCTCCGGCGTCCCAGGCCACCCCTGCGGCCACGCCGACCGCGGCCGCACAGATGCCGCAGAACACTGAGACGGCGGCCCCCAGCCAGACGAACGCGAACAATCTGGAGATCATGAAGTCGTTCGTGCGTCACCAGGTGGACGATCCGCAGGCGAAGGGGGACATCAACGCCCCCGTCACGATGGTTCTCTTCTCCGATTTCGCGTGCCCCTATTGCACGAAGTACGCCCAGGAGATCGACCCGGCGCTGGCTGACCTCGTCGCGGATGGCACGCTGCGCGTGGAGTGGTACGACCTGGCGCAGATCACCGAGACCTCTCCCCTGGCCGCACAGGCGGGCATCGCGGCCGGCGAGCAGGGCAGGTTCTGGGAGTTCCACGACGCGGTCTACGCGGCGGCCGACCCGACCGGGCACCCGCAGTACTCCGAGCAGGCTCTCGTCGATTTCGCGGCCCAGGCGGGTGTGCCCGACTTGGACAAGTTCCGCGAGACGATGCTCGCCGATCACACCGTCTCCAAGGTGAAGGCGGCCAAGGAACAGGCTCACCAGGCGGGCATCAGTGGCACGCCCACGATGTTTATCAATAAGGCGTTCGTCAGCGGTTACCGGGATGCTTCCTACATCCGCAACACGATCCTCGAGCAGGCGGCGCAGTCCGCTTCCTGACGCGAGGGTCTACGGCGCAGCATTGAGCGGCGCAGCCGAGAACGACAAGATAGCTACAGGGGTGGCCCGGAAGGATTTCCTTCCGGGCCACCCCTGTAGCGTTCAGTATGCGAAGCGCTCAGCGCTCCACGACCGCCAGCACGTCACGCGAGGACAGGATCTGGTACTCCTGGCCGTCGTACTTAACCTCGGTGCCGCCGTAGCGCGAGTAGATGACCACGTCGCCGACCTTGACGTCGACGGGAATGCGGTTGCCGTTGTCGTCCACGCGGCCGGGGCCCACGGCGATAACTTCGCCTTCCTGCGGCTTCTCCTTGGCGGTGTCCGGAATGACCAGGCCGGAGGCGGTGGTCTGCTCGGCCTCAACCTGGCGGATGACGATGCGGTCCTCGAGGGGCTTGATGGAGATCGACATTGTCGCTCCCTTTCTTTTTTGTCACGAAGGTGCTCGTCCGTTCCCTGCCGTCGCGGGGGTCAGGTGCGGGACCGGTCGCGGGTTTTCCCGCGCTTGCTCCACGAGTGTAGGCGTGGTCCTGGCACTCGGGCAAGCCGAGTGCCAGGCGCGTTCACCCTGGGCGAGACTCGGCCCACGCTATCCGCACCCGACCGCGCACCCACAGACGACCTCGCCCCCGAAGAGATGGGACAATGAGCGGGTGAGTGCCCTGACCCCCGTTCTGTCCTCCCCCGGCTGGGAGCTGCTGGAATCCCTGCAGGCCAAGCAGGCCGTCAACCCGATTCCCCTGCCGGAGCTCGGCTCTGCCCTGCGAGCCTCCGGCCTCGACGCGGAGCTGGTGGTCGCCGTCCTCACCCAGCTCGCCCTGCGCCAGGCTGCGCGCGCCAAGTTCGGCCCCTTCGCCTCGCACATGGTGTTCACGCGCGACGGCCTCGAGCAGGCCACGCGCCTCGTCGTAGCAGCCCGGCACGCCCAGCGATTCCGGGACTGCGGGGCAAGCCGCGTCGCGGACCTGGGCTGCGGCATCGGATCGGACGCCATGGCGATCGCCGGCCTCGGCATGAACGTGCTGGCCGTCGACATCGACCCTGACGCCGCGGGGGCCGTCGCCGCGAACCTGCGCGCCTTCGAGGGATCCGAAGTACGCCTGGGGGACGTCACCGACCTCGACATGGGCGAGTTAGCCGCCCAAGGCGTCGACGCAATTTTTGCGGATCCCGCCCGACGCACGGGAGCCTCGCGCGGGTCGGCGCGCATCACGGACCCGGAGCAGTGGTCTCCTCCCCTTTCTCTCGTGCTGGGCTGGGCCTCCACGATCGACCGCGTTGGCATCAAGGTGGCGCCGGGCATCGCGTACGAGCACATCCCCTCCTCCTGGCACGCGCAGTGGGTGAGCGTGGGCGGCGACCTCGTCGAGGCCTCGCTCTGGTCCCCCGCGCTGTCCCCCGAGGGGTCGGGGCGCTCGTGCCTCCTCTTGGACGAGGCCGGGGCCGCCCATTCACTCTCCACTCCCGAGGGCTTCGCGCCGAACGCGCCCGCGCCCCGCGTGGAGGTTGCTCCCCTGGGCGCGATGGTTGCCGAGCCCGATAGCGCGGTCATCCGCGCGGGCCTCCTCGGGCGCCTCGCGGACGAGGTCGGCGCGGGCATCGTCTCCGACAAGATCGCCTACCTGACAGGGGATGACCTGCCCGATTCTCCCTTCTATAACCGCTTCGAGGTCCTGGCGGTGACCAACCTGCGGGCAAAGGCGATTTCCGCCGAGCTGCACTCGCGCGGGGCGGGCAGCGTCGAAATCAAGAAGCGCGGAGCAGACATCAACCCCGACGACCTGCGTAAATCCTTGAAATTGGGCGGCGGAGGCGAGCAGCTGACCGTCATCGCGACGCGCGTCGACGGGCGTCACCGCGCGATCATCTGCCGACGGTTGGCTAAAAACCTGTAAGGAAGCTCTCGGCTGCCACTGGGCCCCTGCCTGCCAGAATGGAGGCAGCCAGCGAAAGGATCGACATGTCTTTGCCCTTCGGTTCCTCCCAGCGCTCCACGATTGGTGTCGAGTGGGAACTCCAGCTCGTTGACCGTGATTCCCACGACCTGCGTCAGAGCGCGGACGCCATCATCGACCGCGCCACGACCGACGGCAAGCTCTACCCGGGCGTGCACCGCGAGATGCTACTCAACACGATCGAGGTCGTCTCCAAGCCACGCGCAACCGTCGCCGAGTGCATGGCTGACCTCATGGACTGCGTTGACTACCTGAGCCCCCTGGCCTCGGACCTGCGCATCGACCTGGCGACCGCCGGCACACACCCCTTCGCCCGACCGGGCCGCCAGCGCGTCACCGATTCACAGCGCTACGCGCAGCTGGTCGAGCGCACTGCCTACTGGGGGCACCAGATGCTCCTGTACGGCGTCCACGTGCACGTCGGCGTCGAGGACCGCGCGAAAATCCTACCGATCCAGGCCGCCCTCACCGCCCACCTCGGCCACCTGCAGGCCATCTCTGCATCCTCCCCCTTCTGGGCGGGCGAGGACACCGGATACGCATCCAACCGCGCGATGGTCTTCCAGCAGCTGCCCACCGCCGGCATCCCGCGCCAGTTCGCAACGTGGGAGGACCTCGAGGCCTACACGGACGACATGATCCGCACGGGCGTCATCGAGGGCTTCGACGAGGTCCGCTGGGACATCCGCCCCTCGCCCGCCTTCGGCACGATCGAGAACCGCGTGTACGACGCGGCGACCAACGCAACCGAGGTCGGCACCTTCGCGGCCTTCACCCACGTCCTCGTCGAGCACTTCTCGCGCCTGTACGACGCGGGCGAGCCCCTGCCGTCCCTGCCGGATTGGTTCGTCGCCGAAAACAAGTGGCGCTCGGCGCGATATGGCATGGACGCGACCCTCATCGTCTCGCGCGACGGCACGACCGAGAGGGCGCGCGACGGCATCGCGCGACTAAAGGAGGAACTGGCCCCCGTGGCCGAGGACCTGGGATGCGCGCGCGAGTTCGCGGGACTAGAGACGATCCTGGCGATCGGCGCGTCCTACGAGCGTCAGCGCGCCGTCGCAGCGGCCGCCCGCCCCGGCCAAGGCCTCGACGCAGTGGTGGATCTCATGCGCGCCGAAATGAGCGCTGGACGCCCCCTGGCTCTCGCCGAGTTCGCGACCCTCAACGTCTGACCCTTTCGAAGCGGTGCCCCATGTCTTCACCGAGGCGGGGAACCGTCGTCATCAACACACACTCCCAGACAGCATTCAGGTAGCTGTCAGAACGCCGCAGTATCCTTGTTACTGAAAGAAACATGACGCTGAGAGGACACTCGCCCGTGGTGCAGGAAGCAATGCAGTCACCCGAATCTGAACACGAACCATCTGCGCTCGCCAAGGTCCTCGCCCCGATCGGCGCCACCCTGCAGACACTCTGGCTCCTGCTCTCCTCCCTCACACGACTCACCGTCCGCTGGCTCTCGCGCTGCCCTGCCACTGCGGTCCTGACCATCGCACTCACGATCACCTCAGCGTCCTACTGGGTGTGGCGCGGTCAGTTCCAGACCCTCGAAGCCGACCCGTCCAGCCCCCACTGGTGGGCCATTCTCTCCTCCGTCGGCGCGGTTCCCGGCAACTTCATCGCGACGGCCGTGCTCGGCATCATCGTCATGATTGTCGCAGGCGGCGCGGCCGAGCGGCACCTGGGTACCCGCGTGTGGATCGGAGCCGCCGCGGCCGGGCAGATCGTCGGCGTCGCCGCCACGTGGCTGACGCTGCCGCTCCTCACCCGTTTCTTCTCCACCTGGGGACAGACCATCGACGCGGGAAGCCTGTGGGGCACCAGCCTCATCCTCGTCGCGCTCGTCGGCGCGGCCGCGCAATCGCTGGCCTCCCACTGGCGCTGGCGCGCACACTTCCTCCTGATCGGCATCCTCGTCCTATCGTCGGCGATCCTCGGGTCCGCGATCTCCTACGCGCGCGTGTGGGCTCTCCTCGCGGGCATGGTGGCCGCGCGTCTCGCTGGAGTGCGCGGCCCGCGCACCGACTCCCGAGACGACATCACGATCGGACGCCAGCTCGCTTCGGTCGCCGCCCTGTGCTGGGCATGCGCGGCTACCCTGACGGTCGTGGCCTCGTCCCCCGAGGGCCCTCTCGGGCAGATGCGCTGGTCGCTGGGACCGGCGTGGTGGCTCGAAGGACGCACAGGCATCATCGCAACCCTCCTGTGCCTGGCTCCCATCACGCTTCAGCTCATCTTCGCCTACGGCTTGCGTAAGGGCCGGCGCGCCGCCTACTACGGCACCCTCATCCTTCAGCTAGTCCTCGGCCTCTCAACCGTCGCGTCGACGGCTACTGCACTTACGCTGGGCACCGACGAGAACGGCATGGCCAGGCCCGAGCTCGTGACAACAGCGTCACTCCTCCTCGTCCCCGTCATCCTCAACGTCGCCCTGTGCGCCATCACGTGGTCGGTGCGCCGCTCCTTCACCATCCACGCGGTGCCCTCCACGACCTCGACCCTGCTGCGCCGCTGGCTGATCCTCATGGCGGCCTGCGCGGGCGCTGTCCTCGTCCTCGGTTTCCTCACGAGCGACTCGTTCGTCCCCCTCGAGGCCCTGAACTCCGGCGATGACCTGACAGTCACCGACTACGCCTCACCGGTGCAGATCTTCCACGACTACCTGCTCGCCCTTCTCCCCACGGCAACCGCCTCGATCTTCGAGCCGTCCCTCGTTCCGATGACCCTCTTCGCCGAGGCACCGGTCCAATGGGTGCCCCTCGTCGCCTGGGTGGGCACGCTCGTGATCATCCTGAGCGCGCTGCTCGCCAGGCCTCGTATCCCGCAGTCCTCCCCGCTCGACAGCCTCACGCCGCTCCTGCGCGCCCACGGCGCTGGCACGCTCGGATGGATGCAGACGTGGGTCGGCAACCAGGTGTGGGTGTCTGAGTCGGGCGAGGCGGGGGCCGCCTACCGCGGGTCGGGCGGCGTCGCGCTCACGGTCACCGACCTCGCGTACGAACCGGGTAAGGCCACCGAAGCCATCGCACAGTTCGCGTCCTTCGCGTCCTCCGCGGGCCTGACCCCCGCGCTCTACTCGGTCCACGAGGAACTCGCGCTGGCCGCGCGCGAGGAAGGCTGGACGATCATGCAGGTCGCCGAAGAATCCCTGCTCGACCTGCCCGATCTCGCCTTTAAGGGCAAGGCCTACCAGGACGTGCGCACCGCCATGAACCACGCGACCCGCGAGGGCGTGTCAGCTGTGTGGACCACCTGGGACGAGTGCCCGGCGGGGTGGCGCGACCAGATCACCGCCATTTCCAACACGTGGAGCGCCGACAAGGCCCTGCCCGAGATGAGCTTTACGCTCGGTGGTGTGCGCGAGCTCGCGGTTCCCGAGACGCGCATGCTGGTCGCCCTCGACGAGGAGTCGACGATCCACGCCGTCACCTCATGGCTGCCAATCTACCGCGATGGAACGGTCATCGGCCTGACCCTGGACGTCATGCGTCGGCGCGCGAGCGGGTGGCGCCCCGCAATCGAGTTCCTCATCGGCAAAGCGGCCCTGGCCGCACAGGAGGAAGGCTTGGAGATCCTCTCCCTGTCGGGCGCTCCCCTGTCGCGCTCGGCCGACGACACCTCGGCGTTCGGGCCTCTCACCGACGCACTCGCGGCCATCATGGAGCCGCTCTACGGCTTCACATCGTTGCACGCGTTCAAGCGCAAGTTCAAGCCCCGCACACAGTCCCTCTATCTAGCGGTGCCGGATCCGGCCTCGCTCGCAACCGTCGGCCTGGCCATCTCGCACGCATACGTGCCCCACGTATCCCCCGCGCAGACCCTCACGCTTCTCGCTTCGGTCAGTGGCGGACTGACCAAACTCGCCGCGAAGGGTGTTGGTGACCTGCGGTCCACGCGCGCAGCCTCGCGCGAGGTTGCACAGGCCCAGGCCGGGAAGGACAAGCAATGAGCATTATTGGAAACATCCCGCTGACCTCGCTGACAACCCTCGTCGTTGTCGGAGTGCTCACGCTCGTCGCCCTGCTGGGAGGGGCGGCCCTGCTGGCGCGCTCTGAGCCCTCGCGCTGCCCGGGACGCGCGAGGCGATGGCTGGGTCGCACCGCCATCCTCCTCGTCCCCACGATCCTCCTCGCGTCGGCGGGTGGGCTGGTCTTCAATCGTTCGCTCGTCCTCGTGAAAACCGCCGGCGACCTGGGAAACCTCATCATGTCGACCGTCGTTGGCTCGACCACCCAAACCGGCGGTGAGGCCGACGTCGAGGCGCAGTCAGCTCCCGCATCCGAACTCGACGCGACCTTCACGACCGCCGACGACGGAATGCTGGAAACCACCTGGACCGGCCCATCGAGCGGTATCACCCAACCGGTCGACGTCATTACACCGACCGGCTATTCATCGACCGACGGAAAGACCTACGGCGTCATCGAGCTCCTACACGGCTACCCGGGCGGCCCCGACGGAATCCTGCAAGGCCTCGGCATACAAGCAGAACTGGACAAGGCCATTGCCGCAGGCATCATCCCGCCGGCGATCGTCGTCGCCCCCGGTCTCAACGTCGATGAGGAAGCGCACGACTGCGCTGACATCGAAGGGCGCCCCGCCGTGTATACGTGGGTCTCCCACGATGTCCCCGAGATGATTCGGCACAACTTCCCCAACACGACGTCCAACCGCGATGGCTGGATGATCGGCGGCTTCTCCGCGGGCGCCTACTGCGCGATTTGGACCGCTCTGCGTACCCCGCAGACCTACGGGGCCGCAGCGTCGCTGTCCGGCTACGACACGCAGATCGAGGGACAGATGACCAACCAGGGGGACCAGTACCTCGCCGACAACACGCTGTCGACCATGCTGGCGAATCGTACGCCGGATGGGCTGCGCATCTACGCGATGGCAGCCGGAGATGACGCGGTCGGCGGCGCCTACACCGCTCTCAAGATGGCCTCGGCCGTCAAAGATCCTGACTCGGTCACCACGGATGTCCCGCCGACCGGCGGACATACAGGCCCCCTCTGGAGCGAACACATCCCCAACATGCTGGCCTGGTGGGGTTCTTCTGATCGCGTCGCCCGCGCCGTAGATGCCACGCCGACGGCGGCTACCGCTCAGTCATCCGAGGCCTACGGATCCGTCGTTCCTGTGACCACCGTGACCCACGAACTTCGGCCAACCGCCCCGAACGGCTACGTAACGCTCGGCATCCTCATCGTCGGGGTTCTTATCTCCCTCATACTCGCCTGGCACGTCGCGCCGCGCTGGCAGCTGCAGCGCCACAACGAGGAGCGCGGCAAGCACCACGGGCGTCACCGCGCGCAGCGCTCGGGTCGCCTGAACTCCCTCCCCCGCCCTGCGCTCAACGCGCTCGCATACCTGGGACGACTCACCGCGCTGGGCGCCGCAGTGGGAAGCGCCGCCGTACTCATCGGCATTGCCTCCAACATGGTGGGCGGCTTCTACACCTCGTGGAGCTCGATCGCCGAAAGCTTCATGGCTGGTCTGCGCTAACAGCGCGCCAGCTTCAGGCGCGGGGCGCCATGTAGGTCGTCGTCAGCTCCATGCCCGAGTCCGGAGAGAAATCCCAGTCCGAGGGCGGCAGACCTGCGGCGACCAGCTCCGAGCCAATCGCAGCGATCTGAGCACCGTTGTCCGTGCAGAAGCGCAGCGGAGGCATACGCACGGTGACGCCCGCAGCCTCAGCCCGCTCCGTCAGGAGGGCACGCAGGCGCGAATTCGCGGAGAAACCACCGCCCACAACGATCGTGTTGCACCCGGTGTCCAGCGCCGCGTGCACAGCCTTCGCGGTGAGAGAATCGTTGACGGCCTCGGAGAACGCCGCGCAGACGTTTTCCTTGCTGACACTCTCCCCTCGTGCGGTCGCACCCTCGATGTAGCGGGCGACAGCCGTCTTCAGGCCGGAGAACGAGAAGTCGTACTTATGGCGTTCCTTATCCTTACCTGCGGCCAGGCCGCGCGGGAAACGGATCGCCTCGCGGTCCCCCTGCTGGGAGAGTCGGTCCACGTGGGGGCCGCCCGGGTAGGGCAGGTCAAGGAGACGCCCGACCTTGTCGAAGGCCTCGCCGGCGGCGTCGTCCAGGGTCCCGCCGAGCTCGACGACATCCGTCGCGATGTTCCGGATCTCGAGGATATTCGAGTGCCCACCCGAGACTACGAGGCCGATAAAGTGATCGGGCAGGGGGCCCTCGGCGAGCTTATCGACCGCAAGGTGACCGATCACGTGGTTGACACCGTACAGGGGCTTACCCAGGGACGAGGACAGGGCCTTCGCCGCGCAAATACCAACGGTCAGAGAACCGACGAGGCCCGGTCCAGCGGCCACCGCGATAGCGTCGACGTCCGCAAGGGTGACACCTGCCTCGTCGAGCGCGGCGTGCAGTGTCGGCAGGAAGGACTCAAGGTGCGCGCGCGACGCGATCTCGGGAATGATGCCGCCGTAGCGCGCGTACTCATCCATCGACGTCGCCGTACGGTCGACGAGCAGCTGCGTGCCACGCACGAGGCCGACGCCGGTCTCGTCGCAGGTTGACTCAATACCAAGGACCAGGGGTTCACTCACATCCCCTAGTTTAGGACGCACGTGCGGGCGCCGCCGCACACACGCGGGCGCGCAGCCCGACGAGTCAGGAGTCGGCGTCGACCTGCTCCCCAGAACGCGCGTTCGCAACGAACATCGCAACGCCCGCAACAGCAAAGACCAGCAGGCTCCACGGGAACAGCGAATCCGCGATCGGCTTGATCTGAGGCGACCCGAAGAGAACGCCCAGAAGCAGGAGGATCGACAGGATCGCAAAGACAATCATCGCCGTGATGCCGATGGTCGCGCTGACCCAGTAGCGCCGCGTGTGCGTGTTCGGGCCAGTTTCATCGAAGTGCATGGCAGGACTCCTCTCTGAGCCGATGATCCTTCCATCATCATACGCCGCTCGCCGCCGCATGACTGGCACTTTGGATCAGGGCGCGCCGAGGCCCCAATGAGAAGGAGACTGCGGCGAGTTATGGGGGCACAATGCGGGAGGGCCCGGCGCATACGCGCCGGGCCCTCCGTGAGGCCACTCCAGGCCGATCAGACGCCCTTGAAGGCAGCCTTGCCGAGCTGGCGGTTGAGGTTTGCGATCACGTCGAGCGGGATCTGCTTGGGGCACACCGCCGCGCACTCACCGATGTTCGAGCAGGAGCCGAAGCCCTCCTCGTCCATCTGGTTAAGCATGTTGACCACGCGCTTGTAGTTCTCGGGTTTACCCTGCGGGAGGAGGCCGAGGTGCGTGACCTTCGCAGAGGTGAACAGCATCGCGGACGCGTTCGGGCAGGCAGCCACACACGCGCCACAACCGATGCACGCGGCAGCCTCGAACGCACGATCCGCGTCCTGCTTCGGGACCGGGGTCGCGTGCGCGTCGGGAGCCGCGCCCGTGTTCACGGAGATGTAGCCGCCGGCCTGGATGATGCGATCCAGGGCGGAGCGGTTAACCACGAGGTCCTTGATGATCGGGAAGCCTTCTGCACGCCACGGCTCGATCGTGATGACGTCACCATCGTTGAAGGAACGCATGTGCAGCTGGCAGGTCGTGGTGACCTCCGGACCGTGCGCGATACCGTTGATGACGATGCCACACTGACCACAGATGCCCTCGCGGCAGTCCGAGTCGAAGGCGATGGGTTCCTCGCCGCGTGCGAAGAGCTCTTCGTTCAGGACGTCGAGCATCTCCAGGAACGAGGACTCTTCCG
>ERZ772960.2265-NODE-2265-length-14286-cov-11.337081_pt1 | contig 14286 bp, 18 predicted proteins | sample MGYA00580678_ERZ772960 | MGnify/ENA primary metagenome ERZ772960 (study PRJEB29015, sample SAMEA2737930) | human oral metagenome | biome: human oral; feature: human-associated habitat; material: dental | place: China | collected 2059 ... | reverse complement strand
ACGACAGCGGACGCGAAAGCTGGAAAATTCAGGATATAATGGAAAGCAAATCCGGTGCATGGCTGCAGCTGCCTGCGGATTCCGGCAAAGGCGACAGCGTATATCTCTTGCAGACCAAAGCGATGACCAAGCGCTATCCCCGTTTGCTGCCTGCCTCGCTTGAAAAATACCGCAGGCAGCCCAACGACGAAGCGCTGCCGATGTTGACGCTCGAAGCAGGCTTCCCGACGCTCGGCGATACAAACAAGGCCGCGCCCTCAAAATCAGCATCCGCGACACCTGCCGGAGCTGCACTGCCCGCGAAATCAGCGGCTGCAGCAACCGCACCGTCCGTCAAAAAGAGCCTTGCGAAAAAACCTGCGGATATCTTCCCCGAAGGGCTCTACGTTCAAGTTTCTTCCATTGCGGATTTGCATACCATCCTTGCGGATAAACCGGTGCGGGTTATTATCAATTTAAATGAGGACACCTATCCGGCGCTAGCTGGACAACAATCCAATCCGCAGCCGCAAAATCAGCAGCAGGCAAAACCGCTGCCGTTCTCCAAACGGGAAATTTTTATTTCGCTTGATCCCTTTGTGCCGCAGGAACAGGAACCGATCCTTGCAGAACAGCTTGAACAGCTAACCGCACAGGGGTATACGCAATTTATCGTGAATAATCCGGCGCATATTTCCATGCTCCGCAATAAAAAGAACTTTTTGGTCGCGGGGCCGTACCTTTACACCTTTAACTGCTGGGCGGTTTCGTGGCTGCAGGAGAACGGCATCTGCGCCTATATCCCCCCTGCCGAAAGCTCTCAGGCGAATATCGAAACGGTGTTTGCGCCGGAGCTGCGCCCGCAGGTACTGCTGCCGCTTTTTTCGTACTCCGTGCTGTTCAGGATGCGCTTTACGCTGCCGAAAAACTACAACTTCCTCTACTTTTCCGACAAGCAGGGCGAGGCATTTAGAGCTTTTTCTACACCGTCCGCCTCTTTTGTGCTGTCCGACAAGCCGTTCTCGGTTGTAGACCGCTATCACGCCTTACAGCATCATCAGTTCTCACGCTTTTTGCTGGATTTTTCGCATACGAGCGTTGAACGCCGCGCTTATCGGTTTATTTTACAGTCGCTGCGGAGCGGTACTCCCCTCCCCGACTCGGTACGCTTTAATTGGAAGGAAGGCTTTTACGATCCGCAGCGGGTGGAAGAGCTCAAACAACTGGGACAAAAATCGGCGGCAGAGCGCGGCACCAAAAACTCCGGAGGACGAACAAAACCGCCTAAAGGACGTTCACAGAACCGCCGACAAAATCAGACACACCGGAAATAAATAGCCCTGCCGCTTCATCCCGATGCTGTACGATAATCGATGCATCGGAGGCATTGCGCTCGGCGATCCCCTGCTGTATCAACGGATAGAGTTTTTCGTGCGACTTCTGATTGCGGTACAGGATAAGCAGCAGTGCCTCATCTTTGAATTCATCCATCATACAAAAATCGCCGTCACTGTCGCCCGCAACAAGGATGGGAGCTTTCCCGCCATGCCGCGGAGCAATCAACGTCCGTATCGCCTCCGCCTTTCCTTCCCGCCACGTTTGCGGAATAGAGTAATCCCGCTCATCGGTAAACACGCCGTCGGCATTCCGCAGCCGCCGCCTGCCGAACACTTGTTCGGGACGGAGGCAGTAGCCATACGCAGGATTACAGGCAAACACCCGCACGCCGTCCTCCTGCGAGGCGGAGCAGATATAGGGAGTAATGCCGTGTTCTTCAAAGCGGCGGAACAGCTCCCGTATTTCCGGCTGTATCCGTATACCCTTCCGGTACCTTGCGGTAACGACACCGGCTCGCCCTGCCTGCCGCACCGGTGATACGAGCGTGTATTGTTTTATTTCAGCGGTAAGCGCTTCGGCAATTGTTTTTTCTACAAGTGCATTTAATTCGAGGAGCGTCATTCCCGTGCATACCGATTGCGAAATATCGGTATCGCAAACCGTTACCGCATACCGCATCAGCGTCAGAATTTTTGCCTTAAAATCAAGGTACTCCTCGGTTTGCACGACTTCCTCAAGCGGGAGCGTCCCGTTCAAATGTTGATATGAATGATATAAGAACCGGTAACGGTCATCCAAATCCGCTGAAAGATCGGCTGCAGTGAGCTGCCGCCCTTCGCTATTAAAGCAGCCGACGAGCGGAATATCCTGCGGAATTTCGTGCCGAATGGTAACGGCAAACTGTTCGGGCGTCAGATTGAAGCACAGGTGCTCAATCTGATATAGGAACAGACTGTCCTGTACATCGTAGAAGATACAGGTGAAATCCCAATCAAAGACGGCATAGTTGTCCGCACAAGCTTTTTCCGCAATCAAGCGTTCCAACCGCAGTTTGTTCTGCGGCTCCCAATTTCCGGTTAATGCCGGTTTATTTGTTTTATCCATCATTTTAGTTTCCATATCATATCTTCCGTAAAACTATATGGTTATGTTATATTTCGAGATGCCTTGCAGAGCAATCACACCGCCCCATTTTTAACAGCTTCACCGTTTCCGGTACGGTTGTTGTAAGATGCCCGATTATCTTATTTGAGTAAAACCTGTGCGCTGTGCCAGCTCAGTGTCGCGCATTTAATACGAGCAGGCATTTCGGCAAAATAGCTGAGAATCTGCGCATCGCCGAGGCTCTCCAATTCCTCCTCTGACTGCGGCTTACCTGCCATCATATTAAAAAACACCTCAAGACAATGCTGAGCTTCTTTAACCGTTTTACCTTTGATTAAATCGATCAGCATATTGGTAGAAGCGGTTGAAACCGCACAACCGGCGCCTAAAAAAGAAGCATCCTCAACGATCCCGTCCTTCTGCTTAATCAGCAAGGTTAAATCGTCGCCGCAGCTGGGGTTATGCCCGCGCTCAATACCGGTCGCTCCGTCCAACTGATGTTTATGTTCCGCTCTTCGCGAATAATCCAATAATGTTTGTTGATATACCGTTTCGATACTCACGTCCCGCTCCTCTATTATTAAAAGACTCAATCTAAAAAGTTCGGTGATGATTTTACACGAAAGGGTACTGTATTTCAATGAACGGATGATACCCATCTGCCAAAAAATTGTGCGAAATTTTGAATAAAATTTCGTACAAAAAGACAGCAGCCGCCTAAAATATTTATAATGCGGAAGCCCTGTTCCTGATATTAGATACCCTAGCAATTACCGTTGATTTATGGATAATAGAGCTATGGTCTCCCTTCTAAAACTTTTCTGCATCGGTGTATTCATTGGCATTGCCAATGTTGTACCCGGAGTTTCCGGCGGTACGATTGCAGTGATTTGCAATGTCTACGACAAACTAATCATATTGAGTTCGCTTAATCTTAGACGGATAAAGGAGGCTTGGCAGGATATACTGAGCCTTGCACTGGGAATCGGGGCGGGAATTGTGCTGTTTGCAAAGGTGATTACGCTGCTATACCGCGCATATCCGGCGCAAACCAGCGCCTTTTTTATCGGGGTTGTGGTCGGGAGCATACCGTTTTTGTTCCGAAAGGCTCGTGCCGGTATTCCTGCTGCGGCAGTTGCAGGGGATGGTTCTATGGCATCCGGATGGCTGTATGGAACGTTGTTCTGCGGGGTTGCCGGTTTTGCGTTGATGCTGGGAATGTTTTTCTTACAGCGTCGCGGTGTACAAGCTGCTGCCGTTGTTACCGCCTTTTCGCTGCCGTTTGCGGCAAAATTAGCGGTAATGGGAGCTTTGGCTGCGGTTGCGATGTTGATTCCGGGGATTTCCGGTTCGTTTGTGTTGTTGATTCTCGGCGTATATCCGACAGTGCTGCAAGCAGTCGCGGACTTTAATATGCTATTGCTTATACCTATTGCGCTTGGCGTTGGAGCAGGGTTGGTATTCGGAGCGCGGCTGATTGCCGTATTGTTAGAACGCTTTCCTGCGCCGATGTATGCTTTTATTCTCGGCTTGGTTGCAGGCTCTATACTCTATCTCTATCCGAGCACAAGTTGCCAGCCTTTTGCAATGCGTGCTGTTTCTGCAACAGTATGTCTCATCGGCTACGCAACAGTCTCATTCTTTTCGAGGCGGGAAGCAATGGAACAGCAGAAAAATGCCGCAGATGAGGAATAATCGTGTATTTCTAAAAATGAATTTTTTTCGAGATATTTACCTGAATATTTTCAGTGGGAGGAATGTATGTTTGAATCTTTACAAGTAACACCTGAATTAGTAGACAAGGTAATCAAGCCTTTTTCTGCGTTAGCAGAGCACGGTGTGTTGGTCAGCGCCGGACACGGAACGGAGCGCGGCGAATGGAATACTATGACTGCATCGTGGGCGTTGATGGGACATTTATGGAACCGTCCGATGGCTGTTTTGTTTATTAGACCGCAACGGCATACCGCGGTATTTGCCGAAGAAGAAGATTACTTGAGCGTGTCCTTTTTGGATACTGCCGATGAAAAAATGTGCGAAGCCCTTAAAATTTGCGGTACCGTGTCGGGTCGAGATGAAGATAAAGCTGCCAGCGCAGGACTTACACCGGTGTTCCACGACAATACCGTTATCGGGTTTGAAGAAGCCTTGCTTACCGTATCATGCCGGAAACTCTATCGAAGTCAGTTTGATATGGACTTGTTTTTAGATCCGCAGGTCATTATCGACTGCTACCCCAAAAAAGATTTTCACTACGTCTATTTCTGCGAAATCCGCGATGCCTATCTTCGCCGTAAATAGAACACTGATATACAATAATAGGTAACCGTCTCAGGAGTTTGTTAAGAGGTTACCTTCCTTTTGTGCGAAATTTTGAATAAAATTTCGCACAGTTTATTCAAAGAAAGGCAAACGCATCAGGCAGAGTAGATAAAAATCGCAGAAAAATTGAGACTGTGAGACCATTTGAACCGCAAAGTGGTTCAACTCTGGTCGAGCAGACTCAATTTTTCTGCGGGGCTGCTAAAGGAATCGCCTGATGCGTTTGCCCGCACCCCATGAGAGGTTTCTATGAAAAAAGTAACTGCATTAGTTTTAATGATGATGCTTGTGAGCGCCGTATTCGCACAGGAAGCGGCAGGAACTGAAACAGGCAGCCTTGAAGATGAGCTGTTCGGCGGCGATACCGAAGCGCTCGTTACGCCGGAGCAGGCAAATGCCGAAACTCAAAAAAACGGTGTTTCCCTAACGGGCGATCTTAAAACCGCAACACTCGCACTCGAAAGCAATAAATTGCGTATCGGCGGCTCGTTAAACGCTGAATTGGGTCTTAAATATGTATGGACTGATCCGTACACAAAGAAGAACGATGCGAAAAAAGCATTTTTAAATCCCGAGGTGGCGCAGCTGCGGCCGACAATCGGGGCAAATCTCTTTTTTGACGCACGTCCGGTGCAGGATTTAAAGCTGTACGGCAAGTTCCTTTTTGAATTCCCGTTTGAAAAAAACTTGAATGGACAGATTTCGGTACCGAAATCTCTTGTTCCTCCCAATGGTGTTGATATACCGGTGAGCGTAAACGGTTCACCGAATTTTAAAATTTGGGAACTGTATACCGATTTTTCGGCAAAAGATATTGCGTTTTTCCGGTTCGGAAAACATACGGTTAAGTGGGGAACCGGCTATTTTTACAGCCCTGCTGATGTTATCAATATTTCGCGGATAGACCCTGAAAAACCGACGGCAGACCGGGAAGGCCCCGTTTCGCTGCGAACGCATATTGTTATTCCTAAGACGCAGTACAATATATGGTTGTATTTGCTGCCCGACACGGAAACATTTAAGCCGCAGTATACGGCAGGAGCTGCAAAGGCAGAGTTTGTGTTCGGCGACTGGGAGTTGGGCGTTGGCGGCTGGTATCGCTATGAAAAAGCGCCGCGGTTTATTACAACCCTCTCCGGCAGTATTGCGGGAAAGGTCGCCGTCTTTGCGGAAGGCGTATTTGCATGGGGTAGCGATTATACCTATTATAAAGACGATGCTGCACTGACGCCGTATACGGTAAAGAACAAGCCGTTTTTCCAAGCAACGCTCGGCGGCTCGTATTCAAATGCAGACTCGCATACTATGCTTGCATTCCAATATTATTATAACGGCTTCGGCTATGCAAACACAAAGGCCGCCGATCGCATTGCTGATACTGCGGTAGCTGCTTTAGGAAAGCAAAATTTTACCGATCCTTCGCTCAAAAAATACGAGAATATCGCCGCAATGGGAAACCGAGGCCAGCACTACATCGCGTTTACCGTATCTCAGAACAAAATCGGCACGGAAGATTTGACGGCAAATTTGTTCCAGCAATTCGCAATCAGCGAGCTTGAAGGGCTTACGACACTCAGCCTGAACTGGAGGATATTTAAGTTTGTACAGATGAGTACCGGCCCGATATTCTCGTATCCGCTGAGCCCTTCGTCACACAGTAAAGGCTCCATCGGCTATAACCTCAGCTTCAAGCTCGGCGGCGGCAAGTTCTAACGGCGGCAATTCATTCGTGGGGAAAGTTGAGGGCATCTTTCAAAAAATCTATTAGCCGTTTATCATTTGCATATTTACATATCAAGACTATGCTCATTTAAAAGAAAGTCGTAGATATTCATCGTTGTGATACCGTCATCATCTCTTCTGATATTCAGCGTGTCATGTACGATTATTATTTTCTTAAATGAATCCCCCACATTGAGAAGCGGCGTTTTTTCTTGTTTTATTTTTTCCGCATCAGGTAAACTGAATGCAGATTGAATATAATACTTCCGGCTTCCCAACGTTGCAATAAAATCGATTTCAAGCTGACTGCGTTCACGCTCTCCGCTGCTCACCGTTTTTCTTATCGGGACAACGCCCACATCGACACTAAATCCTCTGGCTCTCAATTCATTATACAATATATTTTCCATCAAATGCGTTTCTTCATGTTGTCTAAATCCAAGTCGTGCATTTCTCAGGCCGATATCCTCAAAATAATATTTTAAAGGGCTGCCGATATATTTTCTGCCTTTAACATCAAAGCGTTGCGCCTCATGTATCACAAATGCATCTTGTAAAAATGCTATATATTGACGGATAGTATTGATAGAAATATCCGAGTGGAGCTTGCTTTTAAATGTTGCTTCTATTTTAGAAGGGTTTGTAAGCGAACCGACCGCAGAAGCAAGAACGTTAATCAGATCATTTAATTCCTGAACTTTATCGATACGGTTCCGTTCCCGTATATCCTTTATATACGTCTCCTCAAAAAGCCGTGTCAGATATTCAACTTTTTGTTCTTCCGTTTTCATAGAAAGAATAAGAGGCAGACCGCCATACATGATATAATCGGCAAAGCCGTGATAGGTATCTCCGCTATAGCCCTGCATATATTCCTTAAAGGTGAGCGGAAACACATGTATTTCATCGCCGCGTCCTCTAAATTCCGTTATGATATCCTTTGATAGAAACCGAGAGTTACTGCCGGTTACATATATGTCAAGATTTGATATATGTAAAAGGGAATTTAACACTTCCTCAAACTCATCGAGTAACTGTACTTCATCAAGCAGCAAGTAATATAATGCGCTATCCGTGATTTTATTTTCCACATAATCCAATAGTACATCAGGATTTCTATAGTTTTTATTCTTTCTTTCATCCAATGCGATTTCAATAATATGATCATCTGAAATATGTATTTCCTTCAGATAATTTTTAAATATTTTGAAAAGAAGGTAAGACTTTCCGCACCTTCTGATGCCGGTAATCACCTTAATCATGCCGTTATGCATGCGGTTTGTTAGGGCTTTCAGGTATTTTTCACGCTTAATTTCCATTCTTTTCTCCATTGAACGAAAGTGGGCTTATGGCCGCTTTTTTTCAAAATTATACTATTTATATCGTGTAGTCAAGCATACTATTGACAATTTATGGTCATTTGGTCATAAATTGTCATTTTTTTGGATCAGAATGAAAATTATTATCGTTATATCAGCGGTTATTCTACTTTTTAACAATCAATCCAAACAGATGTATCTGCGACAATCATGTATCAAGCCTCATTTTTTCCAAATCGCCATCCCACAATAGTTTCCCTCGGAAATTTCTTATGCTTGCCTGATTTTTCAATGTGATTAAAAGTTTTAAAGCTTCTTCAACTGTTTCTCTTTTGGTTTTATAACCGGAAACATTCAAAGCCTCAAGCATTAAGGTATCATCAATAACAATATTCGTTCTCATAATAATTCCTATGTGTACATTATAATATAATTATACACATATTTTGATAAAAACAATGTCATTATTAATCAACAACCCCGACGCAAGCGTCGGGGTATTAAACCATCCGCACGAATAAAGCATTCTGTACATAACTGTTTTTACCATTGCCGTGAACCGTCCATCTAACTACCGCTTAACCTGCATTTGCGGTTTTGCCGAAGCGCCGGTGATTATATCAGGCGTGCGCACATCGGCGGTGATGATTATCGGTACGGCAACACTTGCCGCGCTTATCGGAGCGGGCGGGCTTGGCTCGTTTATCCTGCTCGGTATTGACCGGAATAATGCCGCCTTGATTATCATCGGAGCGGTCAGCTCTGCGGCGCTTGCCGGATTTACGCTGGAGTTTAACGACAGGGATGACGGCACGCGCGGCTTAAAACGTCTCTATGGTCTTAATTTGAATGTAAAGACGATGGAACCGGCGCTCCGGTATCAGGCGCTTGAAGCGGGCAGCGTGCAGATTATCGATACCTACTCCACCGACAGCGACATTAAACGCTACGGCTTAACGGTGCTGCGGGATGATAAACAGCTGTTTCCGCCGTATCAGGGAGCGCCGCTTTTAAGCGCTGAAACGCTCAAGCGCTACCCGCAGCTGAAAGCCGTACTGGAAACGCTGTCGGGGCAGATCACGGAAGAAGAGATGAGCGCGATGAACTACGAAGTAGAGGTACACGGAACTCCCGCCGCCGCAGTTGCAACTGAGTATCTTGTGCGGAAAGGGCTGCTGAAGTAGCGCCCCGTTTTGCTGAAAATCTTTACTATAATATGTAATGAGTCCGTTGTCCTTTTGCATTGTACTCATTTTTTTGATGGCAGCTTGACACCATATATAACACCACTTATAATTAATTGATGGCACAATGGGAAAAACTCTTGGCTAAAATAAAAGCCCTCGATAAAGATATGCGCTTTACAGAGCTTAAACAAATTCTGCAAAGTTACGGCTATAAAATGACACAACCCAAAGGCGGCAGTAGTCATTATACCTTCCGAAAAAAGGGCTGTAATCCAATCACAATTCCCAAACATGAACCGATAAAAGTTGTGTATGTAAAAATGGTAAAAGGGATTGTAGAAGCAGAACCGAAAAATACGGAAATGGAGCATTGATATGAAAACATTTGAGGAATATATGAAACTGCCTTACAAACTGGAGATCGTTCCGGATTCAGAGGAATCGGGTTTTGTCGCTTCATATCCTGAACTTCCGGGCTGTATAACATGCGGCTCAACAATTGCCGATGCCGTTAATAATGCAGAAGATGCGAAAAAGGCATGGCTTTTAAGCGCTATTGAAGAACATATCACAATTGCAGAGCCGGAGAGCGCTCAGTCCTATTCCGGTCAATTTAAACTTCGTATCCCGAAAACATTGCATAAAACGCTCGTTGAAGATTCTAAAAAAGAAGGCATAAGTATGAATCAATATTGTGTGTACCTTCTTGCAAAGAATTCAGAAAAAGAACGCGTTAGAGCTTCCCTCGACACCTAACATTCGCTTAACGGGCATTTGTGGCTTGTCCGCAATGCCTGGTTGAATCGGGTGTTAGGCGCTTATTCGCTATGAGCTGCAAACCATTCTTTTATTGCATCTTTTTCCATTTTTCCCGATGCTATTGCAAGCCCAAAATCAATGAGCTCGTCTTGACTGTAGTGTAAATCAATTCCATTTATTTTAAGAAAAATGAGCGCTAGATGAACACCAATTCTTTTATTACCGTCTAAAAAGGGATGGCTTTCAATTAAAGAGTAACAGAGTTGAGCTGCTTTATCTACAACAGAAGGGTATAATTCTTTTCCATCGAAAGTTTGAAATATGGACTGTAGACTTAAATCCAGAAGACTATATTCCCGAATACCGTCTATTCCGCCTGTTTTTATGATCAAAGCTGAATGAATGTTTAAAATTTGGTCTTCAGAGAAAAAAATCATTTTGCCAATTCTTGATACGCTTTTATATTTTGGGAAATGATTGAGTCTGAAACCTCAAATAGTTGCTTGTCAGGAATAATAGTATAGCCATTATCTTCATCTAAAATGGTAATGAGTACTTTTCGTCCATTATATTGGTCAAGTACACAATTTTGTACATAAACTGTATTATCTTGAATTACTCCGGTTGTCGTCAACATATATTATCTCCGGCAATAATGTAGCATATTTTTCAATTTATTTATAGGTAAACGTGAGTTTCATTATCAGGCCGTATATGCAGTAATAAGAAACTTACTACTGCATATATCAAATTACTTCCCTTTTTTATTTGGATTTAGTTGTTCACCGCGATTGCCTTGATTTTGATCATACTGGCGATTTGTACCGGCTGTGCCCTTATTGGGATTTTGCATATTTGATTGATTATCAGCAGGTTTTATTGGTTTGTTGTTAAATACCCCCATCATTCCAATCATTGAAACTATCTTTTTTCGTTTCATCTTTAAACCTTCCTTTGTGCAATGTTTTTCTATTGCGCTCTATTGATTCTTCCGGTTCAGTATCGTACTGAATCTTTCTTCCATAATCCCCCCCCCCTCAAGAAGTCAAGGGTGCGGTTTGTAAAACTTTGCTTGACAGATGCTCCGCTCCATTGTTTTGCAGTTTTTAGAGGTTCTCCGATTGCTTTTTTACAAAGAGTACAATATACTGTACTTATATAACGGAGGCGATATTATGGATGTAATTACGTACTCGGATTTACGGCGGAATCTGAAAACATATATGGACAAAGTGTATTATGATTATGAACCGTTACTGATTGCACGGAAAAATTCTGAAAACCTCGTGCTGTTATCGGTACATGAATACAATAGCCTTATTGAAACCGATTATCTGCTGCGTGACGAAGCAAATGCCGAACACTTAAAAAAATCGGTTGAGCAGCATAAAAACGGACATCTGCAAAAACATGAGCTTTTAGAAAATGAATAAACTGTTTACGGATGGGGCATGGGATGATTATATTTTTTGGTTTAACACGGATAAAAAGATTTTAGAAAAAATAAATGATCTGATAAAAGAAATAGAAAGAATGCCTTTTACGGGAAAAGGAAAACCGGAACCGTTAAAGTATTCTTTATCAGGGTATTGGTCAAGAAGAATAAATCATGAGCATAGAATAGTGTATCAAGTAGACAATGGCCAATTAGTATTTATTTCCTTCAGGTATCACTATAAAAAATGATATACGGGAAAGATGGTATCAAAACCGATATCTGAAAACATACGGATTAAATGCAATCGATCCGTCGCTTGAAGAAGCGGCAACTGCATTCGAGATGACAAAGTGGGAAAAGCTTAAAAAGTTTGAGCTTGCTCTTGCGATGCCGGTGATTCTATAAATGTATAACATAATCAGCTATCGAATTTAGAAATTCTTGGTCATGGGAAACAATGAATATTATTTTCTTATCATTTTTGCATTTATTGATTAGATTGGATATATTCATCATATTGTAATAATCCATTCCACTTGTCGGTTCATCAAAAAATAAAAGCTTGGAATTTTTACATAATACAGACGCTATTGCTACCCTTTGCTTTTGACCACCCGACAAACTCATCGGATGACGATCTTTCAATTCATACAAATCAAGTTTTCTTAGAATATCTTCAACATAACTGATTTCAATATTTTTTATTCCAAGGCATACTTCATTTATAACAGAATCGGTAAAAAGCTGATGATTAACATCTTGCATTACAAGAGATGATATTTTCAGCCTATTTGTTTTTGAAAGCCTTTTACCATCCAAATAGATTTCATCTTTAGATTTCTTTTCGCAACCTATAAGACACCTCAGCAAAGTAGATTTACCAAGTCCATTTGTTCCCACTATGCCATATGTTTTACCCATTTCAAATAAGATATTTTTAAAAATCAATTCGTTATCTACACCATTAAACTTAAATTCAATATTTTTTACTTCAAAATTCCCCTTTTTTTGAATCTCTGGTACTATAAGTTTTGTTTTACTCTTATCTCTTAAACCTAACTCATTAAGTTTTTTAGATGGTATTTTCAGAAAATCTATTTTCGTATATTCCTTTTGTATTATACCATCTTGGATAAAAAAAACTCTATCTACAATATCCATAAGATAAAATATTCTATGCTCTGAAATTATAAGAGTTTTTCCCGTATCTTTAAGTTTTATAAGCATTTCTTTTATAATCATAATATTTTCTTCATCAAGATTTGACGAAGGCTCATCTAAAACTATTATTTCCGTTCCCGATATATAACTTGCAGCAATACACAAAATCTGCTTTTCTCCACCTGAAAGCTTGAAAATATCTCTATTTAAAAGGTGGTTTATCGGAAATACCCCCAACATATCATTTAGTCTTTCATCCATTTGTTTTTTTGAAAGCCCTATGTTCTCTAAATAAAAAAGTAATTCAAGGGTAGTATTTATATTGAAAAAGTGTGTCTTTGGATTTTGAAATACGCTTGATACTAACATAGATATTTCATACAATTTAAGATTTTTAATATCTTTATTACCTATCCTGATGGTTCCCTCCGTAGAAGCCCCATCATATCGTACAGCTAATCCATTGATAGAATTTATAACGGAAGATTTTCCGCTGCCGCTTTTCCCGGTAAATAATACACATTCGCCCTTCTTTACATTTAAAGAAATGTTTTTTAATACTTTGGAGGAATTTCCATAAGAAATAGATAAATTTTTGATTTCTACCATAAAATTCCGCCGATAATCATAATCAGTATCAAAAGCACATAAACAAAATCGACTGTTTTCATTTTAACAGATATATACCTTGTTTTTTTAGTAGGATTTTCAATACATTTTGTTTCTGCTGCCTTTGCAATATCATCAGAAATATTAGACGATATAATAAGTAAAGGTACCATTACATACTCAATGTATGAAATCGGATTTTTAAATGTAATTCCTCTTATCCTCATAGCAAGTTTTATATTCCGGCTTTCTTCTTTAAATGATGGGAAAAACCTAAACATTACAGCAATTGGTATGGAAACAGTGCGAGGTAATTTAATTTTATCCATTGAAGATATTACACTTCCTACATCTGATGTTTTTACAAAAAAACTACCTGCACTAAATGGAAGATAAAACATCCTGCATACGGCAAACAACATAAAAAACATCATCAAAATTGCATTCATGTTTCTAATTACATCAAGATTAGGTATTATTGAAGAAAAAACACCAAAAAACAATATATTTTTCAAGGATTCTTTCTTCAATCCATTCTTATAAAAAAGAAACGAAATGAGAAGTATAATACCCCATTCAAAATAAATATTTACCTTCTGGAATACAGCAAACCCAAGTAAAAAAGTTACCAAAATCTTACTAATAGGATTGGGGTTATATGGGTTGTCCAAAAAAATGGGCATTATACAATACCTGCTTTTTCAAAATGCTTTTTCAAAAAAACTTTACCGATATATGCACCGACTATTCCACCGACAATTGCACCGATATATACCAAAATCATGCTTCGATAATTCACAAGTGCGATGAGTTTCATTATATAATCATGTCCCATTCCTCTTGTTTCAGCCAGTCCAATAACCTTATCTTTAGCCAATAATATTTGCATAAGGAAACCGCAAATCCAAGTATTGAACACGGCAAAGGAAAGCATATTACATTTGAAAGATTTATATTCTCCTTTTTTTCTTAACAGTTCGGCAATCGCCATGCTTATTGCAACATGTATCAATATTACATAAGTGTTTCCCATTGCAATAACAATAAAACCGCAAATCAGACCAAGTATAAACAATCCCCACGGCTTTTGAACTTTTGCCATAAAAAGCATAATGACTATACCTGTTATAATCCCCGCCAGTGTAGGATATGCCAAGTATAAAATCGGCACCATACCAACCATTCCCGAAAGGAACATAAGCACAAAATATATTACTGTAAACACGCCTATTGTAACTAAATCCTTAATTACTAATTTTTCCATTTTCATAATATCCTCCTAAATCAACACCTCCGACGCAAGCGTCGGGGTATGTTGTTCTCATAAGGTGGTTGCAGTCGGCTTTAA
>ERZ772960.2264-NODE-2264-length-14292-cov-2.868512_pt1 | contig 14292 bp, 8 predicted proteins | sample MGYA00580678_ERZ772960 | MGnify/ENA primary metagenome ERZ772960 (study PRJEB29015, sample SAMEA2737930) | human oral metagenome | biome: human oral; feature: human-associated habitat; material: dental | place: China | collected 2059 ... | reverse complement strand
CCTTTAAAAGCATCGAACAGGTCGCGGAACTGAAAGCGCCTACACACATAAAGCCGGCGTGCCCTAAAGAAAGTTCCCCGGAGATACCGACCACAAGATTCAGACTGATAGCCAGAATCGAGTAAATGCAAAGGGGAACCAGAAGTCCTTTCATCAAAGAAGAGACAGAACCGGAATGTAAAAAGAACTGCACTATAAAATAACAGAGAATTAATACACCGTAATTCAAGAAGAGCTCTTTCCAGGAATGCATTCTATTTTTCTTCATCTTACACCTTCTCCATAATCTTCTTTCCCAAAATGCCGGTCGGCTTAATCAGGAGAACAATAATCAGCACGGAAAAAACAATAGCATCAGACAATTTAGAAGAAATGTATGCCTTGGAAAGATTTTCCAGGATACCAAGCAATATACCACCGATAAATGCCCCGGGAATCGATCCGATTCCGCCGAGAACCGCAGCAACAAAGGCTTTAATTCCGGGCATGGCCCCTGTTGTCGGCGTCAGACTCGGATAAGCGGAACAAAGCAATATTCCGGCAACACTGGCAAGGGCGGAACCGATTGCAAAGGTAAGGGCAATCGTAGCATTCACATTGACACCCATCAGACTCGCCGCTCCTTTGTCCTCCGAAACGGCCAGCATCGCCTGCCCGGCCTTCGTTTTCTGAATAAAGCTGATGAGGCAGACGGCAACAAGCGCTCCCACAAGAATGGTTACGATTGTTTCTCCGGAAATCACCAGATTTCCGCCGGCAAGTTTTAAAGGCGCAATTTTTACAAAGGAGGTAAAACTCTTCGGATTTGCCCCAAAGAGTAAGAGAGCCAGATTTTGCAGAAGATAAGAAACGCCGATTGCCGTAATCAAAACGGCAAGTGCATTGGCATTTCGTAGCGGTTTATAGGCAACTCTCTCTATCAGAACACCAAGTGCCGTACAGACCGTCATGCTGAGAAGCACGGCAATCGGGATAGGTAAGCCCATCTGATTCAATGCTATAAAAGCAGTATATCCTCCTACCATCAGGATATCTCCATGGGCAAAGTTCAGCATCTTGGCAATTCCATATACCATGGTATAACCAAGCGCAATAATGGCATAGACCGATCCTAAACTAATACCGCTTAAAAGATAGGAAATAAAACTCATCATTACAAACAATCTCCTTTATCGTAAGAAAAGGAGCTGTAGAAAGTATTTTTACAGCTCCTCTTCCTTCTTCCTTTAAAAACCCTATCGTTGCAAATGCAAGATGAAACAGGAAGTGTTATTCCGCGGAAACATACGCTCCATCTTTGATTACAACTGCCTTCGGCTCTTTATCTACATCTCCGGATGCATCCCACTTCATATTGGAACCGGTAAGACCGTTCAGGCTAATTTCCGTCATTGCCTTCTCCATGGCATCTCCCAAATCGGAAACGCTCATATCCGGTGTGACATTTGCCTTCTCTGCGGCAGCCTTCACTGCATAAACTGCGTCATACGCATCAGCAGCAAACTGTATCGGCGTATCGTTGAACTTCTCTTTGTACTTCTTTACAAAGTTTACGGAAAGTTCATCCTTCGAATCCGCTGCAAACGGAGTCAGAAGCATAAGGCCATCTGCAAGCTTTGTATCAAAGTTTTCCACGTTCAGAATACCGTCCATGCCGTCACATCCGAAGAAAGTCGGCTTATATCCCATGGTATTAGCCTGCGTAAGAACCAAAGCGGCTTCCGTATAATAGAACGGAAGGAAAACCAGGTCCGCTCCGGAATCTTTCATCTTCTGTAACTGTGTAGAGAAGTCCTTATTGGAATCCGCAGTGAACTGCTCATCCGCAACAATGTCCAGACCCTGCTTCGGAGCAGCTTCCTTAAAAGAATCGTGGATACCGGTAGAATATACATCAGAAGAATCATAGATGATACCAATCTTCGTTCCTAACTTATGAGAACCGATATACTCTGCGGACTTGGCTCCCTGTGCCGGATCGGAGAAACATACACGGAATACATTCTTCGGCGCAGTCACTTCCAGAGCGGAACCGGACGGAGAAATCATGAAGAGGTTATCCGCCTCGGACTCCGTACCTACGGCAATTGCCGGGGCACTGGTTGTCGGTCCTACCAGGAACTGCATTCCCCAGTCTTTTAAGCTGTTATATGCATTGACCGCTTTCTCCTGGTCATGCTCGTCATCCGCCTTCTTATACTCAATCTGATACCCGTTGATACCGCCATTGGCATTAATCTCTTCAATGGCAATCTCCGCACCGTTCACTACGGCATTGCCGTAAACGGCAGCACCTCCCGTCAAAGGTCCCTGAGATCCGATCTTCCATTTCTTTCCGCTTGCATCCGCTTTCTGTCCTTCACTACCCTGTGCTGCAGTACTTCCTTTACTGCTGTTTTCTTTACTTCCGCCACAAGCCGCTAAAGAAAGAGCCATTAAAGCAGCCAGAGCAAAACTGATTTGTCTTTTCATTGTTTCCCTCCCCTGATATTAAAAATCTTTCCGTATTATAGGGAAGACTTATAGCCTTGTCAATTCTTTTCATAACAATATTTATGGAAAGTTAATTTCGATATAACCTCAAGTAATATCTATTATGATTTTTCTCTAAAAAGCAACTGCCGGATTCTCACTGCGCCGATCCCGAAGCATTAATTCCGACACCGCATCCCTAGGCTCTTTCCTCTCGAAAAGAATTGCATTCACCTCTTTTACGATAGGAAGTTCCACCTTGTATTTTTCTCCAAGCGCTTTTGCCGCTTTCGCCGCATAAACCCCTTCTACCACCTGTCCAACCTCTTTCATCGCGTCTTCATAACGCTCTCCCTTACCGATCAGGATGCCGGCTCGTCTGTTACGGGAGTGTTTTGAAACGCAGGTTACAATGAGGTCTCCGATTCCGGAAAGTCCTGCAAAGGTCTCTCTGTGACAACCCATTGCTATACCCAGACGGGAAATCTCGGCAATCCCTCTGGTGATCAGAGCGGCCATCGTATTATCTCCATACCCCAGGCCATCCGCGATTCCCGCCGCAAGCGCGATGACATTCTTTAAAGCGGCACCAATCTCCACTCCCCGAATATCTTTATTCGTATAAACACGAAAACTATCGGACAAGAATGCATTTTGGATGATTTTTGCCGTCTCTTCCTCTTTCGAAGCACAGACAATGGTTGTCGGTATAAAACGGGAAACTTCTTCTGCGTGGGAAGGACCGGAGAGAACCGCCACACGATTCTCCGGGAAAACCTCCTCCAATATATCACTCATGGTATCCAGTGTTTTTTCTTCAATTCCCTTTGATACCGTCAGTAAAATCTGCTCTTTTTCTGCGTAAGGCTTCACTCGCAATGCCATTTCTCTGGTGTAAATAGAAGGAATGGCAAAGAGGAGCAGTTCCGCACCCTTTACCGCTTCTTCCAAGGAAGATAGAATGCGTATGGAATCCGGAATGCGGATGTCAGGAAGATTCTTACACTTCCTGCTTTCTTCCATCGTTTTCGCTTCCTCGCTGTCATGTGTCCAAAGGGAAACGAAATGTCCGTTCTTCTCTGCAGTCATTGCCAACGCAGTTCCCCAGCTTCCGGCGCCCAGAACAGTGATTTTCATAGCAACTCCTTTCCAAACAAGATTCTTACTCTTTTCTGAACGGAAAATAAAGGAACAATACCGTTTTGGAAACCGCTATTTCTTCTTTCCAAAGCGGTTTTCCGTTCCGTTTAAAAGCCTCTTTATATTTCCCCGATGCTGGAAAATCAAGAGCGCCGCGAGAATAAAACTGAGTATACACATGGGAAGATAAATTGCGGAGCTGAAAGGAAAAAGCATGCCGCTCTTTCCAAAAAGAAGAACGGATAAGAAAAACGCCGTCACCGCAAGCATAGAACCTAAGCTGACATATCCGGTAAGGATAACAATCATGATAAAGAACAGCAAAAGAAAGACGGTATAGAGAGGAGCGAGCACAAGGAGCAAGGCGCCGGTACACGCAACGCCTTTCCCTCCCTTTACTTTAGAAAGAAAAGGAAAATTGTGACCCAGGATAGCACCGAGGCCCGTTACCATCATGAGAAGCGTTTTTTGATCCTCATTCCCCGGCTTAAAGAACAGCACCATAAAAAAGATGGGGACAACACACTTTGCAATATCCATCAAAAGCACAGTAATCCCTGCCCGCTTTCCCAGAGTGCGAAGGACATTGGTACTGCCCGGATTCCCGGATCCCTCTTTAAAGATATCGATTCCATGCGCTTTCGCATAGAGATGGCCGTTCGGAATATTACCGAAGAGATAGCCGACGATGAGCGCAATGATACTTTCCTGCACGGACATCTTAGTTTTCTTCTCCTCTCTCTCTAATAATGAAACGAATCGGTGTTCCCGCAAAACCGAAGTTTTCCCGAATCTGATTCTCAATATATCTTGTATAAGAAAAATGCATCAATTCGCGATCATTTACAAAAAGAACAAAAGTCGGAGGAGAAACCGAAGCCTGCGTAATATAAAACAGTTTTAATCTTCTTCCTTTATCGGAAGGCGGTTGCTTCATTGCGGTTGCCCGTGCCAAAATCTCATTTAAGACACCGGTTTTAATCCGTAAAACCTGATTCTCATGAATTCGATCGACCAGCTCAAAGATTCGTTCCGTACGCTGTCCCGTTTCCGCAGAAATAAAAAGAATCTCGGCATAGTCCATATACGAAAACTTTTCACGAAGTTTTTTCGTGAATTCCTGCATGGTTTTATCATTTTTCTCAATCAAATCCCACTTGTTTACGGCGATAATCACCCCTTTTCCGGATTCATGCGCAATGCCTGCAATACGAGTATCGCCATCGGTGATTCCTTCTGTCGCATCTAAGAGAACAACACAGATATCCGCCCGATCTACCGCTGAAACAGTTCGAATCACGGAATAACGCTCGATATCCTCCGTTACTCTTCCTTTCCTTCTCAATCCCGCCGTATCAATAAAGACATAGGACTTTCCCTTATACTGAATCTCCGTATCAATTGCGTCTCTTGTTGTTCCGGCAATATCCGAAACAATGACTCTTTTTTCCCCTAAAAGACGGTTGATTAAAGAGCTCTTTCCCACATTCGGCTTCCCAATCAGAGCAATCTTTAAACGGTCATCCTCTTCTTCCTCTTCTCCCGCACTTGGAAAATGTTTTACTACTTCTTCTAAAAGATCCCCTATTCCCATCTGGTTTGCAGAAGAAACCGGGAAGGGTTCCCCGAGACCAAGCGCATAAAACTCATACACATCATTACCGAATTTCTTTACACTGTCTACTTTGTTGACACAGAGCACAATCGGTTTCTTTGATTTTCTGAGCATCTCGGCAACTTCATAGTCCGCATCCACAACCCCGGTGCGTACATCCGTAACAAAAAGAATGACATCCGCAGTCTCAATCGCAAGTTCCGCCTGCGCACGCATCTCCTTCAAAATCAGGTTATCGGATACCGGTTCGATTCCGCCGGTATCGACCAAGGTAAAATGATATGTCAACCAGGACGCTTCCGCATAGATTCGATCTCTCGTTACCCCCGGCGTATCCTGCACTATGGAAATCTGTTTTCCGGCAATCGCATTAAAAAGGGTTGATTTCCCAACATTAGGACGTCCTACCACAGCAACAACGGCTTTTCTCACGACTCTCCCCCTATCTATCCTCGAAATGGCTTCATTTTACCATTAAAAAAGGAAGATGTCACACGCTTTATCCTTTCTGCGCATTCTCTTCCATAAAATAGCTTTTCAGAATCATAATAGAAAAAAGAAAAAGAGTTGCAAGCAAAGCTGCAACTCTTTTTCAAAGCAGGAAGAATTAGTTGTTATAAAGATCAACCAGTTTCTTCAACTTCTCATATCTTTCTTTTGCTTCCTTCTCGTTCATCTCATCCAAAGCCTTGGCTCTTTCCGGATTCTTCAGAGCAAGGGAAAGGTAACGAACCTCCCCCTGCAAGAACTCCTGATATCCTTCGAACTTCGGCTCTTTCGAATCGAGACTGAACTTCTTATCTCCGCCAAGCGGGTTGAAACGGAAGTTATTCCAGTATCCGGATTCTACGGCAAGTTTCTCTTCAGTCTGTGCCTTTGCCATTCCCTTCTTGATACCATGGTTGATACATGGTGAATAAGCAATGATAAGGGACGGTCCCGGATAAGCCTCCGCCTCGGAAATAGCCTTAACAGTCTGCGCCATATCCGCACCCATCGCAATGTGTGCAACATAGACATAACCATAGGACATCGCAATTCCTGCAAGATCCTTCTTCTTTGTATCCTTTCCGCCAGCAGCAAACTGTGCTACTGCACCGGTAGGAGTGGCCTTGGAGGACTGTCCGCCTGTGTTGGAGTAAACCTCGGTATCAAATACCATAACATTGATATCTTTACCGGAAGCCAGAACATGATCCAGTCCGCCGAATCCGATATCGTAAGCCCAACCGTCTCCACCGAAGATCCACTGGCTCTTCTTTCCTAAGAAATCTTTGTTCTTCAGAAGATCCTTTGCAATTGCATCGGTCTTTCCTTCCAAAGCGGCAAGAAGCTTCTCTGTAGCGGTACCGTTCGTTGCACCTACAGCAAAGGTATCCAAATACTCCTTGGCAGCTTCAACCACTGCGCTGTCCTTACTTTCTTCAGCCAGTCTCTCAACCTGCTTCTTCAAACGATCACGGATAGCGTTCTGTGCAAGAAGCATACCGTAACCAAACTCCGCATTATCTTCGAAAAGAGAATTATCCCATGCTGGTCCTTGACCCTTGGCATTTACCGTATACGGTGTAGAGGGAGAAGAGTTACCCCAGATAGAAGAACATCCGGTAGCATTACTGATGTACATTCTCTCTCCGAAAAGCTGTGTAATAAGCTTTGCATACGGCGTCTCTCCACAACCTGGACAAGCACCGGAGAACTCGAAGAGCGGCTTCTTAAACTGAGAACCTTTCACGGTAGTTTCTTTGAACTTCGCAATTACTTCTTCCTTCTCCGGAAGAGTCACTGCATAATCGAAGTACTTCTGTGCATCCTCGTGATCCTCTCTCGGAGACATCACAAGGGCTTTCTCGCCCTTCATTCCCGGGCAGACATTTGCACAAGAACCGCAACCTACGCAATCCAATACGGAAACTTTGATGCCAAACTTGTAGTTTGCCATAGCGGTCATCGGCTTTGTCTGATTGCCGCTCGGTGCCTTCTCCGCTTCTTCTTCTGTGAAAGCAAACGGACGAATTGCCGCATGCGGGCAGACATAGGAACAGAAATTACACTGAATACAGTTATCCGGATTCCATACCGGAACATTTACCGCAATACCGCGCTTCTCATAAGCAGCCGTACCGACAGGAGTGGAACCGTCCACGTAGCTCTGGAAAGCGGATACCGGAAGATTATTTCCTTCCTGTGCGGAAACATGATTCTGAATGTTGTTTACAAAATCGAGAGCATCGGCTCTTCCTGCTGTTTTAGTCTTAAACTCAAGACCTTCATCCGCACAATTTGCCCATTCCTTCTTTACTTCCACTTCTTCGAAAGCATTGGCACCGGCATCGATTGCAGCCCAGTTCTTCTTAACGACATCTTCACCCTTCCGTCCGTAAGTCTTCTGTGCGGCATCTTTCATGAGCTTGTTAGCCTGCTCCTTCGGAATGATACCGGTTAAAGTAAAGAATGCGGACTGGAGAATCGTGTTAATACGAGTCGGACCCATACCGGTCTCAATACCGATTTTCACACCGTTAATGATGTAGAACTTGATATTGTGCTCAGCCATGTACTTCTTCACCTGGCCGGGAATATGCTTTTCTACTTCATCCTTGGACCATGTACAGTTCAAAAGGAAGGTTCCGCCATCAACGAGCTCCTGTACCATATTGAACTTCGTCATGTAGGCAGGATTGTGGCAGGCAACAAAGTTTGCTCTCTTGATAAGATAAGTGGACTTAATCGGCTTGTCACCAAAACGGAGGTGAGACATCGTTACACCGCCGGACTTCTTGGAGTCATAGTCAAAGTAAGCCTGCGCATACTTATCCGTATTATCACCAATAATCTTAATGGAGTTCTTGTTTGCGCCGACCGTTCCGTCTGCACCGAGACCCCAGAACTTACAGTTTACCGTACCGGCCGGTGTCGTCACAATTGCCGGTCCTTCCTGAAGAGAAAGATGGGTAACATCATCATTGATACCGATTGTGAATCTCTTCTTATCTTTGTTGTTGTAAACAGCCACAATCTGCGCAGGAGTTGTATCCTTGGAACCCAGACCGTAACGACCGGAAAGAACGGTTACATTCTTGAACGCACTATCGGAAAGTGCAGCAACAACGTCAAGATAAAGCGGCTCGCCGATAGATCCCGGCTCCTTTGTACGATCCAAAACGGAAATGGTCTTTACTGTCTTCGGGATTGCCTTTAAGAAAGCATCGGTTGCAAACGGTCTGTAGAGTCTTACCTTAATTAATCCAAGCTTTGCGCCGGTCTTCTCGGAAAGATAATCAATCGTCTCTTCGATCGTTTCATTTACAGAACCCATTGCTACGATGATATGCTCTGCATCTTTCGCACCGTAGTAGTTAAATAAAGCATAATCGGTACCGAGCTTCTTGTTTACCTTATCCATATACTCCTGCACAATAGCCGGAAGTGCATCATAATAAGGATTGGAAGCTTCTCTTGCCTGGAAGAAGATATCCGGGTTCTGGGCGGAACCGCGCTCTACGGGACGGTTCGGATTCAATGCATTCTTACGGAAAGCATCGACATACTCCCAATCTACCATATCCTTTAAATCTTCATAATCCCACTCTTCAATCTTCTGAATTTCATGAGAAGTACGGAATCCGTCAAAGAAATTGATGAAAGGAATCTTTCCCTTCAAAGCCGCAAGATGGGCTACCGGAGTCAAGTCCATTACTTCCTGTACGGAAGATTCGCAAAGAAGTGCGGCACCGGTCTGACGGCATGCCATAACGTCGGAGTGATCTCCGAAAATGGAAAGTGCATGCGTTGCTACCGCTCTTGCAGAAACGTCAAATACACCGGGAAGCTGCTCTCCGGCAATCTTATAGATGTCAGGAATCATAAGAAGCAGACCCTGGGATGCCGTAAAAGTTGTGGTTAAAGCGCCGGCAGCCAGTGCACCGTGCACAGCTCCCGCAGCACCGGCTTCGGACTGCATCTCCGTTACCTGTACCGGCTCACCAAGAATGTTCTGTCTTCCCTCTGTTGCCCACTCATCAATATGCTCCGGCATAACGGATGACGGCGTAATTGGGAAGATTGCCGCTACTTCAGAAAACGCATAGGAAGCGTGTGCCGCTGCCTGGTTTCCATCCATAGTCTTCATTTTTCTTGCCATAATTACCCTCCTGAAAAAATGAAAATATTGAAAAAGTCCTGTTCAGACCTCTTATACCGGAAAAATAGTATAACAAACTATTTTGAAAAGCAATGGATTTCGCGCCCGTTCCTCAATAAGTACAAAAAACAAAATTTTCACAATGAAGAAATACACGAAGAGTCCAATCTCCTCAAAAAAGGATGGAAAAGGCAAGAAAAAATCTCGTTGAATATACAATAAAAAAACACAGAAGATAAGACGGGACGTCCCTTCTTTTGTCCTCATCATTATCGTTCTGTGCTTTATAACACTGCGCGTTCAGCTTCTCTTCTATAAGGAAACAGGACTTAGTTGGCTCCGGGGCCGTCTGAAATAACCGCATCTCCACCGGAGGAACTGTTTCCGTTATTGGTTTCCGAAGGCTCAGGCTTATTTTGCTTCGTCTCCTGCGTTTTTCCCTCGGTTGGTTTGGTCTCCTGCGGCTTCGAATCAGACACGCTGGCACTCTCCGATGCGGAAGTCTGCGGAACCGCTCCGTCCGCATATTTTTTCGGAGTATGACCCTTATAGGTCACACTGTGGTCTTTTACCTTCTCCGTTTTCCCGTCTTTGGTCACAATCTTATAGGCCTGCCACTCGGATCCCGTCGAGCCGCTGCTCTCCTTTCCTTCAGCCGGTGTGATAACCTGCACGGCAGGCATAGGTAAGTCTTTGATCTTCTCGGAAACCAAATCCCACTTTACACCGTCCGGAAGAACGGGAATACCGTAAATCTGCACTGTAGCAGTCTGGTTGGAATACCATGCCTTGATACCGATGGCATGCTTGGAATTGTTTACAAACTTATAGTCCGGTCCCGGCCAGGAAACCGTAGCATCCATTCCCGGCGTAACATAGGTCGGGGCAAAAGTATGGGATCTTCTGTATGTCGTCGTAAGTCCCGCACGAAAAACAGTGTTGTAAAGTGTGGAGGAAATCTGACATACTCCTCCTCCGACTTCTTCTACAACTTCTCCCTGATTATAGGCAGCTGCCGGCTTATACCCTTTCTCCGGAGTACGCTGTCCAACCACTGTGTTGAAGGAGAACTCTTCTCCGGGTTTCAGAACCGTTCCGTTCAGTGCTTCTGCAGCAAGCCGAACATTTGTATTTCGAAGCGGATTGGAAGTGGTCTTTGTCGTAAAGGTAGAAATGATTTTATACTTATCCTTAATGGAATCTACCGATGCGGGCACCTCTGTACCGACCGTTTCCACTTCTCCGCTGAAACTCTTATTCTGAATCAGTTCCATGACTTTCGCTGCAGTCTCGGAAGCATTTACCGTATAACCGTCTTTCGTTCCGCCAAACTCAAATTCACCGGTGGACTTGTTATACTTTGTAATATCTCCGTTTTGCGGAGCCATCTTCCACACAATGGCAAGCTGAGAGACATAATTGTTTACTTTATCCGAAAAATCGGGCAGTTGTAAAACATAGTCCGCTACAGGTGCAGCGGATGATGTCTCCGTACTGCTTTCCTCTTTTTTCTTTTTCTTCTTTGCCTTTTCTGTTGAACTCTCTTCCGTACTGCTTTCTTTCGCCTGATTGTCCTTATAGTTTGCAAAAAGCTGCTCAACAAAATCATGGATACTGTCATCCATCAAGTCAGGAAGAGCGTATTCCGTCTTTTCCGGACGAATATGCACATCGGAGAGACTGTTTGCCACTTTCACAATCTCTTCGGTTCCCTGATCATCGACTCCGTCGGCACTCTTCTCGTCTTCTTTATTTTCCGGAAACTCCGGCATCGTAAAATACTGTATATTCGGGTTCGCGTTCTTGATCACAATATTCCACTGATAAGACTTCTTTAAGAAATCTTCAACGTCCTCCTCCGTCATACCTTTCATGTTGAGAAGTTCGGCATCCTTCTTAAAGGCGGAATAATCCAAATACAAATCCTTCTGAATCGCATTCGGATTCATGGTTTCCTGCACTTTTGTCGTTTCTTCAGCCTTGCTTTGTGAAGAAAAACGGGACATCGCATAAATACTTCCCCCTAAAACAACAAGGGCAAGAACGGATAAAGCAATAAACGGTACCGGAGATTTCTGATTCGGCCGCCTCCAGGATCCGCCTGATCTTACTGTTCTACTGTTTCTATCACTATAAGAGCGGGAAGAGGATCTACTGCGAGAACCTCCCTGTGCTCTACTGACCGTTCTTGACAAGCTTCTTTGATTTGCCAACATACAATCCCTCTGATTCTCTCTACTATACAGGAAAGAGCGATAAACCTTCCGCTCATCTTGAAATAGCTACCAATTCTTCTTAATCCATGATTCATTGAAAAAGAACGCTGTTTATCATACCAAAACAACGTCCTTTATCATACCATACAATTTTTTTTTGTGTGAAAAAACTTCCTAAAATATTTCTATCCGTCCGCTGAAAATTGTAAGAAAAAAATTACGCTTTTACTACAAAATTCACAATCTTAGCGGGAACATACACTTCTTTCAGAACGGTACCGCTAAGCCTCTCCCCAAGTGCCACTCTTGCCTTTTCGAGAATCTCTTCTTTCGCAATGTCCTTCGGTACCTCCAGAATAATCTTCACCTTCCCGTTAATCTGTACCGGAACCTTTATCTCATCCGCTTCTCTTTCTTTATCATCATAAGCGGGCCAGGATGCCACAAAAACAGAAGCTTCCCCTCCTGTCAAATGATAGCATTCCTCGGCAAGATGCGGTGCAAACGGAGCCAGAAGAATCGAGAATGTCTGTAAGGTTTTCAAATCCATTCCGCCGCTTTTCTTCGCAATATCCAACATGGCATTATTGTACTCCATAAAGCCGGAAACGACGGTATTTAAATTAAAGCTTTCAAAACGTTCTTCAATATCATGGACCAAATTATGACGCAGGCGAACCATCTCTTTTGTTTCTTCTACCGCCTTATCTTTGGAATCCAGAACAAGAGAATAAAAACGGTTCATAAAACGATACACTCCGTCAATGCCTCTTGCATCCCATGCCGCATCCAGTTCGGGCGGACCTACAAAAAGTTCGTAAAGACGTAGGGCATCACAACCATAATCCCGAACAAGATCATCCGGTGAAATCACATTTCCCAGAGACTTGGACATCTTGGTTCCTTCCGGTCCGAGAATCATTCCCTGATTAAACAGCTTCAGGAAAGGCTCCTGGAATCCGACAACCCCGATGTCATACAAAAACTTTGTCCAAAAGCGGGAATACAAGAGATGCAGAACGGCATGTTCCACACCGCCAATATACATATCCACCGGAAGATACTGATCCGCTTTCTCCCTGCTGACTAATTCCTTATCATTATCCCGATCCACATAACGAATAAAATACCAGGATGAACCTGCCCACTGGGGCATCGTATTGGTTTCTCTCTTCGCCGGACCGCCACATTTTGGGCAAGTACAATTCACCCAATCCGTGATAGAAGCAAGAGGAGATTCGCCCGTTCCCGTCGGTTCATAATTCTTTACCTCGGGAAGTTTCATAGGAAGCTCTTCCACCGGAACGGCAACATTGCCGCATTTTGGACAATGGACAATGGGGATCGGCTCTCCCCAATAACGCTGTCTGGAGAAGACCCAGTCACGAAGCTTATAGCTCACCGTTTTCTTTCCGATGCCCATCTTTTCAATTTCCAGAGGAGCTTCTTTCTTCAAAACGGCGGATTCCTGTCCGTTCCACTTCCCGGAATGAATCATAATTCCGTTGGCCTCCGTATAGGCCTCCGTAAGTTCCTCTTCTTTTCCGTCTTTAGAAATAACCTGAATGATGGGGAGATCAAATTTCTTTGCAAAAGCAAAGTCTCTCGCGTCATGGGCGGGAACGCACATAATCGCTCCCGTTCCATGATCCGCCAAAACATAGTCGGAAATCCAGACCGGTACCTTTTCTCCATTCATGGGATTCACGGCATAGGCTCCCGTAAATACGCCTGTCTTATCCTTATCCGTCACCGCCATTCTTTCCACATTGGATTTATTGGCTGCCTTTTGGATATACTCTTCCACTGCCGATTTTTGGGAAGGAGCGGTAATCTTCTGTACCAAAGGATGTTCCGGCGCAAGAACCAGGAAGGTTGCTCCGAAAAGCGTATCCGGTCTCGTGGTAAATACGGTGATTTGCTCCTCGCTGTCCAGCAGTTTAAAGTTGACCTCCGCACCATAGGAACGCCCTATCCACTCGGACTGCATCTTCTTAACCTTTTCCGGCCAATCCAAAGTATCGAGATCATCTAAGAGGCGATCTGCATAAGCCGTAATCTTCAGCATCCACTGTCTCAGATTCTTCTTGGTCACCGCCGTACCGCAGCGCTCACACTTTCCATCGACCACTTCTTCATTTGCCAGTCCGGTTTTACAGCTGGGGCACCAGTTAATAGGGAACTCTTTCTCATACGCGAGCCCTTTTTCAAACATTTTCACAAAAATCCACTGTGTCCACTTATAGAACTTCGGATTTGTTGTGTTAATCTCCATATCCCAGTCATAAATGGCATTGATCTGCTGTAACTGCTTCTTGATATTCTCTACATTTTTTTTCGTCGTGATAGAGGGGTGAATGCCCATCTTGATCGCATAATTCTCGGCTGGCAGACCAAAGGCGTCCCATCCCATGGGGTGGATGACATATTTTCCTTTGATAATCTGGTATCTTGCCCAGGCATCCGAAATAACATATCCTCTCCAGTGCCCTACATGAAGTCCTGCCCCGGAAGGATAGGGAAACATATCCAGACAATAATATTTCTCTTTTTTATCGTCCTTTTTATTGATGGGATTCTTCTCCCAAAATTCCTGCCATTTTTTTTCGATTTGCGCATGATTATATCTTGCCATTGTTCACCTCTATTTTCCAACGATTAATGCACAGTATTGTATAACCGGAACGTAGAAAACGTCAAGGAGC
>ERZ772960.2263-NODE-2263-length-14297-cov-5.049010_pt1 | contig 14297 bp, 12 predicted proteins | sample MGYA00580678_ERZ772960 | MGnify/ENA primary metagenome ERZ772960 (study PRJEB29015, sample SAMEA2737930) | human oral metagenome | biome: human oral; feature: human-associated habitat; material: dental | place: China | collected 2059 ... | reverse complement strand
CCATCGCTTTTTCTTCGCTTTCAAATCTACCGCTTTTGGCGACTTGAAACTGCCCTTCGTAGAAGCGAATTCTGATACCGTCCTGGACGCTATCTACCTTGATGCGCGTGATCCTGTCTTTGTTTAGATAGGTTCGGTCGTTTAGTTTTACAAACATCGTTCTCTCCTTTAAATTTAATGGTTTTTATCTGCCGCTTTACTTGCGTCTTTCTCGCCCTCTTTTTTCAAAAAAAGCTCCTTAAAGCGCTCGTTTGCGTAGTTTTCTATATCGCTTTGCAGCTGCTTATATGCAGCGATCAGCTCATAAGCGCGCGCATTTAGCGTCGTGCCTGCGGCATTGCCGCCGCCTTGCTTGGTGCTAAAGAGCTCCTCTTGCAGATTTTTTTGTAAAATTTGCAGATGGCTCCAGCACTTTTTATAGTTCATCCCCAAAACCTCGGCGGCTTTAGAGATGGAGCCCGTTTGAGCGATCACGTCCAGCACTTCGGTTTTGCCCTTGCCGAAAATGAGCTCGCCCTGCGCATTTTCGATCCAAGTTTTTGTTTTTACCCTCATTCTTTTGCCTTTCTTCTCCTTAAAGCAGCCCAGCTGACAATATTTCACGTCTATGGCGTGCTCCTTAAGCGTAGAGCGCACGGTATCAAACCCCACTCCGCCGCTAGCTACGGCGCGGGCGTCGCGGCAAAAAATCCGTCTTTTATCATCCAAAAGCGGATCTAGCTTTTGCAGCGCCTTTATGCTACCTCCGCTACATTGCAGCTTGCCGAACTGTCCGAGTTCGCAGCGATCTATCCGTATCCCTTCGCGCGCCGCGAGATCTCCTACGACGCTTGCATCTACGCCTAATTTGGCGGCGATCTTAAACGCCGCGCCGCAATCGAGCTTGCCGCTTGGATTTAGTAAATTTAAAATCAGCCTTTTGATCTCGCTTGCTTTTTTATCGTCTATCTTGATATCTATCTCCATGCCGCCCTCTTAACTCAAAATTCTCTCTTCGCCGCTATAAACGTTTAAATTTTCGCCGCGCGCGAAGCCGCAAAGGGTAAGATCAAATTTACGCGCGATCACGACGCCGAGGCTCGTAGGAGCCGTGCGCGAAACAAGCGCGCTAATGCCGCTCATCACGGCTTTGGCGACCATTTCGGAGCTTAGCCTGCCGCTTACCAAAAGAAGCGAGCCCTGCGTATCGCACCCCGCCAAGACCGCCTTGCCGACAGATTTATCGATGGTATTGTGCTGGGCGATATCCTCGCCGATAAAATACTCGCCGCCCGCGGTAAAGAGCTTTGCGGTGTGCACACAGCCCGTCATCTCGTAAAGCTCGCACTGCGTGTAAAACTCGCTCATCAAATTTAAAATTTCATTCTTATGAAATTTAGCGTCCGAGCGGACTTTGCGCGCCGCCATCGCTGCAGGATCGATATTTGCGGTAGAGCTGCGCCCGCAGCCGCTGATGATGACCTTTTCGGCATCGAAGCTATTTAGCCGCTTTTCGTTTATCTCGCCGCAAACATTCACGCTAAGTCCGTCCGGCGCGAGCTCGATGCTTTTTATACCGCTTGGATCCGAGATCAAATTTTCGCTCAGCAAATAGCCTACCGCAAGCGCCTTCTGATCGCTCGGAGTCGCCATCAGCGCGCCGAAACGCTTGCCGTTTAGTAAAATTTCAAGCTTGATCTCGCGAACCAAGATATCGCTTACGATCCTTCTTTCATCCCCTTTAAATTTAACTATCTCCGCCCTATAAATCGGCTCCATAGACCTTCCTTATTTTAATTTCGCCCGTATCGTAGTGAAATTTTGCTTAAATAGCCTTAATTCGCCGAAGTAAAGCCGTAGTACTGAAGCGGCGTGCGTAAATTTAAAGCGCTCGCAGTTTTGTATTTAAAAAATCGCGTGGAAATTCCACGAGCCGCTCGCACCGTGCGCGCAAGCGGGTATTAAGCGCCCGCAAAGATAAAATTTCATCAAATTTTGCCGTAGCCGCGATTAAATTTCATCTTTGCAAAGCGGGCGGAGTTTACCGCCCAAACTACCTATGCACCGGCGATAGATAAGGTTTCTCGGAGTGCATCGACATCTCGTTTTGTCTTCTGAACTCGATAAACTCGCTCTCGCTAAGCTTTCTGATATTTGCGATCGTCATCTTTAGCGGCGGGATGCCAGATAGCGGATCTAGATCGCCCGCATGCACGAGCTCGTTGCCGTCGGCCTCGCTGTAATGGAAGGTCGTAAATATCGTACCCTCTTTCAGATCCGGATTTATGCGAAGCTTCGCAGCGATCTGACCGCGCTTATTTTTGACAAGCGCGTAGCAGCCTTCGGTAAGCTCGCGTTCGCGTGCGATGTCCGGGCTTACCTCGATGAGTGCGCCTTCTGCACCCGCGCCATACTCTAGCGCGCGGCACTCTCTCGTCATCGTGCCAGTGTGGTAGTGATAAACCTTGCGCCCGGTCGTAAATAAGCACGGATAAATTTCATCCGGTATCTCGCTAAGCGCGCCGCTTCCCACCGGATAATCATCAGGAATTTTCATCTTGGCTCTAAAATCCGCCTCAGCTTTAGCGCGCTCCTCTTTATCATCCACGTAAAGCACCGGCACCATTCTAAATTTACCATCAGGCAGCATCGATTTATGATCTGCGTAAAGAACCGGTGTGCCCGGATGATCTTCATCAGGACATGGCCAGCTTATGCCGCCTAGCTTATCTAGCCTATAGTAGCTAATACCGCCGAAAAATTTAGGCATTAATGCACGCACTTCGTTCCAAATTTCTTCTGCACTTAAAAAATCAAACCCTTCAAGTCCCATTCTTTGCGCAATATTGCAAACGACCTTCCAATCAGGCTCTACGCCAGGAGCCGGCTCGCTTGCCTTGCGCGTGCGCTGGACGCGGCGGGAAGTGTTTAAAAAGGTGCCATCCTTCTCGCCCCAGCCGGCAGCAGGTAGTACGACGTCGGCCTTCTGTGCGCTCTCGGTAAAGAAAAGATCCTGCACGATAAAGCAATCCAAATGGTGCGTTGCATGCACGAAGTGCTCCGTCCAAGGATCGCTCATTACGGGGTTTTCGCCGTAAACGTAGAGTAGCTTCAGCTCGCCGCTATCCATCTTATCCGGAGCGATCGTAAGCTTAAAGCCCGGAGTAGGATTTAGCTCGAAGTGCCATACTCTGCGCGCCTGCTCCTGAGCGTAAGCGGAATTTACCGCACCTGCCGGGATGACGTTAGGTAGCGCGCCCATATCGCATGCGCCCTGGACGTTGTTTTGACCGCGCAAAGGATTTACGCCTGCGCCTCGTTTGCCTAAATTTCCCGTCAAAATAGCTAAATTTGAAAGCGAAAAGACGTTTGAGGTGCCGTCGCTAAACTGTGTGATACCCATCGTATAGCAGATCGCCGCTGCGCCTGCTTTAGCATACATTCTAGCAGCTTCGATTACGAGCTCTTTTTTCACGCCCGTCTCGCGCTCAAATCGCTCAGGCGTAAAGTCCTTAACCGCTTCTTTTAAATACTCGTAGCCGTGAGCGTAGTTTTTGATAAACTCGTCATCTTGCAAATTTTCGGCAATGATAACATTCATAATGGTATTTAGCGTCTTGATGTTCGCGCCAACCGGGATTTGCAGATAGATATCGGCTTTTTTCGCCATATCTGTGCGCTTCGGATCTACGACGATCATCTTAGCGCCGCGCTGCAAGCCTCGCTGCATCTGCATAGCGATGATCGGGTGACACTCGCTCGTGTTGGTGCCGATGAGTAAAAATACGTCCGTATCGGTAGCGAATTCTACCAAATCGTTCGTCATCGTTCCGTTTCCTAGCGTGTTGGCAAGACCTGCCACTGTAGGAGCGTGTCAAAGACGGGCGCAGTGATCGACGTTGTTGCTGCCCTGAGCGCGGAAAAATTTCTGAAAAACGTAGTTGTCTTCGTTATTCGAGCGCGCCGAGCTAAAGCCCATTATTGAGCTTGGGCCATATTTAGCGACGGTCTCTTTAAATTTAGACGCTACAAAATCGTAAGCCTCTTCAAAGCTTACCTCCTCAAGCTTACCGCTTCTATCAAATACTCCGTTTTTCTTACGGATCATAGGTTTGGCAAGGCGTTTTGGAGAGTTTACGAACTCCCAGCCGAACATCCCTTTTAAGCATAGCTCGCCGTCATTTACGTGGTGGGCCTGCGTAGGGCGCGCGTTTACGATCCTGCCGTCTTTTACGATAAGATCGATACCACAGCCGGTGCCGCAGTAAGGACAAGTCGTTTTGACAATCTTTTCTCTGGACTGCATAATATTCCTTTCAAGAATTTTGGTTTGCACGGCTATTATACTTTCTAGATTATAAAAGAATTTTTAAATTAGTGAATTTTTTTAAGCAAAATTTAAGCAATATGCAAATATCGCATATTAAATTGAATAGTTAAATTTTACGCTTTTACTTCGGTAATGGCGGCGTTTTAGCGTAAAATTTATCGCTTATCGCAAAAGACGCTTTTTAAGCTAACTTTTATAATTTTAATAGAATTTTGAAATTATATTACGCTCCGTTTTATTTCAAAGCACAATTAAATTTTTATGAAATTTTAATGCTAATTTATCGGTATAATATATTAATTTAATTAAATGAAAATATATATTAAAAATTTATCAAAAACTCGTTGTCCTGATAAAATTTAAGCCACTAAATTTAAAATTTATAAAATTATTATCTTATATCTGAAATCTATGTAGAAAAAACCTTGATTTTAATCTAGACTAAGCCGTTTTTTTATGCTATTATCCAAAACGTTAATAGAAATTTACATTCTAAACGAAAGGTTAATCTCATGGATAGACGAGACTTTATAAAAAGCTCTGCAGCAGCGGCTGCCTGTAGCGTTGCGGGCATCAGCTTGCCTAGCAGTCTTAGTGCTGCGGACGAAGCCGAAAAAGGCTGGCGCTGGGACAAGGCGGCCTGTCGCTTCTGCGGCACCGGTTGTGGCATCATGGTAGCCACTAAAGACGGTAAGATCGTAGCGGTTAAAGGCGATCCGTTAGCGCCTGTAAATCGCGGTCTAAACTGCATCAAAGGCTATTTTAACGCAAAGATCATGTATGGCGCAGATCGCATTACCAAGCCTCTTTTGCGCGTAAATTCCAAAGGCGAATTCGACAAAAAGGGAAAATTTATCGAGATCAGCTGGCAACGAGCGTTCGACGAAATGGAGAAGCATTTTAGGCGAGCCTATAACGAAGGCGGTCCCGAGGGCTTTGCCGTACTTGGTAGCGGTCAATACACGATCCCGGAAGGTTACGCCGCAGCAAAGCTAGTAAAGGCGGGCTTTCGCTCCAATAATCTCGATCCTAATGCTCGCCAGTGCATGGCCAGCGCCGTCGTAGGTTTTATGCAAACCTTCGGTATCGACGAGCCTGCGGGTGTTTTCGACGATATCGAGCTAACCGATACCATCATCGCTTGGGGCGCGAATATGGCTGAGATGCACCCTATCCTTTGGTCTCGCGTCTCCGACCACAAGCTTCGCAACCCGGACCGCGTAAAAGTTATAAATCTCTCGACCTACTCTAGCCGCACTTCAAACATCGCCGATATTGAAATTATATTCCGTCCGAATACCGATTTAGCGATATGGAACTACATAGCAAGGGAGATCGTCTACAACCACCCGGATATGATAGATGGAAAATTTATTAAAGAGCACTGCGTGTTCGCTACAGGCCCTGTGGATATCGGCTACGGCTTGCGAGAAGATATAAATCATAAAAAATACCGCAAAACCGAGCTTGACACCGCGGCTAAGCAAAAATCCAAAATTTTAAGCAAATCCGAGGGCGTTACGTTAGCATATCTGGGTATGAAAGAGGGCGACGTACTCGAAAACAAACACTCTGACAAATCGGATGCTCACTGGCTCATAAGCTTCGAAGAATTTAAAAAAGCGCTGGAGCCTTACACGCTAGATTTCGTAGCGCCTTTAGCTAAGGGTGACGAAAGTGAGGATTTAGAGGCGTTTAAGACCAAGCTAAAGCAGCTGGCAGATTTTTATATAGAAAAAGATCGCAAAGTAGTAAGCTTTTGGACGATGGGCTTTAATCAGCACTCAAGAGGAACCTGGGTCAATGAGCAAAGCTACATGGTGCATTTCCTTCTTGGCAAGCAAGCTAAGCCCGGCTGTGGAGCGTTTTCGCTTACCGGTCAGCCTAGCGCTTGCGGCACGGCTAGAGAGGTGGGCACGTTTTCTCACCGCCTACCTGCCGATATGGTCGTGGCAAATCCCGCTCACAGAAAGGTTTCCGAAAAAATTTGGAAACTCCCCGAGGGCACGATAAACCCAAAACCAGGCGCACATTATGTACAGGCTCTGCGCAATCTCGAAGACGGCAAGATAAAATGGCTATGGGTGCAGGTAAATAACCCATGGCAGCAGATCGCCAACGCAAATCACTGGATCGCAGCGGCGCGCGAGATGGATAACTTCATCGTAGTAAGCGATCCGTATCCGGGACTAAGCGCGAAGGTAGCCGATCTAATCCTGCCAACCGCGATGATCTACGAAAAATGGGGCGCATACGGCAATGCCGAGCGCAGAACGCAGTGGTGGAGACAGCAGGTCCTTCCTGTGGGCGACGCGATGAGCGATACGTGGCAGATGCTAGAGTTTTCCAAGCGCTTCAAACTCAAGGATTTCTGGGGCGAGGTTAAAGTAAATGATAAGCTTACGCTTCCAAACGTATTAGATAAAATTTCAGAATTCGGCTATACGCCAGAGACTACACTATTTGAAGTGCTCTTTGCAAACAAAGACGCTCAGGCTTTCGCTGCAAAAGATCCGATTATGGCAAGCTTCGATAACTCCGAAGTAAACGGCGACTCTCGTGGCGTAATCGGCAGCGACGGCAAAGAATTTAAAGGCTATGGCTTTTTCATTCAAAAATATCTCTGGGAGGAATACCGAAAATTCGGCACCGGTCACGGACATGATCTAGCCGATTTCGATACATATCACCGAGTGCGCGGTCTTAGATGGCCGGTCGTAGACGGCAAAGAGACGCTTTGGCGCTTTAACGCCCAATACGATCCTTATGCTAAAAAAGCGGCTCCGGATAGCGACTTTGCCTTCTACGGTAATGCAAAGGCAGCGCTTCCTAGCGGCGATCTGAAATCCGCTACTTCGGGCGAAGAAAAAACAAGCCTTGCCAATAAAGCTAAAATTTTCTTCCGTCCATATATGGATCCTGTAGAAGTGCCAAGCGAGGAATATCCTTTCTGGTTATGTACGGGTCGCGTACTGGAGCACTGGCATACGGGCACTATGACTATGCGCGTGCCGGAGCTTTATCGCGCGGTGCCTGAGGCAAGATGCTATATGAACGAAGCCGACGGCGCCAAAATCGGCGTGCAACAAAACGAAATCGTCTGGATCGAGTCGCGCCGCGGCAAGGTAAAAGCGCGCGTGGATTTTCACGGGCGTAACGTTCCGCCGAAAGGGCTTATTTTCGTGCCGTTTTTTGACGAGAAGGTTTATATCAACCGCGTCACGCTCGATCATACCTGCCCGCTTTCAAAAGAGACCGACTACAAAAAATGCGCGGTTAAAATTTACAAGGCGTAAATTATGGATAGGCGTGAGGTCTTAGGCATTCTTTCTTTAGCTGCGGGCGTGGGCGTTTTGGGACTCGGAGTCGCAAACTCTAGCGAGCACGCCAAACTCCGCCCGCCCGGAGCTATAAGCGAGAAAGAATTTCTTAGCAAATGCCTAAGGTGCGGACTTTGTGTCGAGGCGTGCCCATTTGATACGCTTAAGCTTGCGAGCTTTTGCGATCACGCTATTGCAAACGGCACGCCGTTTTTTATCCCGCGCGAAATTCCGTGCTATATGTGCGACGACATACCTTGCGTCGCGGCCTGTCCTAGCGACGCACTAGATAAAAGCTTGGTAAGCGAAGACTCCAAGCTTAACGTACGTCTATCCAAAATGGGCGTTGCGGTCATAGATACCGAGCATTGCATCGCTTATGCGGGTATCCAATGCGACGCGTGCGTGCGAAGCTGCCCCGTAATGGACAAGGCGCTTAGGATCGATTACCGCCACAACAACCGCACCGAAAAGCACGCCCTGCTCGTGCCCGTCGTAGATAGCGACTACTGCACGGGTTGCGGCAAATGCGAGCATGCCTGCGTCACAAAAAAGGCGGCTATCAGCGTCGTGGAACGCGAGCGCGTCATAGGAATTTCCAGCGATAACTATGTCAAGGGCTGGATCAAGGGCGACGACGCGAAGCTAAAGGACGCAGACACCAAAATCAAGCTCGATCCGCAAAAGAGTAAGGACTACTTAAACGAGGATGATCTAATGGAGGGGGCTAGACAATGAAATATACTATTTTAAGGCGTTTGAGCCAAATTTCTATTCTAGTCCTTTTTATTTTAGGAAATAATTTCGCCTTCAAAGCCGCGAGCGAAAACGGAATTTTATCAGGAATTCTAAAGGGCAATCTAAGCTCGTCGAAACTTTTCGGCACGATTAATCTAAGCGATCCGTTTGCGACGGCGCAGATGCTGCTAGCTAGCTTTTCTTTGGGCGCTACGGCGGTTATCGGAGCGCTTATCGTAGGAGCATTTTATGCGCTTATAGCGCCGCGAGTATATTGCTCATGGGTCTGCCCGATAAATTTACTGACCGATCTTGCCGCCTGGCTTCGTAAGAGACTTGGCATAACGACTAAGATCGTTAGCGTAAACCGCAAGGCTCGCTACATCCTAGCGGTGCTAGCGCTCATTTGCAGCGGAGCTTTCGGCTTTGCGGCATTTGAGAGCGTAAATTTTATCTCGCTTTTCGCGCGCGCCGTCATATCGCTGAGTGCCGGTGCGTTTGCGATCGCGCTACTGATCGTAGTTTTTGAAATTTTTGCAGGCGATCGCACGATCTGCTCGCGGCTATGCCCGCTCGGCGGATTTTGGGCGGCGCTTAGTTATTTTAGCGTCATTCGCGTTCGCCACGAGGTTGATAAATGCACGATGTGCGGCAAATGCAAAATGGTCTGCCCCGAAGTGCAGGTACTTAAGATGGTCGGGCGCGAAAACGGGCGCGTTAGCAGCGAGTGTATCAGCTGCGGGCGCTGCATCGACGTATGCGACGACGATGCGTTAAATTTTAGTATATTAGGAGTGAAAAAATGAAAAAAATGGTTTTAGGCTTGGCTCTTGCATGCTGTGCGGCGCTATTTGCCGCGGACAAGACGGCTTCTATAGATGCCGACAGCTTGGGCTTTATAAAAAGTGTGGACGAATCGGTGCAAAATAAAAATTCCCTGCCCGATTTCAAATATAGCGAGGATGCTCCGGGCGCCGCTTCGAAAATCGAGCGCAGCTTCGAAAACGCTCCGCCTCTTATACCGCACAGCTTAGAAGGGCTTGTACCGATCACAAAGGATAACAATATGTGCGTAACCTGCCATATGCCCGATGTCGCTAAGGATGTAGGCTCTACCCCGATTCCAAAAAGCCACTTGGTAGACTTTCGCACAGGCGCGGATCTAAACGGCACGCTAGCCGAGCAGAGATTCAACTGCACTCAATGCCACGTACCGCAAGCCCAAACCAATCCGCTAGTGAAAAATAATTTCAAAGCCGATTTTAGCAGGTTTAGCGACGCAAATTCCACTTCTAATCTCATAGATACGCTAAATCAAGGCGCCGAGGTTGAGTAGGAGCGCGCGATGAAATTTTTACCACCGCTGCTACTTTGCGCCTGCTTCATCTATGCCGGCAACGGCGTTGCAATACCTAGTGGCGCTGTGGGCATAGATGCGCCTGCAAAGATCAAACACGCTAGCTTCATACTAGAGCTTGACGCAAATGTCGCGGTGCTAAAAAATCTAGACGGCGAAATTTACGCAGGGCTTGACAACGGCAAGCTCTATAAAATCACCATTAACTCCGCGGAGAATTCCGCGCGAAATTCTGCCGCCGGGCAAAATTTCGCAGATCAAAATTCCGCCGTAAGCACAAATTCCGATGCGGCGCAGAATTTCAATGCAAAAGCGAGCGTAAATTCCACGGGAGATTCCACTGCGAATTCCGCTGCCGTAAATTCTTTAGAAAATTCCGCGAAGCAGAATTCTGCCGAGAATTCTACGGCATTAAATTCCGCCTCTAATTCCGCCTCGGGCGCAATATCCAAAACGCTAATTTTCGCCCTGCCCTCGTCCAAAAATTACCTAGACGAGCCGATGGGCGCTACCATATTCGACGTCGATAAACTAGGCGAAAAATACGCATTTTTGTATAACGGCGACGCGTTTGAAAAGATGCTGGGCGTGTTTGCAGGCGGCAATATTACGCACTATAAATTGCCGATGACGGGGATTAAAAACGTCTATTTCTACGACGAAAACACCGTGATTTTGCTAGGTCTTGGTAGCGAAATTTTATACTTCGACCTACCTAGCGGCAAGGTAAGCTTCGAGCAAAAGCTCACCATCGCGTCTTTGGGCGGCAGCGCCTACGACCGCGCTAGCGGGACGTTGCTAGTCTCGTGCGAAGGCGGCATCGTGTTTTATTTCGACGCGAAAGCGAAAAAACTTATGAGCCAAAAATCCCTGCACAAGGACGGGATCTACTCCGTGGCGCTGCTTGGCGATCGTATGATGAGCGGCTCGAACGACAAAGAAAGATCGTGCTACTACGAAAACGGCGATTTCGCTAAATTTTATAACGCCCGTTTTGCAGTTTTTGCCGTGGCGCTAAGCCCAGAGCTGGGTGCTTTTACCGTTGGTAACGGCGTGCGCGTAATCGATAAAGCAGGCGAGATCGTCCGCAGCATCGAGCTGGATAACGACATCATCAACTATCTGCTTTTCGCAGGAAAGTATGTCGTGGGCTCGGGGTACAATAGATATATCTACTTTTGGGAGTTAAAATGAATATTTCAAGCGTCGTGATCTATCTAGGCGCAAATACCGACGTAGCAGCGTTTCGCAAGCAGCTGCAAAGCATAAGTGGCTGCGAGTTCGTCGCGTGTGAGGACGGCAAGGCGGTAGCCACGATTAGTGCGGAGAGCTTCGAGGACGAGATTGCCGCATTTCGCGCGATAGAAGCCATAGAGGACGTAAGCGAAGCGATGATGATCTACTCTTACTCCGATCTGGACGCAGATATCGCCGCGGCAAACTCCGACAACGGCGAGCAGATAATGCGCGAGCTGGACGAAAAAGACCCGAGCCAGATCAAATACGGCGGCAAGGTACGGGTCTAAACCGCCGCCGTAAATTTTAAAATTTTACCGCCAAATGTAAATTTTAAAATTTCAAATTTAACTACCAAATTTAACTATATAATTTTAACCGCGCAAACAAGCTTGGAATTTTTACAGCAAGTCGTTTGCTGCAAGCGCTGCGGATTATGGGCTCGTTAAGCTTGCATTGGATAATATAGCGCAATCTGCCCGAAGGAGTAAGCTTGCGCCTAAAGTACCTTTGTATAATAGTTTTTCTGATCTGGCTTTGCATATTTATCGCCTTGCTACCCACATATAGAATTTCAGCTATCTTAGAAGCGCTTGATTTTAGCGATAAAAATCTAACGCAAAGAGAGATCGTAGAGTTAAATTTAAAAGATTACCTAAAAAAGCTTCACTACTTAGATAATTATCCGCAAATAGATTTCGGCAAGATGGCGGATATTCACTTAGACAAAAACGGCTATGAGAGAGTAAGATTTTCATGGTGCAACGGCGATAAATACCCCGATGATAGATGCGAATTTTGGAAGCTGGATAAAAGGCTAAATTTTGATTATCTAATGGATCTGGGCTCTAAAATTTGCAAAAACGGCAAGCCCATAGAAAATGCCGAAGAGATTGTAAAAAACGACGAGATTTTAAAACTACGGCTCTTTTATCCTTGGGAGCAAAAGCATTTGATTGACGAAGATGGAAATTTTATAGATAATTTTATATATATGAGGTTTGGAGATGGCGCCAACCACTCATTCGACCTATTTACTGATTTTGTATTTATAAGTAAAAATGACATACAATTACCAATTATGTACGAAACAAAAACTAAAAAATTTGACATAATTACTCCAGAAAACAGATGTTATAGGTGGCTTTTAAACTCTATATTTAGGGATGTAGTTTATCAACAAAAAAAGAGCATATACCCGTTTTGCTATAACTATAAAAAGATAATTGATGAAAATATGGATTGCGATAGAGAATATATATTTTCTTTCATTTCAATATACGACAAGGGGAGCAATCTCGATTATGAAACGATATTTTATAATAAAAATTTATACTATGATAAACATGAGACGGACATACTTTTCAATCAATACCAAAATTTAAAGAATCAAAAGAATAAGATAAATTTTAACTCACAAGGAGAAGGCGACGAAAGTGGGTATTGAGTTGCTGGGCATTGCTTGCTAGAGCTGAAGTTAAAATTCTTTCTTTTATTATCGACTACTTTAAATTTAAACTCTAATCCATAAAATTTCGCCACGCCGCGCGGTGTAGCTTAAAAATACTGCGCCGCCGCATGACGCGACCCAAAATAACCTCGCCGATACTCGCGATCTTTGCTCTAAAATTCGTCAAAGAGCGCGAGCAGCAGCTGAAATTAAAATTTGCCTTTAAATTTAAAGCCTTTAAACCTGCGCAAGAGCTGCGAACGGACAAAAAGCCGCAAGGGCGCAAGAGCCGCAAGGGCGTGCTGAGCATTGCGTTTTACGGGCGGGCAATATTTTCATAAATTTAAAGACCCCAAGCGGCGCAAGCCCTACTCGAATTCTATCTTTTTTAGATAATCGTATAAATTTAGCACAGCGATAAATAGCGTTAAAATCGCGGGCCCCAAGATCACGCCCCAGAACCCAAACGTGCTGATGCCCGAAAGCATCGAGAAGAAGATCAGCATCTCGTTGATGTTTGCTGGGTTTTCGACTAGGCGCGAGTTGATAAATTTTATCACGAGCGGCTTTACGAAGCTGTCCGCGAGCGTCGAGATCAGTATCACGCAATACGCCATTATCACGATCGCGCCCGAGGTGCTGCCCCCCGCTAGCACGTATAGCGCGGTGGGCACGTAGATGAGCGCGCCGCCGACTGCAGGGATGAGCGAGCAGAAGGCGAAAAGCACCCCCATCAGCAGCGCGTCAAAGCCGAAGATCCCCGCGATGATCGAAAACAAAAAGCCCTGCAATACGGCGTTGAAGATGGTCGAGTAAAACACGACGCTCATCGTATTTGCCGTCTCGGAAAAGATATAATCGATCTGCGCGGGTTCGACGGGTAGAATTTTTTTGAAAAAGCGCTTGAAGCTCTCGCCGTAGAGGTATGCAAAAAAGCAAAACACGACGATAAGCACCATATCGACGATAAATTTTGCGCTGGACTTTCCAACGACCGAGAGGTAGGAGATGATCTGTTTCGCCACGCCTGCGACGTCTAGGTTTGCCAAAAACGAGCGAAACTGCGTATCAAATTTTTCAAAAGGCCCGGGCAGCTTGATGTTTAGGCTCTGAACGTAGTTAAGCGCGTCGTTTAGGCGCGCCATATCGAAGCTCGCGGCGTTTTTAGCGATCTCGATCACGGCGTAGATGAAGGGCACAAAAAAAAGCGCGCAGAGCAAAAACAGGCTAAGCACCGAGGCTAGCGTGCGCCTGCCGCGGCACAGCTTCGTTACTTTAGCGTGCAGACCCGAGGTCGCCACCGCCATCAGCACGCCGATTGCGATCACCATCAAAAACGGCGAAAATAGATAGATCACGCAGCAAAACATCAGCAAGGTTGCGCCGATAAAAAATATCTTATTCGTCTTTGCGCGCCCGCTAGCCTTGGCAAGACCTGCTTTCATACCCGCAGCGGCTCCGGAAGCTGCGGCATCGCCTAATGCGGAAGCATTAGCCGAGAAGGTTTCGTTGGCTTCGACAGCGTCGTTAAGCGCGGAAGCACCGGCAGATGAGACTCTGTCGGTTTCGATCCGGCTTTTGCTTTTATTTTCGGCGGCAGTTTTAGTCCTGCCTTCCGCGGCGTCTAGCGCAACTGCGCCTGCTTTATCGGCGCCGGTATTTGCTCCGGCGGCTTTGCCCGTTTCGGCTATGCTTTCGCTTTGATTTTCGGCAGCGGCTTCGGCTTTGTTTTTGACGACCGCTTGAGCTCCGCCTTCAGTGTCAGCTTCGATTTTACCCTCAGCGTTATTTACGGTCTGATTTTCGGTGAAATTTTGAGCCTCGCTTTTGGCGTTATTCTCGGCGTTGTTTTGAGCCATGTTTTCAGCCTGGTTTTCATTGCGGCTT
>ERZ772960.2262-NODE-2262-length-14302-cov-9.054748_pt1 | contig 14302 bp, 13 predicted proteins | sample MGYA00580678_ERZ772960 | MGnify/ENA primary metagenome ERZ772960 (study PRJEB29015, sample SAMEA2737930) | human oral metagenome | biome: human oral; feature: human-associated habitat; material: dental | place: China | collected 2059 ... | reverse complement strand
CATTCGTAACTCACTTATTTTTTACTTTAAGATTGAACTTTTAATTTTGCAACAGCCCCTTTATATTTATTTAGACTATATTTCAAAAAATTCTTTATCCAATATCTTATATCTATTTCTCCCTATTCTTTCTAGCTTTTCATCTTTTACTAAATCACTTAGAACTCTTGAAAGAGAAGGTCTTTCTACTCCAAAAAATTCTGCCAATGCTCCTAAATTCTCAATAATAAATTCACCTTTTTCTTGTTTTCTATTGACATAATTACAGAATTTTTTCTTAATTGTTTTATTATTAAAATTATTCCAGATTTTACTTGTTAAAAGTTGAGTTTTATTTGAAACTTCATTCAGGAAGTTTTCTAAAATTTGTTCTTGAGAAAACAACAGTTTTAAAAATTCTTTTCTTTCTATAAATAATACTTCTGCTCTGTCTTTTGCTCTTAAATCTACAGGAAAACAGTTTTTACTTCCAAAAATAAAGGCTGAAGCTATAACATCACTTTTAACTAATTCTTCAATTTTAATGACATTTCCTTCTTCTGTAAGCATTTCTGTACTCAATATTCCCTTTAAAATTACATATAGTCCCTTTACCTCATCTCCTCTAAAGGCTATTGTTTCATTGGGAGAATAAGTTTTTATTTCATGCTTTGTTTCTTCTAAAATCTTTTTTATTTCTTCATTTTTAATTTTATCAAAAATAACACTTTTCTTTAAAGCTTCTAACATTATTCCACCTTTCTAAATATTTTTAAAATCTATCTCTAATTTATCCATATTAGGCGTAAATTTTCTATATTTTACTCCTGCTGAATCTAACATTTTCTTTGAGGCTCTATTTGTATCTGTTCCATCATATTTATCTGAAAGATAGACAATTTCTTTTATTCCACTTTGAATTATAGCCTTACTACATTCATTACAAGGGAATAAAGCTACATATATAACACAATCTTTCAAAGACTTTATACTATTTAATATAGCATTTAATTCTGCATGGCAAACATAGGGATATTTAGTGTCTAAAAAATCTCCTTCTCTTTCCCAAGGAAAATCTGTATCTTCACAACCCTTAGGTAGACCATTATAGCCTACTCCAACTATTCTTTTATCTTCATTTACTATACAAGCTCCAACTTGAGTATTAGGATCTTTACTTCTCATTGAAGAAAGCAGAGCTATTCCCATAAAGTAACTATCCCAATCTATATAATTTTCTCTCATATTATCACCTATTTAAAATATTCTTATCTTTTACTATTTTAGCAAGAATTCTTTTTTTGCTCAAGTTTTTTATTTATAGCTAACTTTCAGTTTCTTCCCATAAAAGGCTACTCCTACAAAAGTAATTTCTTTTATTCCTCTTGATTTTAAATTTATATCATATCTTTTTTCTTCAATTTGCTTAATTGCTTCTTCTGATAATTTTTCTAATTTATTTTCATCATCTGTAACTTTAAACTCTAAAATAAAAGCTCTATTATTTTTATTTTTTGGTTCTAGTACCACATCATATCTTCCAAATCCTGCTTCAAAATTAGATGTTACATAGTAATCATTATCTAAATAACTTAACATACCTAACGATAATCCATGATAAAAAGCTTCTTTACTTGTATCCCAATTACTTGTTGATTTTAACATTATCTCTTGAAAATATTTTTCAAAATCATTAAATTTAAGACTCTTTAAAGCTTCCATTGTTTTTCTAAATAAGCTTATACCAAAATGCACATTGATAAATTCTTTCTTAAATAATTTTTTTACCTCCATGTTTGGTAGTTTTAATGAATAGATATCTTCATCAATTTTTTCCTTTACAGTTAAATATCCACTAAATAATAGTAACTCCCATACTTCTTTACTATCCATCAATATTGATAAGTCTGATGTTCCTGTAATCGCTTCTTCTACTTCCTCTTCATTGAATAGTTTTTCTAAAATCTCATTAGTTCTACTTGTAGAATTCTCTAATATATTTTTTATCAAAAAATTTTCTGAAGTTCCTACCCAATAGTTTTTTAATTCTCTTCCATCTAAAAAATTAATTATACTCCAAGGATTATATAACTCTGAATTTCCAAATTTATAACCATCATACCAATATCTTACATTTACTAGTTCTTCTTCTATATCAAAAGATTGCAATGCTTCTTTAACTTCTTCTTCTGTAAAACCGAAAAATTCTGAATATTTTTTTTCTAAAATAGAATAGACTTTTAGATTATTTAAATCAGAAAATATTCCTGTCCTTATTACTCTAATTATTCCAGTTAAAACTCCCATTTTCAAATACTGATTAGTTTTTAAGGCTTCTCCTAAAAATATTTTATAGAAATTTATTATTTCATCATAATAGCCATATTTATGTGCTGTTATTAAAGGTATATCATACTCATCTATTAATAGTATCACTTCTTTTTTATAATATTTATATAGAAAAGATGTTAATTTTTTTAGTGAATTAGCATATTCTCCATTTTCTTTCTTAAACCATATATCATTAAAAAGTTCTATTTCACTTTCATTCAAACTTTCTCTAATATATTCAAATTCATTGTATAAATTAGAGATTAAACTTTTCAATTGTTCTAAACTTTCTTCCCAAGTTTCGTATTTTATGCTTTTTAATGAAATTAAAATTGTAGGATATTTTCCTTGCTCATCTATATATTTTGATTTTTCTATATCTAATCCATTGAAAAGTTCTCTATTTTCTTCACTTTCTCTAACATCAAAGAAATACTTTAGCATAGACATATTCAGTGTTTTTCCAAATCTTCTAGGACGAGTAAATAATTTTACATTTGAAGCATCTTGTAAAACATCTGCTATAAATTTTGTTTTATCAACATAATAGCAATCTTCTTTTATTATTTTTCTAAAATCATCTATACCTATGGCTAATCTTTTCATGGAACCTCCCTTTTAATTTTTATATTTGATTTAATTATAACAAATTTTCTATTTTATGTCACAAAAAAAGCTAAGTAAAATTTTACTTAACTTTTTATCTTAAGCTTTATTCTTCATTTACTTTTATAGCTTTTAAATCATTATCAATAGCTTTTGCTTTTTCCATCCAATTTTTAAATATTTCTTTTTCTTTCTCCTTCTCTGAAAGTTCATTTGAAAGTTTAGCAATATTATCGCCTAATTTAAAATAACTTTTAAATACATTTTTATCAAATTCTTCTGGATTTTTTATAAAATTTTTATATTCTTTACGTTGTTTATCAAAATCCTCTTTAATTTTATTTTTAGCTTTTAAAAACTCTTCCTCTTGCTGTTTTTTGCTATAACTATCCCATATTTCTAATCCTATCCCCAGTATAGAACCTATAATAGGAACTCCTTTATTTATATAATTAGCTATTTTTCCTGCTTCCCAAGGCTTAAATTTTATTGATAGCTTTAAAAAATCTCTAACAGCTATTATTGAAGTATTTGTAAGACCTGGATTAGCATTTTTCATCATTTCGCTTCCAATTTTAAATTTTTCTAAAGAATCATCTTGAGTAAACTCTTTAAAATTGTCTATTTCATTCTCAAAATTTTTCTCTAATATATAAAGATTATTTTCTATTTCCAAAATTTTTTCATTAATTCCATTTTCTATTTTACTATTTAAAACAATCCATTCACTCCCAATATTTCTTTCAAAAAAATCATAAAAAGTCTCAATAGTTACTCCTTCTATTTGTAATATTAAGTCTTTAAATAATTCTTCAATAAATTTTTTCAAATCAATTTTAACAAAACCTATCTTAAATTTTAGATTCTCTAACTCTCCTTCCATTTCTTTTATCACATTATCTAGATTTTTATATTCTTTATCTAATTTTTCAAGTTTTACAGTTGCTAATGGTATTTTTAGTTCTAAAATTTCTTTTATTATACTTTTTTGAGTTTCTAATAATACACTATCCACACCACCATTTTTCTTTACTATGTCAGATGTAGCATTTTGTAAACTATCTATATGTGAAATCTTTTTAAATTCATCTAATTTTCCTAGCCAGTATTCAATTCCTTCATCAAAAGGATTAGCTGCAACAGCCACTATTGGTAATTTATGACTTTCTTCTGCATTGATAACTTCAAAATCTTTTAATCTTTTTAATATGTTCTCTTTTTTTATTTTTAACATTCCATTATAGTCATTATCATCTTCAATATCAGCTACATTATCAAAACGGCTTAATATAAATACAGTTCTAGGTAGTAGGTTCAAATCTTTAAACAACCATTGAATTTCTTCTTTATGACTCTCTTTAATAGGATTATCAGAGTTCATTACATAAAGCACTATATTGGCTTCACTGATATATTTTTTTGTTATATCCTTGTATTTTTCTTTATTAGCTGTTTCTTTAAATCCAAATAATCCTGGGGTATCAACTAAATTTATATTCCCTATATTATATTCCCTTATATCATCAGTAGATTCAGTCATAGCTATTTTCATTTTATTCTTATCATATTCTTCTAACCAAGCTGCTGCAATACTTGTTTTTCCTTCTGAAAATCCACCAATCAGAACAACCTTTAACTTTTTATCTTCATTTTCATCAATGGATTTTTCGATTTTAGTTATGTACTCTGGCTCAATATCAACACCAAGCTCCTTTCCCTCTTTTAAAACTGAAAGAAGGTTACTTAGCATTTTAAATACATCTTCTTTTTTCTTATTAAATACTTTTAGTGTCTCCATAATTTCCCCCCTTAGTTATTTTATTTTTTATACCTAAGCTTAATTCACAAAACTCGTTTTTAGCATTTTTAAAAATCTCTATAATATTATCTATTTTTTTATTTTCATCTGACAAAGATTCTTTAATCTCTTTTATTGCATCATTTAAATTTTTATCAATCTCTATCAATTTTTCCTCTATATCTTTTTTTAGTGATTTTTTTATTTCTTCAATCTTATCATTTGCTTTTTTTCTTTGTTGTCCGGCTCTATACTCTTTGTCAAAAAGACCACGTATACTTTTTAAAAAACCTATTAATCCACTTAATATTGCTAATCCAAGAACAACCCATCCAAGTGGATTTGATATATTAAATATTATTGTTGCTATTATGCCTCCAATAGAAAAAAATAGTCCTTTTTTATCAATTCCATCGTCAATTTCAAGATTAAAATCAAAATTTTTATCAATTGAATATCTTGTATCATAAGTTTTTATTAACTCTTCTCTTGTTTTTTTATGCTTTTCTAAAGTTTTTTTAACTTCTGATATAAACTCTTCATTAAGTCCTTGAAATCTTGCCTGCAAATTAGAAGAAAGATTTTCACTAAATTCTTTATACATAGACTCAAAACTATTTTTAAACTCTTTATTATCAATACCTTTTTTAATCTTCTCATAGATAGATTCTCTAAGTGTACTCTCAAATTTTCTCAATACTTCATCTAACTCTATTCGAAATTTATTTTTTATCATAGTAAGAATACTTTCAAGATTTATCTTTGTATTTTTACTATTTCTTACAAGAGCTTCTCTCATAATCTTTAATATTTTATTTTTCTTTTCAATTTCTATTATAGTTTCATCTATTACAGAGTAAACTTTTTTATAGTTAGCTCTTATAATTTTATCCTTTGTATTTGTAACAAAACTTTCTGTAAGCCAATTTTTAAATTTTTCAACTTCAGAAATTGATAAAATAGTCTCTGTATTTAAGTTTTCTAAAAATTTTATTTTACTTTCTTCATTTCTACTATAGCAATTTCCAATAGCTAAAAAAGCTGGATAAGCTGATAATGAAATATTCCTACTATACTGAGTATCCAAAATTCTTCTTAATATTTTATCTGTTTCTTTTAAACTTTTTTCTTCTCCCTCATTTACTAAGCCGTCTTTTAACATTTTAGGATTTTTTATTTTCTTATTATATAAAAAATATACCTCTGTTTGATCTCCAAGATGTTGTTTTATTTTTTCAATTGTTCCAGTATTTTCTTTATCTCCAGTTTGTGGTGGGTTTGGGGATGCACTTATATAGAAAACAGCATGTGATTTTTTTACTGCTCTATTTATATTACTTAAAACTAATTTTTCATTTCCTTCAATACCTGGAAGATCTAAAAGACAAAATTTTTGACCATTATATTCTATTTCATACTCTGTAACATCTCTTGTATAATCTGAACTTCCATCACCTATTATTTTTCCATCACAATATTTTTCAAGCTCTTCATTAACTTTTTGAATTTTTTCATCTAAAAGAAGAATTTTTTCATTATATTTATTTATTTCATTATTTTTTGCACTTTCTATTGTGCTTATTTCTTCATTAATTTCTTCAATTTTTTCAATAATTATTTTTTCACTTGCTTCTACTTCTACTATTTTTACATCATTTTTATTAATTTCATCTTTTATAATTGAAAGTTTTTTTTGTTCTGGTAATCTTTTTAATAACCATAGAATGAATTTTTTAATTGATTTTCTCTTTTTTTCATTTATCATTTCTTTAAGAATATCTAATTCTTCTTGAAATTTTTCATTTGATTTCTTTAATTTTTTTAAGCTTTCTCTTAATTCATCAAGTTCTATTTCAGAGTTTTTTAGATTTTCCATTATACTGTCTAAAACTTGCTCATATTTTTGTACACTCTCTTTTATTTTATTATCATAAACTTCTCTTTCATCTTTTAAAGAATTAATACAATTATCTATTTCCTTATATTTTTTTCTATCTTTAAGCTTTTCTTTTTCATTTAATAAAATTCTTAAAGTTTCAATTAATGTTGATTTACCTGCATTTGTCTCTCCATAAAATGCAATTGTAAATTTATCCCACTCTGAGTTATCTTTCAATTCATTAATATTACTGTTTAATTTATAAACTATAGAATCTAATGCCTCTTTAATTTCTTCTTGCTTTTCTTGTGCTTCTCTATCAGATAACTCTATTTTAAAAATATAATCTTTTAATTCTTCAACTTTTGTTAATATAAAATTATAAATTTCTGTTGGCTCAAATTTATCTTCACTTAAATTCATTTTATTCAGTTCCCCTCAAAAACTCTAATAATAATTTTAAAAAATTTAAGACTTTAATTGTAAGTAGTTCATTTCAATTCTCTTGTGATATTATTTATCCATTTTCTACTTCTATATCTCCAAATAATTAGAGGTAATTTAATAACTTCATCTGACATTATTAAAATATAGACAAGTTTTGTAGAAAGTCCTAAATAGAAAGCTCCTATGGCAGAAAGTAAGACTGAACCACACCAAAGTGGTATAGCATCTGATATCAGTGCAAACTTTGTATCTCCACCGGCTCTAAATACTCCAACAATTAAAACTGCTGAAATACTTTGTAAAGGTATATAGTAAAATAAAACATTTATAGTATGATTTAAAAAATCTTCCACTTCAGTATTTAAAGCAAACTTACTTATGATAAAAGGTTTTGCTATATAAAGTAAGGCAACTCCTACCAAACTTGAAAGGAAAGAGTAAAATAAAAGTTTCTTTGCATAGATTTCTGCTGTATGAAAATCTTTTTTACCAATTTCTTTTCCAACCATAACTGCTGCTGTGTTTGCAAGTCCAAAAGCAAAAACCATTGCTAGTTGTCTAACAACAGATGTTATAGAGTTAGCTGCTACTATAGAAGTTCCTAACCTTCCTAAGATAGCTATTCCTGCTGCTGTCCCTCCAGCCCATAGAAGTTCATTCATCATAGTAGGTGCTGAATATTTAAAAAAATCTTTCTTTAAAACAGGATCTAAACTCTTAATATATTTCCATTTAATAGAAACAAAGTGGTGATTCTTAGAATTGTAATAGAATACTATCCCTAATTCAATAATTCTTGCAACAAGAGTTCCTATTGCCGCTCCTTCAACTCCCATTTCAGGAAAACCAAAGTTTCCATATATTAAAAGATAGTTGATTATTAAGTTACTAACAAAAGAAGTTGCATAGGCAACTGTTGATACTCCAACTCTTTCAACACTTCTCATAGTAACTAAGTACACTATGGAAATAGAAGTTGTTAAATATGAAAAACTAACTATCTTTAAATACCTTATTCCTTGTAAGATAGTTGCCTCATCATTACTAAACAATCTCATAGCAGTTCTTGAAAAGAAAAAAGCGAAGATAAAAAAGCCTATGCTCACAAAAAAGGCTATTTTTATTCCAATAGCCAAAACTTTTTCAATAGACTTAATATCTTTTTTTCCCCAATATTGTGCTGTCAAAACAGTTGCACCTGAGGCTATTCCAAAGAATAGTAAAATTAAAATAAATTGTACCTGTCCTGCAAGTGAAGAGGCTGATAGTGCTACCTCGCTATATCTTCCAAGCATAATAACGTCTGTACTTGAGATAGCAACATTTATTAAATTTTGTATTGCTATGGGTAGTAAAAAAGTAAGTACAGATTTTCTAAAAGAAGTCTTATCTAACATTATCTTTCTCCAATAACACTACACAATATGATTTAACCCCCGTTTCATCTCCTGTGAAACCTAATTTCTCTTCAGTCTTAGCCTTTACATTTACAAGTTCAGGCTCTATTTCTAAAATTTTTGCAATATTATCTCTGATACTATCTATATGTGGTCTTAATTTAGGTTTTTGTATCACTATAATTGAGTCTAAATTCACTATTCTATAGTTTTTTTCTTTCATGATATTATTTATTTTTTTTAATAAAATTGCACTGTCTATATCCTTTAAATTTTCATCATTGTCAGGAAAATGTAGCCCTATATCTCCTAAACCTAAGGCTCCAATTATCGCATCAGTTATTGCATGTAAAAGTACATCTCCATCAGAATGTCCTAGAACTCCTTTTGTATGAGGAACTTCTACACCACCTAACATCAATCTTCTACCTTCAACTAATCTATGAACATCATAACCATTACCTATTCTTAACATTCACAAGTCCCCCCTATGTTATATATACTGTTATAAGTTTCAATTAATTCCTTTTCACTAACAGTAGAAGTACCTATCTTTCCAACTACTATTCCTCCTGCTGCATTAGCTATCTTTGCTGCTTCTTCCCAAGTTGCTCCAGCAGCTCTTGCTAAAGTAAAAACTGAAATAACTGTGTCCCCTGCACCTGTTACATCATAGACTTCCTTTGCATAAGTAGGAATATTATGAATTCCACCATCATATAAAGTCATTCCTTCTTCACTTCTTGTGATTAAGACAGTGTCTAGTTTATATTGTTCTTTTAATTTTTTTCCAACTATATCAATATCTTCTCTTGAATTTGCATCCACAGCTAAATAAGCTTCCTTTTTATTTGGAGTAATAGAAGATGCTCCCACAAAGTTAGTAATATTTTTTGGTTTAGGATCAACAGTAACTATTACATTATTTTCTCTACATAGATTTATAATTTTTTGTGAAAGAGATTTTGTTAAAAGTCCCTTATTATAGTCAGATAAAATAATCGCATCTAATTCTTTTATATGATTTTTAAGATTTTCTATTATTATATTTTCTTCTTCTTCATTGATAGAGAATTCTTCTTCCCAATCAAGTCTTAAAAGTTGTTGATGCCCTGCTATTACTCTTTTCTTTACAATAGTGGGACGATTGTCAGCCTTTAAAATTAAATTACAATCAACATTTTTAGGAAAGGCATTAATAAGTTTTTCAGCATTGTTATCGTTTCCAACAAGTCCTCCACAATAAACATTTGCTCCTAATGCAGCAAGGTTATTGATAACATTGGCAGCTCCACCTAAAACAAATTTTTCTTCTGTAACTTTAACAACAGGAACAGGTGCTTCAGGTGATATTCTTTCCACTTTTCCCATAATATATTCATCTAACATCAAATCTCCAATAACGGCTATTTTAATATTTTTAAATTTTTCTATTAACTTTTTAATCATAATCTAGAACTCCCTTCTATATTCATTTTGTATTCATTTAATATTCACCTTTTTATTATAACATAAATTGCTAAACTTAAAATATTTTTTAGGAGGACAATATGAAAAAAATTATATTAGGATTATTCTTAATTTTGGGAGCACTATCTTTTGCTAGTCCTAGCTTTGTTGATGTGAATAAAATAAAACAAAATTCTTATGAAATTCGTGACGATGATGATGACTTTTTTACATTTGTAAAATCTACTGATGAAGCTGGAATATCTGTGACTTTTACCATAATAGAAGGAGGTAATTCTAAAGAGGTAAGTGACATAATCAAGTCAAGCACTCCAGATAATCAACAATTTTTAAATTCTATTAATAATAAAAGAGCTTATGTAAATAAATTTGCTAATAATGAAAATGGAGGTTTCACTTATAATTTTGTTGCTAAAAATACAAAAATTAAAGATTGCTATATATCTGTTTTATATGCAACAGATAATGAACTATCTAATACTGAATTAAATAATGCTGTGGATAAAGTTCTTAACGAGGTTGAAAGCTATTTAAAATAATGATAAAATAAATAAGTTACAAAAAAAATTAATAAGATTGGAGAGAATTATGAAAAAAATTATATTAGGATTATTTTTAATTTTAGGGGCAATGTCTTTTGCTTTACCTAAAAATTTGGACACTAACAAATTAAAGAAAGCTGGTTATGAAGTTGTAAGAGATGAAGATTCAGCTGTGATTTTTGGAAAATCTACTGATGCTGCTGGAATTACTGTTGCTCTTTTTATAGGGGATGTTAATGCTAAAGGTGTTAATGATTCTATAAAGGCTACTGCACCTAAAAATCAAAAATTCTTATCTTCTAAAGAAACTAAAAGAGCTTATATCTCTAAATATAAAGATACTCAATACAATGGATTTACTTATAGTGTTGTTGCTAAAAATTCTAAATCAAAGGGTACTGTTATTTCTTTTTTATACATGACAGATAAAGAATTAAAAGATGCTGATTTAGATAAAGCTATTGATAAAACTGTAAATGAGATTGAATCTTTCTTAAAATAAAGACATAGACAAGGAGAAAATTTGTGAAAAAAATTATATTAGGATTATTTCTAATTTTAGGTGCTGTATCTTTTGCTGTACCTGATTTTGTAAATACTAAAAAAGTACAAAAGGCTGGTTACACTATTATAGAAGATAGTGAAACTGCACTTACAATTGCAGATACAGATGTAGTAGACGGAGACTCAATTTTAGTAGCATCATTTTATCTATCAGACATGAGTCCAAAAGAGCTAAGCGATACTATAAAAGCTGAGGCACAGCAACAAGATGCAAAATTTGTAGCTAGCTTTGATAACAATAGAGCTTATGTAAATGAATTTAAACATGTAGATTTTTATTCTTTTACTATTGTACCTAAGAAACAAAAGATAAATAAATACCATATTTATGTTACATATATGTCACCTAAAAAATTATCAAAAGAAGATATAAATAAGGTTATTAATGCCACTTTAAATGAAGCTGAAGGGCTTATAAAATAATAAGAAAATAGACAAGGAGAAAAATTGTGAAGAAAATTATATTAGGATTATTTTTAATTTTAGGAGCTGTATCATTTGCTGTACCTAGTTTTATAGATGCAACAAAACTACAAAAGTCTGGACATGGTATTATACAAGATGAAGCAAATCTATTTACAATTGGATCACCTAAAGAAGATACAGCATTAGTAATATCATATTATCTAACAGATAAAAATCCACAAGAATTAAGTAATACTATAAAAGCTGATGCTCCTGTTGGAGAAGTAAAATTTTTATCTGCAATTAACAACGATCAAGCTTATGTAAATGAATTTCAAAGTGAAAATTTCTATTCATATGTTGTTGTACCTAAAAAGCAAAAATTAGGAAAATTCAAGATTTATGCTACTTATGCAACAGTTAAAAAATTACCAAAAGATGCTATAAACTCAACAGTTAAATCTATTATAAATGAAGCTGAAGGGCTTATAAAATAACAAAAGATATAAATAAGGAGACCAACTATGAAAAGTCAAGAACTTTTTTAAAAAATTTTAAATAAGAATTTTTGGCATAACAAAATTAGAGTTATGAAACTCTTGGTTTTTCATATAGTTAAAATCTAATATATACTATTCTAATTTTTCTTCTTGATAAGAAATGTTTTTCTTTATCAATGTAAATAAAATTCTTACTAGTTTATGCGCAACATGACCAAGAGCGTTGTAATGTGATTTACCTTGAGAGCGCTTTAAAGAATAATATTTATTAAATTTTTCTGAATGCCTAACAATATTCCAAGCAGTAAAGATTAAAGCATACCTTAAATATGGAGAACCTTTTTTAGACATTCTACAAGATGAAGCATTAAAATTGCCTGATTGTCTTATCTTTGGATCAAGACCAGCAAATGCAAGTAATTTTTTAGAGCTAGAAAAATTTTCAAAATTATTTGTTTCACCTAGTATAATGGCACAAGCAATAACGCTTATTCCAGGAACTGATAGAAGTGTTGTGTCTAAATTATTAACTATATCAGTTATTTTAATTTCAATATCTTTAATTTGTTTGGTGTATAATTCAATTAATTCTATTAACTGAATTAAATGTAATGAGATTGAAGTATCCTTGATACCAACAGTGGTTTTAGCAAGACTCTTAAGCTCAATGGACTTTTCTTTTTTGAAATGTCCTTTTGAAGAAGCATATAAAAGATTAGAGATTTCATCATCTTTTAGGGCTGCTATCTCCTCTGCTGAAGGATATTTTTTAAGAAGAGAGTAGATTGCTTTGCTATGAATTTTACTTTTAAAAAGATATTGCAATTCTGGAAAAAGTAAATCAAGTAAAGATGTTAATTGAATTTTAGCTTTACTTCTTTGCTTAATTAGGTTACTTCTAAATCTAGTAAGTTTTTTTAGAGAAAAACACTCGATGTTCTTTTTAGAAACGAAGTTAAGTTTAGTAAAAACTAAAGATTTAGCAATATTAAGAGAATCTAGATTGTCATTTTTAGCATCTCTAATATTAGCTTTTCTCAGATATGAAGTTTGCAAAGGATTAATAAGTGCAACTTTAAAATCATGTATAAATAAAAAATTAATAAGATTTTCTCCATAATGAGAAGTTGATTCTAAGCCAATAATAAGATTTTTAGCATCAAAACTTTTGATTTTATTCAAAAGAGCGCTAAAACCTTTAAAATCATTTTTGAATTTAAAATTAGAAAAAACAACTTCATTAGTAGAAGAATCAATACAAGAAGCAACATGATTAAGTTTAGCAATATCAATACCAAGTAAAAACATAAGATCACATCCTTAAAAATTAATAACTGTGGAATCCACATCTTAGAAAACAATACATTCTTGCGATATATGAAAGTTTAAAACTTATCCAACTATAAGTATATGAGTTAAAAGAGTGTGGCAGTAGTCTCCTTAAAAAAGTAGCAAAAGCTCTTTAGAAAAAAATAAAAAGTCCACAGTATAAATAAATTATATAAAAAATATTAAATAAAATAAACTATGAAAAGGAGGGTGTATAGATAAATATTCTATATATTTATCATACAAGAAAAAAATGATGAATGGAAAAATTTTAAAAGAAGGAATTACTTTCGATGATGTTCTACTAATCCCTGCAAAATCTGATGTGCTTCCTAATGAAGTAAGTTTAAAAACAAGACTTACAAAAAAAATCACATTAAATTTACCAATTTTAAGTGCTGCTATGGATACAGTTACTGAATCAGACTTAGCAATAGCTCTTGCAAGACAGGGGGGAATAGGTTTTATTCATAAAAATATGTCTATTGAAGAACAAGCTGCTGAAGTTGATAGAGTAAAAAGATCTGAAAGTGGAATGATAACAAATCCTATAACATTAAATAAAGATAGTAGAGTTTTCCAAGCAGAAGAATTGATGAGTAGATATAAAATTTCAGGTTTACCTGTAATAGAAGATGATGGAAAACTAATAGGAATAATTACAAACAGAGACATTAAATATCGTAAAGAACTTGATCAACCAGTTGGAGATATAATGACAAGTAAAGGTTTAATCACTGCTCCTGTTGGAACAACTTTAGAGCAAGCAAAAGAAATTTTACTTGCAAATAGAATTGAAAAATTACCAATAACTGACCAAAATGGATATTTAAAAGGGTTGATTACAATAAAAGATATAGACAATATAATTCAATATCCAAATGCTTGTAAAGATAATTTAGGGAAATTAAGATGTGGTGCAGCAGTTGGGATTGCTCATGATACAATAGAAAGAGTTAGAGCCTTAGTGAAAGCAGGAGTGGATATTATAACTGTTGACTCTGCTCATGGACATTCACAAGGTGTAATAAATATGATAAAAGAAATTAAAAAGA
>ERZ772960.2257-NODE-2257-length-14327-cov-5.521581_pt1 | contig 14327 bp, 11 predicted proteins | sample MGYA00580678_ERZ772960 | MGnify/ENA primary metagenome ERZ772960 (study PRJEB29015, sample SAMEA2737930) | human oral metagenome | biome: human oral; feature: human-associated habitat; material: dental | place: China | collected 2059 ... | reverse complement strand
ACCTTCCTTAAAATTGCACAGCGAGTAAATCTTCGGATTTAGGAGCCGTGCAATTCGTGCGCGAGAGCGCACACGTATATCCGCGAGTTTTCTGCAAGAAAACTCGAAGTTAAACGAGACGCGCCATTTCAGCGTCTCGTTTAAACCTCGGTATCCGTAAACATCGGCTGTTACCGCTTCGAATCTTTCGAATAAAGGCCGAGCGGCGCCGTTTCGGAAAAATATGCTTTATACACGCTCAACGCTTTTTCCCGCGTAAGCTCGTCGATAATTTCGTATGCGTCAAGGTACGAGCGCGCATCGGCGAGCGTATCGCCCTTCGCTCCCGCTTCAAGCCCTTCGTGTATAAGAAGCGCCGTGCCCCTGTTTGTCTGCGTTCCCGAAAGTTTTTCGATCACCCAATTTCTCAGCAGCTCTTCTTTGATTTGCGGAAACGATGTTTCGTTTTCCAATTCTTTGCCGAACGCGGCAACCGCACTTGCATACATTTTATCGGTTGAGGAAGTACGGCGCGCGTGAGAAAAAGTTATGACGGCCGCCTGCATCGCATACGTCGAACCGTCCGCGTGTACGGCGGTATCGGCTGATATGCGGCGCGCATCTTTTTGGAGACGGGCGCACAGCGCATACAGGAACGCATTGAATACGGTACAATCGTCCGTGCCCGCAGGAGGAGAAGGAAGCCAATACTGTACGGGATCCGAAAAATCGGTCGTCGGAACAAGCGTTTCGGGACGGGGGCCCGCATCTTTTGCCGCGACATCGGTAAAAAAAAGATGGCGGAGCGCGACGAAAATTTTTTTATTATCCGGAAAAACCGGAACCGCTGTCAAAGACGTTCTTTCGTTTCTCGGTTTTTGTTCGGCAAGCATACCGAGCGACGAAGCGAGAGCGTCGCGTATAAGGGGAACGTCGAATTTGCCGGTGACGATAAGCGTATAACGCCCGGCATCGAGAAGCGACGGATAAGCGGCGAGGACTGCCGCATATTGCGTTCCTTCGAGAATATCCCGATTGCTGTCGAATACCGCGGTGTACGGAGTATCCGGAAAGAGAGCGGCGACGGCGCGGCTGTACAATTGATTTGCGGTGTTTCCGTCACGCAGTCTTTTTTGCGATCGCGCATTGTACACCAGTCCGTCCGCTTGCGACGGTTGAATATCGCCGTAGATGAGCGCGCGCGATATGCACGGAATAATGACGCTCATATCATCCGCAAAGCTTTCGACCGAAATCGTCCCGCTCGTCAAATCGATTTCCGCACGAACGGAAGGAGTACCGTCGATCGTGCCGAGTTTTTTTTGCATATCGATTTCTTTTTGAATATTGTCCGCAAGCGCATAGATGAGTATGGAAAAAAATCCGGGATTCGCCGCGGAACCGAGCTCGCCGCCGCTTACGGAAAGCATGAGAAGAGCGGTCGATGAAAAATCGTTTTGTTTGCATACGACGGGAATGCCGTTTGCAAGCGTAAACGATGAAAATGCGGCGCGGTTTTGTGCACGGTAAAATGCCGCATCGGAAATTTCATTTTCATTTTTATCCGCCGTTTCTTCAGCGCTATTGTTTTTTTGAATGTTTTTATACAATTCCTGCGTATACCACGATCCGTTTTTTTGCGTTATCGATTCGTAGCCCGCAGCGGCGAACGCTTTTGCATAACGCTTGTAGATGCCGCTGTTGACGAGTACAAACACAAAGGGCGATTCTTCGGAATACGCATCTTGAAATGCCCGGACATCAAAATTAATAATAGTATCGGTCTGTGAAAAAAGCCGTTCGATAAGCGGCACCGATTTTTCTTCCTCCGAATGACGCACGTCCGCCGCCCACAGTTCGGAGAGAGCCGTCATCAGTGCTCCGGGATTTCCGAAGAGCCCCCGATACGATGAGATAAGATTTTCTTTCGCATATATGAGTTCGTCGCTTGAAAGCGCTTTCGCGGCGTTTTCCACGCATGAAAGAAATGCCGCGCTCTGTTTTACGGGAGATGTTTTCGATTTTTCAAAAAGCGCTTGAAAAACGAGGCGCGCCTTTCCGCCGCTATGAACGGAAGCCGCATCGATGTAGTCGGGCGAGCGGATACCGAGCTCTTTATGAGACAGTACCGCCGATTTAAAAGACGATGCGCGCTCGTTAAATGCCGCGCCTGCAATATCGGCTTCCGATGCGGAAAGCTCCGTATATTGTACGACAATCTGCGTCAAGTCCGAAGAAAAAAGCGGATCGCTTATGACAAACTTTTTTTGCCGCGCTTTATTACCGCCGGATTCCGCCGCACTCTTTTTCCCGCGTGATATGTACTCCGCAGTAAGCGACGGCCGTAAACCGAACGTTTTTTCCGCAGCTTTAAGCATCGCGGACTTTTGCATACCGCCGCTTATAAAAAGCGCACTGTTGTTCGGTACGTAATATGACCGGGCAATATTCATAAGAACGGAACGGACACCGGCAAGCGGCATTTTCATAAAGAGTGCGGGATATACGCCGCTGTTTTGCTTCCACGGTTCGCCGGCGTATATACGCGCATCCATACTCGAATTGATAAAACCCGCCGCGCTGAGCGAATAATTCATCGATTCGTTTTTCATCGCGGTAAAGTGCGTGCGGATGAGTTCGTCGTCGAACGAAGGATCGAACGCGCAATGTGCAAGCGCTTCGAGCGTTTTTTCAAGATCCAAAGGAGCCGCCGTCAGAGTACAGCGGACGGCATCGACCGTACAGGAAACTTTTGCAGCCGAAAGCATATCGCGGCCGCTCCGTGTCGGATCGGACGCTTGCCCCGCACGGGTGAAGAGGCGCGCATACAGAGGGAAAAAACCGGCCGTTTCGGGAGTTTGAGCGTTTGTGCCAGCGCGTACCGCGTATTCGATTCTTATCGGAGCCGCCGAAAAATCTTCGAGGACAAAGACGCGCATACCGTTTTCAAGCGTATATTCGGCAAAGTTCGACGGAGAAAATCCGTCGGCGCCTGCAGCGGAAAAAATGCAGAACGCAAAGAGAAAAATAAAAACGGAAGAGCGAATCGATTGTCGGAACATCATAAAGCTATTGTATCATATCGTATATGCTTTCAACAGCATAGCCTTCGACCGGCAGCCGCGCACATTTTTCGCACAAGCCCCGCATTCGAATACGATACCCTACAATATATACAATGACGGTGCGATAAAGATACACGGAATACGACGATCGCCTTCGGTTTTTTGCACCCGCCCTGTTCGATCACATGAGTTTTTTCAGCATCGAAACGAGGCGGTCTTTTTCGATCAAGTCGATGGGGCGGCCTTCGGAAAATTTATGCGCACCTTCGGTAAACGCGCCGGCCGTAATGCAAAAGCCCTTGTCGCATTTTATGTCGCGGAGCTTTGAATGAAATTCGCGCACGTACAATTCGCCGATCGCTCCGGTACTGCGGTAAAAACGGAACAGCTCGGAATCTTCCCAGCGGGGCGTATCGACGGTACAGAGGATTTCGACAAACTCCTGCGTCACCGCAGCGTCTTCGATCTTTACCGTCGCATCGGAATAATACGAAGTGACAAAGCGGCGGCAGAGCGCGACGAAATCGGCCGTCGGCGACATGATATAGGTTTGCAGATTTGCGTTCGTATTGAGTTCCTGATAACGCTGGATCAGGGCGGGCACGTCTTTATAGCCCGGCACCGTATCCTGTATCTCTTTGAGATACGTGAGCGCTTTGCCGATATTCTTTTGCGCGAGATGCGCGTTTGCGAGCCGGTAGCGCAGCATCGTCACCAGGTCGAGGGGAACGTTTTCGAGCTTTAAGCCGATTTCGTAATCCTGCTCGGCAAGCTGATATTGATTTGCGTGCTCGTGAATCAAACCCGCCGAAAGGCAGGATTGGGCGCCGTACTGCGGATCGGGGCGCAAATGCATAAACACTTTGAGCGCTTTATCACCGTAACCCGTTTTATCCATCGCCGTCGCGATCGCAAAAAGCGCATCTTTGTCAGTCGGATCTTCATCGAGCACACGGCGCAAAAACGGAATGCTTTCACGGTAGTGCTGCGATTTAAAATACGAAAGCCCGAGCGGCTCGTCCGTTTCCGTCGACTCGGGATTGATCGACCGCGCTTTTCTGAGGCACAAAACGGCTTTTTCGTATTCGTTTTTTTGATACATGAGCCGTCCGAGATAAAAGTTCGCATCGAAATTATCGGGTTCGAATTTGCATGCAGCCAAAAGTCCCCGCTCGGCGTCTTCGAATCTTTCTATATGGAAAGCGGAAATGCCCTGCCGCGCCGCGGTTTTTCCCGCATCGATTTCTACGTGCGTCGGTATCAAATCGAAAAGGAGATTGTAGAGCGGAAACGCTTTATCCCAATTCTGCTCGTCGTAATACAGATCTCCGAGCGTCGTAAGCGCCTGCACGTTGCGCGGATCGTGCGCGAGTTTTTTCGAGCATTCGCGGATAACGAAGCGTCTCGCTTTTTGTCCGCCCGCGCCGACACCCCGTGCCGCTGCCGAGCGAAGCACCGAAACGAGAGAAGCGACGACGGCCGCAAAAACGATTGCTGCTAAAATCGGTATGGCTGCATCCATGTGTTAACGATTTGCCTCCCGCTTTTTTCGAAGCTCGGCCACCAGTTCCGCGATGCGCGAAACGGCGATCTTAATTTTATTAATATCGGTCGCATAGCAGCATCTGATAAAACCTTCGCCGCCCTTTCCGAAGCAAGTACCCGGCACGACCGCAACTTGATAATTCTCGATAAGCTGCGTCGCAAATTCTTCGCTCGTCAAACCCGTCGAACGGATATCGGGGAAAAGATAAAAGGCCCCCTCGCCTTCCGTACACGGAAGACCCATATCGCAAAACGCTTTATACATGAGATTCCGCCGCTGCTCGTAGCTCCGGCGCATACGCTCGACTTCGTTCCATCCGTTTTTCAAGCCTTCAATCGCCGCATACTGGCTCATGATCGGAGCGCAGATCGTGGAATACTGGTGCAGCTTGCACACTTGTTTTGTCAATTCCGCATTTGCGGCGAGGTAGCCGATGCGCCATCCCGTCATCGCAAAGGATTTTGAAAATCCGTTGATGATGATCGCGTAATCTTTCATACCCGGAAAACTGCCGATAGAAACGTGCTTGCGTCCGTCGTATACGAGTTCTCCGTAAATTTCATCGCTGATGCACCAAAGCTTGTGCGCTTTGACGACTTCCGCAATTTTTGCAAGTTCGTCGCTCGGGATCATACGCCCGGTCGGATTCGACGGAGAGCACAGCATGAGCGCTTTCGTGTGTTCGGTAACCGCGCTTTCGATTTTTTCCGCCGTCGGGATAAAATCCGTTTCGCTCGTGTCCAAATGAACGAGGGTTGCGTCGCACTGTTCGGAAAGCGGCTGATACGAAACGTAACACGGCTCGCACACGATGATTTCATCGCCGGGATTCAAAACGGAACGGAGCGCCGCGTCCACCGCTTCCGATCCGCCGATCGTCGCGATGATTTCGTTTTTCGGATTGTAGTACATGCCGTAACGCGCAAGGTAGCGCGCAATCTCTTCGCGCAATTCGAGCAGTCCCCAGTTCGACGTATAGGACGTCTGCCCCTTTTCGAGATGATAAAACGCTTCTTCGCGGAGCTGCCACGGCGTCGGAAAATCGGGCTCGCCGACACCGAGAGAAATGATATCGTTCCTGCCGATTATCAAATCGAAAAATTTACGAATACCCGACGGAGGAGTTGCGAGAATTTTTTTTGAAAAGCGGTCGTCGCGCGTGTTCATCAGGCGGTCACCCCTTCACGGCCGTCGCGATCCTGCTCGACGTAAACGATATCGTTTTCTTTGTATGTCTTTAAAATAAAATGCGTTTTCGTCGAACGCACGCCTTCGATCGTCGAAAGTTTGCTCGCGACGAAGAGCGCGACTTCTTTGAGCGTGTCGCCTTCGATGATCACTTTGAGATCGTAACCGCCGCTCATGAGATAGAGCGATTTTACCTGCGGAAAGCGCCATATCCTGTCGGCGATCGCATCGAAGCCCCTGTCGCGCTCGGGCGTTACCTGTATTTCGATTTCGGCGTGCACACGGTCTTTCAATTCGCCGTCTTTTTCGGGATTGACGATTGCCGCATATTTCATGATAACGCCGCTGTCTTCGAGTTTTTTAATAACGGCGCGCACTTCGTCTTCCGTCTTTCGCGTCATCGCGGAAATGTCTTCAACGGAAAGACGCGCGTTTTCACGCAGCAAATCGAGAATCTCTTCGGCAATATCCATACCACGACTCCTCAAAAAGTATTAAACAACTATAGCATATTTGAACGGGGCTTACAATGTGCGAAGAAAATATACCGGCACACGCAAAGTTTTTCCATACAAAACACACGTAAAAGCGCAACATTGACACGGGCGCACTTGAACGATACCATTTGCTCATGATGCACGAAAAATTGCCGCACGGAAAACTTGCCGTCAAACTCATCGCCATGGACTTGGACGACACGCTTTTAAATACGGAGCTGAAGATCTCTCCCCGCACGGTTTCCGCTCTGAGACGGGCCGCCGCGCTGGGCATCTTCGTCGTCATCGCTTCCGGCCGCCCCGAAAGCGCCATTCTGCCCTTTGTCAGAGCGCTCGACATTGCAGGCTTGGAAGCGGGGCGCTACATCCTCGCGCTCAACGGAGCGGTTATCTTCGACCTGCACGAGAGGCGGACGATTTTTTCTAAAAAAGTTTCAGGCGATGTACTCGAGCGGATTTTTTTCGAAGCGCACGATCGCGGACTGTGCGCGGAAATATACGACGGATCGATTATCTGCGTTTCGGAAGAAACGAAGTGGTCGCGCATCGACGCGGATCTTTCCGGACTGACGCTCAAAGTCGTCCGCGATTTTCCGTCGCTCGTCAAAAACGGTTATGCGAAAATGATCCTTTCGGCGGATCCGAAAGACGTCGATTCCTTTCTCCCTGTACTGCGCAAAAAGTTTTCCGGCGCGGCGGACTTTTTTATCAGCAAACCTTTTTTCCTCGAAGTGATGCCTCACGGCTGCGGCAAAGGCGAAGCGATCGCTTTTCTTTCGGATAGGCTCGGCATAGATCGGAACGAAACGATGGCGTTCGGCGACAGCATGAACGACGAATCCATGATCCGCATGTCCGGACACGGTGTCGCCATGTTGAACGGTTTGGCTGCGATCCGGGATGCCGCCGCGTACGTAACGCGGAAAACGAACGACGAAGACGGCATCGCGGACTTTCTCGAAGCATTCGTACTGTAGCGGTTCGGCAAAAAAACGGCGCAGGATTTTTTATGCGATTTAAAATAATGTTAGGTACACGAATCACTGAGTCCGCTTGAATTAAAAAATTAATAGGGATGATATAAATGATAGATATCTTTAAGGAAATTTATTTCTGTAATTCGGAAGAAGAATTAAATGAAATTATTTCAATTTTAAGAACTTCAAAAATTGATTTCTCTGTAAATAAAAAAGACAGTACAGATGATTTTGATTCTTATAAATATTCAATTTCGGTTCCTGAAAAAAGCGTCGATTTTGCGTTTGATTTACTATCAAAAATAGAAACAAATATATCAGATAGTATAAATCAGAAAGAAGAAATCATAAGTGAAAAGAAAATACCTGCAAGAAATATAATTGCTTTAATTGTGACGGCTCTTTGCGCTGTCTTATTTATAAACATATATAAAATCAGTGAAAAAACATATTCTTCCATAAAAAATAAAAAGGTAAACAAAGAATATTCTGTCGGAAAAAAACTTCCGGTAGAATCGGCAAGGGAGACAACCGATACGGAAAATATAGAGAAAACTGAAAAACTTAAGATTACGGAAAAGCATGGCATAAAAACTTATAATACGGCTCAAGAAATACCACTCCCGTCTAATATAGAAATTCATAGTATTATAAATACGTGTTACGACGATTATGATACTGATTTCCAACAGGGAAAACCGATAGAACGAACGGATATATTTTATGAAGACGATTGCTTGAAAATACAAGTAACTCCAGAAGATTTTATTCAATACGGTCCATTTATAGTAAAAGTTTCGGTCCTCAAAAAAGAGTTTTCAAAAGAATTATATGATGAAAGAGATTCTTATGAACAGAATAAACAGTTTGGAAGTAAATATAATGTTTTATTTTGTAATTCTTATTACGAAGAAGCCGTTCTTAATTATTCTGTAAAATTAGTTTCAAAAGAAAAAGATATATGCCTGTTAGAACGCCTCTTCACAATTGCCCCGTCAAATAGAATTGTTATTTTCTCCGAAGAAGAAGATAAGAAAGCAAACAGAATGAATCCGTTTGCTTATTCGAGAAGCACAATAAATACAAACGAAAAATTTGTTTTATATTTCTCCAAAATAAATCGTGAAACCGGCAATACAAATGATTCGGTAATTTTTTCAAACCAAACTTATGTATATGACGGCTCCTATGTACAAAATATCCCTTTTGCAAATTATAAAGTTCTGACTTCAATAAACAATATGAATCGATTTGTTTTCTCTATAGAAAATCAGATGACTTTTCATATTGATTTTTATTCGGAAGAAAATGCTATAATTGATTATAATCATATACTGGATTTTAATTATACAGTTTATGAAGATAAAAGTAATAATAAATATGAACCTTTTAAAGAAATTAAATGGATTGTAAATACTCCGGAAGGATTGAACATCCGTTCAAGACCTTATGGAATAAAAATCGGTGGGGTTGTTAATAAAACTGAATTAATTCAAACGGGTAAAACAGAAAGCTGTTATGATGATATAATTGACGGTATTCATGGATATTGGATTCCAATAAAAGTTCCGGAAAATAAATTAAAAAGAATAAACACCGAGGGTATAGAAATTTACGGCATTAATAAAAATGAAACTACAGGGTGGGTATTCAGCGGTTATTGCAAACAGGTAGAATAACGTATAACATAAAAAAAATCGAAAACGGGAGATCAGCCATGAAAACGAAATTAATAGGTACTGTGATTTTTGCGGCGACAGTGTTCTTTTTGCTCAGCTGTACGGGTTGTGAACTTTTACATATCGTCGACGGAAACGGGAATATCGCAACGAAAAGTTTTGATCTGAAAAATTTTACTGCAATTTCCTGTTCGGGCAGCTGGACGGTAAACGTCGAACAGGGCGACACCTTTGCTGTAAAAGTTACATCGGATGAAAATTTATTTCCGTTTTTTGACATATATGTTTCACTCGGAATACTGCATATCAAAGTAAAAAGCACATACAACTTGAAAAGTACCAAACAAGAAGTTTCCGTTACTCTGCCGGACTTGGAGGGATTGCACGTTTCGGGTTCCGCCAAAGCGTTTATACCGAAATGCAATACGCGAGGAATGGACTTGGCGCTGAGCGTTTCCGGCTCGGGGAAAATCAAAGTCGAAAATCTTACCGTAGAAAAAACAGAGCTGAAAATATCGGGTTCGGGAACCGTTTCGGTGTCGGGCAAAGCGGGGAGCATAAACGCTTTTATCTCCGGCTCCGGCAAAATGGAAGCCGCCGGATTGGAAGCAAACGATGCCTCGGTCGATATTTCGGGATCGGGTTCTGCGGAAGTTTGGGCAAAGAATACATTAAACGCAGTCGTAAGCGGTTCGGGTACAATCTATTACAAAGGCAGCCCGAATTTGACACCACATATTTCAGGCAGCGGAAAGATAATCCAAATACCCTAAAGTGCGTACATCGTCTTTTCATCGGATTATCTTCGGCATTTCGGCGGCCGCCGGTTATAAACTTGAACGCTGTCCGCCGCAGCAAAGCGGCCGCCGTATCCGCTTGCGGCGCTAATCGGTGACGCCCGCACTTTGCAGCATCGAAGCGAATTCAGTGTTTTGTTTTCTGCTCGGCAGTCCCCGTTTCCTGCAGCAACTTTCGCAGCACGGGCTCGGCGCCGAGCGCATCGGTGAGCGCTTTTGCTTCTTCGCTTGCGCGGGATTCCGCTTGAGCGGCGGCAGCTTTCGCTTTTTCGCTTGCTCTTTTTGCCGACGCACTTCCTTTTGTACAGCCGTCCGCTTCCCGTTTGACGGCGCGGATTAAAATATTTTTCGGCGTGTGTTCGAGCGCGATGAATTCGAGGAGCTTGACGTCGTACCCCGCTTTTTCGAGGTATTCCGCGCGAAGCGCATCGGTTGCAAGGGCGGCAAAGCGCTCTTTGATGATGCCGTATTTTAAAAGCGGAGCGAACGCGGCGTCCGCGGTATTTTTATCGATCGCGGCGTTCAGTTCGTGCTGACAGCAGGGTACGCTTAAAATCGCTTTGCTGCCGCAGTTTACGGCATAGGCGAGCGCATAATCGGTCGCCGTATCGCATGCGTGCAGCGTGATGACGATGTCGGCTTTATCGCCGTCCGCATAAGAGGCGATGTCGCCTGCGGCAAAGTCGAGCCCTTCCGCTCCGAGCGCCGCCGCCGTTTTATTGCAATAAGCGACGACGTCTTTTTTCAAATCGAGTCCCGTAATGAGCGCGTCGATTTTTTTTATCTCTTTGAGATAATAGTGAAGCGCAAAGGTGAGGTACGATTTTCCTGAACCGAAGTCGATGATGCGCAGCGGGCGCGAAGTGCCTGCCGCGCGCATAACCGAGGGAATGATATCGTCTATGAATTCGAGAAAGCGGTTTATCTGCCGGAACTTATCGTACTTCGACGCGACGACTTTTCCTTCGGCCGTCATCACTCCGAGAAGCACGAAAAACGGCACTGGCTTTCCTTCGGGGATGAGGTAACTTTTTGTACGGTTGTGTCCTCTCGCACTCGATTGACCGGCGCAGGAATTTTCGCACCCCGCGCCGCCGCATTCCGTATCACCGCAGTTCGAGCCGAATTGCCGGCGAGTTCCGTTTTCGATCGACTTTCGGAGCGTCGTCGTTTTTCCGTTTTTATTTCCGAGTATCGTGATGATTTCGGTTTCCGTGCGCTCGACGCAGTTTTTAAACGTCGTACCCGCGTGCGCTTTCAAAAAATCGCCGAATTCTTCTTCCGTGTAATACTCCTGAAAGGCCTGCGTCGCGGTAAATTTTTCCGCAAAATACGCTTTGCCCGAAGAAGCTGCGTGCCGTTTGATTTTTATGCGGGTGTACGGTCTGCCTAAAATCGCTTCGACGTTTTTTACCGGTTTTGAAAACGTTGCCGAAAGTATCATACTATCGAGTATACTATTTTCCGAAAAAATGATATAGTAAAGCGTATGGGTAAATGTCTCGTATTCGTAAATCAAAAAGGCGGCGTCGGCAAAACGACGTCGGTTATCAATATCGGCGCATATATGGCGCTCGCCGGAAAAAAAACGCTTCTTGTCGATTTCGATCCGCAAGGCAATATGTCCAGCGGCGTCGGAGTGTCGAAAGACAAGCCGACCGTTTACGAACTCATCGCCGACCTCGCATCTCCCGCCGACGTCATCAAACACGCGTCGGTAAAAAATCTCGATGCCGTCAGCGCTTCCATCGATCTGTCTGGAGCCGCCATAGAACTCGTCGATCAAAGCGACCGCGAATTTTACCTCAAAAAAGCGCTCGAAAACTTAAAGAACGAATACGATTACATTCTCATCGATTGTCCGCCGTCTCTCGGCATTTTGACGCTGAACGGTCTTGCCGCCGCGGACGCGGTGCTCGTTCCGATGCAGTGCGAATACTTTGCGCTCGAAGGTATTACGCTCCTGCTCCAGACGGTAAAAAAAGTGCAGCAGGGCATCAACAAAAATCTTGTGATCGGCGGTATATTTTTTACGATGTACGATTCGCGCACGCGTCTCGCACAGGATGTCGTAACGCAGGTAAAGTCGTATTTTAAAGATCTCGTTTTTTCTACGATCATTCCGCGCAACGTGCGCCTTTCCGAAGCGCCGTCCAGAGGCCAGCCGATCTGTGAATACGATCCGTCGTGCGTCGGCGCGGTCAGCTATAAAAAACTTGCGGAAGAGGTGATGCGCCGTGGCTAAAAAAGGCGGACTCGGATTGGGGCGGGGACTCGACGCGCTCATGAAAACGAGCGGAGAAGATCGGAAGGACACTTCCGTCGGCGCGGATATCGTATCCGTATCGGATATCGCCGCCGGTGCAAAATTGCCCGAAGGTATAGAATCGGATGCGGACGGTGCACTGTGGGCGGACGTCGCGCTTTTACAGCCGAATCCCCGCCAGCCCCGCAAAGAATTCGATCAGGCATCGCTCGAAGAACTCGCTTCTTCAATCAAAGAGCACGGCATCGTACAGCCGATCATCGTCGAACCCGCAGGTGAAAAAAACTTTTTTATCATCGCAGGTGAGCGGCGTACGCGCGCGGCAAAGCTTGCGGGGCTTCAAAAAGTTCCCGTGCAGATACGACGCTACAACGACCAAAAAAAGCTCGAAATCGCGCTCATCGAAAATATACAGCGTACCGATTTGAATCCGATCGAAGAAGCGGCGGCGTATTACAATCTCATGCAGATGGGAGATCTGAGCCAGGACGAAGCGGCGCAGCGCGTAGGCAAAAAACGTTCCACCGTTGCGAATGCGCTCCGCCTCTTAAAACTCCCCGACGATATGCAGGCTTCTCTCATCGAAGGAAAGCTCACGGCAGGTCATGCGCGTGCGCTGCTTTCGGTCGTAAACCCCGCAGACCAGCGCGTGCTTTTTAATAAAATTATCGCAGCCGGTCTTTCCGTGCGTCAAGCCGAAGAAAGTGCCGCATCGTTCAACGGCGGGGGCAGAGCTGCGGACACGAAAAAAAAGCAAAAAAAGCGCGGAGCAAAAGATACCGATATCGCTGCAATCGAACAAAGATTTATCGAAAAGCTCGGTACGAAGTGCAAAATCAACGGGACGCTTGAAAAGGGTTCGATCGAAATCGATTATTTCAGCCGCGCCGATTTGGACAGACTGTACGCCCTCATCTCCGGAACATAATTTTCCGTTTTACGTTCAGCGGTGCCGGAGACTGCAGTACCGAAACGTACGCCTCTTTTTTGTAACTGCATACGCGCGCATCTGTTTTTTTTTACGGAGGATGCCGTGAAACATATTTTATTAATTTTTTTATCGATTGCATCTGCAGCTGTTTTTGCACAAGGAGCGGCTATGTATAAGGACACGACGGTTCCGCTGAAAAACGTGACACTGTATTCGTCGGGCGTCGCCTATTACGAACACGAAGGAGAAGCATCGGGCGCTTCCCGCATCGGCTTATCGTTTACGCCGGAACAGATCAACGACGTTTTAAAATCGCTTATCGTTTCCGATTCGGCTGCAAAAAATATTTCGGTCGCCTATCAGTCGGAAGACGCGCTTCGGAAAATCCTCGAAAGTTTGAGCGTCAACCTGAGCGAAGTTTCGGATTTGGCCGATATATTGTACGCCCAGCGCGGCGCGGAGCTTGAAGTCGTCACCGGAGAAAAGGCCGCTGAAAAGATCGCCGGAAAAATTTTGACGGTCGACAGACGCGAGCGCGAAACAGGCGGCGATACGCTTTCGCTCCTTGCTTCCGACGGCGTTCACATCCTTCCGTTCAAAGAGATACGTTCGTTCCGCTTTACCGATCCGAAGCGCGGAGAAGATTTAAATACCGCACTTTCCGTTTTACTTCGCTCTTCGTCCGCTTCGAAAAAAAATCTTTCGATTCTCATCGATGCTGCGGGAAAGCGCGACGTCCGCCTCGCATACGTTATGGAATCCCCCGTGTGGAAGCCGACGTATCGCATCGACGCGGGTTCCGGTACTGCGGACTTTCAAGCGTGGGCTATCGTCGACAATTCGACCGACATCGACTGGAACGCGGTGCGCTTGACGCTGACAACCGGACGTCCCGTCGGATTTAAACAGAATCTCTATCCGCCGTATTTTACATACCGTCCGACGCTGCCCCTCATGGCGGGTGCGGCCGCCGCTGCGGAAACCTACGATTCCGCGAACGGGGAGGCCGATGAAGCGCTCATGGAAGCGGCGTCGCCTCGCATGATGATGTCGATGAGCAAAGTTTCCGCCGAAGCGAAAATGGGTTCAAGTTACGATTACGGCGATTCGATTCGGGATGCCGTAAATCGGAACGTCGCGGCATCCGATGCATCCGCCGAAATGTTTACGTTTACGCCCGTAAAACCTGTTACGATCGGCCGGCAGGAAAGCGTTATGATTCCGATTGCCGCGGTAAAACTTCCCGCCGAAAAGTTTTCCGTTTTTTCGAATATGCGCCTCAGAGAAAACACGCATCCGAAATTCTGCGTCCGCATCGAAAATACGTCCGGCATGAAATTCCCTGCTGGTCCCGTTTCCGTTTTGTCAGAAGGCGCGTATGCGGGAGACGCCGTGCTCGAAT
>ERZ772960.2252-NODE-2252-length-14349-cov-10.913670_pt1 | contig 14349 bp, 12 predicted proteins | sample MGYA00580678_ERZ772960 | MGnify/ENA primary metagenome ERZ772960 (study PRJEB29015, sample SAMEA2737930) | human oral metagenome | biome: human oral; feature: human-associated habitat; material: dental | place: China | collected 2059 ... | reverse complement strand
CCTGCAGAATCTGCTCCTGCTGGATGCGGTTCGCCTCGCGCAGCTGTGCCGTCTCGGCATCGTGCTGATATCCGGTCATGAGGGTGTAGACGGAGAGCACTGCGGCTGCCGCAAAGGCAATTACCGCCGCACCCGCACCTACGGCAAGCAGGCGCAGGGAGCGCAGGGAGAGGCGGACGGTGCGCGTCACGTCCTCTGCGTTGTCGATGAATTGGATTTTATAGCGTTTTTCTTCGTTCAAGTCGTTCTCCTGATGATGTTGAGGAAGCACTGATAAATTCAGCGATTCCTTAGGAAATATACTGCTCACGGCAATGCTCCGTAGCAAACCCTAGTGGAGCAAGTGAGCAAAGTGTGCGTTTCGCCCCCTGCGGATTTTAATCGTTCAAGCGAAGCGCGTTTGGAATCCGCAGGAATTTAGGCGAATAAGCGCACGATCACTTGCGTAACGAGGGTTCTGCGAGGAGCTTGCAGTAAGCCGTCATGTTTCTCTATCCTAGCCGAATAAAATGAAAACCTGCTGAGTGCCAGCAGGTTTTCTTGATATTGGCAGAAGTGCCCCTTCCACCGCTCCGCGGTTCCCATTCCCCGCTGTGGCGGGGCAGGCTTTTGGATAACGGCATATTAGCCTCCCCCGTCGATACGGGGGGAGGTGGCGAGCTCTGCGAGCCGGTGGGGGCCCCCCTTAAGGAAGCACTGATAAATTCAGCACCGCCGCCTTAGCACATCTTTTTCGCCCTGCCTGTGCCCTAGAATCCTCCACATAGCCCTTGCTATGCGTCCGGTTTGTCTCCTTGGCAGGACAAAAAATCTGCACCAATACGACGGACTTCATTTTATCAGCGATTCCTTAATAGCTAATCGGCAGGGGCTGTGCCATTGCCTCTTTCAGCACGCCCTTCTCCTCGTCCGTGAGCGGATACTCCGAGGAGCCGTTCTTGATCGGCTTGATGTAGCTGCGCGAGTCCGCACGCGCGAAGATGCTTGAAAAGATGACGCCGTCGTTGTTCGCGTCGAGCATGGCGACGGCGTAGCTGAGGTCGCCGCCCATGTCCTCGAAGGCACGGAAGCGCACCATGGCCGTGCGTACGAGGGATTTACGGATAAACTGCCGAATGAGTTCGTTTTCCTCAAGAATGCGTGCATTCGTCGCCGCGACCTGCTCCACCTCGTCGATGTGCTGGATCAGCATCCCCTCAAGATCCTCGGTCTCCGAACCGCGCATCATCTCCTGGTAGCGCGCGCGCATCGTCGAGAGGCGCACCATGGTATAGACAACAAGAATCAATAAAATCAGTATGAGCAGCATCGACGTCAGCAGGAGTGGTGTCGCGTGGGCTGCAACATAGTTAACGAGATTGTTCAGAAACAATGCTTTCTTCCCTTCTTCCCTACGTTTCTTGCAGATTCACACCGTAAAGTTCTGCGTGGAAATGGCGCGCAGCGCCGCGCGCTTGTCCTCCTTTTCTGCGCCCTCGCCGGTGAGGAGTCCCATGAGGCGTTCGAGATCGTCCACGGAGAAGTAGCTGATCTCAAGGCGTCCCTTGCCCTGCTCACGCCCTTCCTGTATGCGCACCTTCGTCCCGAGCCTCTGGGTCAGCCGCTCCTCCGCGTCGCGCATGAAGATGTCCGGTGTGCGCTCTTTCGGCGCGGTCTGCGCCGTCTTTTTGAGGGCATTGGGATCTTTGCTGAGCCGTTTGACGAGCGCCTCCGCCCCGCGTGCCGAGAGTTCGTGCTCCTGGATGTACTCCGCCGCCTCGCGTTGGAGCGTTCTGCTCTCAATGGCGAGGAGGGGGCGCACCTGCCCCATGGTGAGGACACCGTTCGCGATGAATGCCTGTACCTCCTCCGCGAGCCGTAAGAGGCGGACGCTGTTCGCGATTGCCGAGCGGCTGCGTGCGACGCGCCGTGCAAGCTCCTCCTGCGAGAGGTGGAATTCGGTCAGGAGCCGCTGGTATGCGTGCGCCTCCTCGATGGGATTCAGCTCCTCGCGCTGGATGTTCTCGATGAGCGCCATCTCCGCCATCTCGGCATCCGATGCCGTGCGAAAGACGGCGGGCACGGTCGAAAGTCCTGCGAGCTTTGCGGCACGCAGGCGACGCTCCCCCGCAATGAGTTCATAGCGCCCTGCGCCAATCGCGCGGACGGAGAGGGGCTGAAGAATGCCGTGGAGCACAATGGACTCACGCAGTTCCTCCAGTGCCGCCTCATCGAACTCGCGCCGCGGCTGAAAGGGATTCGGTGCAATCGCCTCTACGGGGAGTTCGGCGGGTGTTCCGGGCTGCGGTGCGGGCGGGGCGGTGGTCGACACTGCCCTTGCTGTGGACGCCTCTGCCGATGCTGCACCTGTCACGATGACGTTTTTCCCAAGCCCCAATGCGCCAAGGCCGCGTCCCAAGCCGCCTGTCTTAGCCTTCTTCACGCTTCATGACCTCCCTCGCCAGCGCAATATAGCTCTCCGCTCCACGCGACGTAATATCGTAGGAGGTGATGGGCTGACCGAACGACGGAGCCTCCGAGAGGCGCACATTGCGTGGAATCAGTGTTTCGTAGACCGTGGCGCCAAAAACTTTTTTCACCTCATCGACGACCTGCGTCGCGATCCGCGTCCGACTGTCGTACATCGTCATGACGACGCCGCGCACCATGAGCGCCGGATTCATGTTCTCCTGCACCAGCCGAATGGTGTTCATCAAAAGCGCCACCCCCTCCAATGCGTAGAATTCGCACTGAATGGGGATCAGAACGGCATGTGCCGCAGTGAGGGCGTTCAGCGTCAAAAACCCGAGCGACGGCGGGCAGTCGATGAAGATGTAGTCATAGTCGTGTGCCACCTCGCTCAGGGCATCCCGAAGACGCGTCTCCCGCCGCTCCATCTCCACCAGCTCGACCTCGGCACCCGCAAGTTCCACATTCGCGGGTAGGACATCGACGCGGTAGTCCGACGTGACAATCGATTCCCGAAGACTGCGCCCCTCAACCAGAACACGATAGGTCGTGGACATGAGCATCGTTTTATCAATGCCAAAGCCGCTCGTGGAATTCCCCTGCGGATCGATGTCAACGAGCAGCACGCGGCGCTTGGCACGCGCAACAGCGGCGGCGAGATTCACCGCCGTTGTCGTCTTGCCGACGCCGCCCTTCTGGCTGGCAATCGCTATGATATTTGCCACGGGATCATCCTTTCTGCGGGCGTGTGTATTTTGACAATATAGGGAAAATCCAGAGTCTATGGCAACTGTTACGGATTTGCGATGTGTACTCCACGCAGAACCCTCGTTACACAAGCGGACGTGTGCTCGTCCGCGAGGGAATCATGGACGCATTCAGTTGTCCGTAACATTTATCATAGTGCCTAAATCCAACGGCATATCAGACACCCTGCACGGCAGGGCTGCGTTTCAGAACAGCACCTTCGCCAGATGCAGATAGTCCGGATCGAGCTTCTTCTTGTTGTTGACGGCATCGTAGAGATTGACCGAGACGACGTGCCCCTTGCTGTAGCCGAACACGACGCCCGAGAGTCCGGAGATGAGCGCAAGTGCCGCCTGCTCCCCGAGCTGACTTGCACGCACGCGGTCAATGACCGATGGCGAGCCGCCGCGCTGAATATGTCCGAGCACGGAAACGCGCGTCTCGATGTCCGTATGCTTTGCGATGTAGTCGCAGACCTCCTGCCCGCTCGCCGCACCCTCGGCGACCACGATGAGGATGTAGCGCTTCCCGTGTTCGTACGCAGACGTGAGGTTGTCCGTGATCTGCTGCAGGTCGAACTCCTCCTCGGGAACGAGGATGTACTCCGCACCGCCCGAGATGCCCGCAACGAGCGCGAGCCAGCCGCAGTTGCGCCCCATGACCTCAAGAACAATCACGCGCCGGTGTGCCGATGCCGTATCGCGCAGCTTGTTGATCGCATCGATGATCGTGTTCGCCGCCGTATCGCAGCCGATGGTGTAGTCCATGCCCCAGACATCATTGTCGATCGTGCCCGGCAGACCGACGATGGGGAATCCGTACTCCTCCGAGAGCAGCTGTGCGCCGCGCAGCGAGCCGTCGCCGCCGATGACGCAGAGCCCCTCGATGCCGCGCTTGATGAGGTTCTCGTGCCCCATGCGGCGTCCCTCCGGTGTCTGCCACCGCTTGCAGCGCGCCGTCCCAAGGAAGGTGCCGCCGCGCTGAATGATATCGCCCACGTCCTTGGACTGCAGCTCCCGCATATCCTCTTCGAGCAGACCGTGGTAGCCGTCGTTGATGCCCCAGACCTGCACGCCCTCATAGAGTGCCGTACGTGCAACCGCACGCGCCGCCGCATTCATTCCGGGGCTGTCTCCCCCACTCGTCATGATCGCAATACTCTTTAACACAACGCTTCCTCCCCTACCCGTTTGTAAAATGCGTGCAGAAATCACGCATGAATCGTACTTCCTTCATCATAGCACAAATGACAAAAAAAATCCCCTCTTTTTTGAGGGGATCTGGCAAAATGTTTCACGTGAAACATGTCCCATGTCGATGCCGCACAGTTTCATCACGCCTCGCGTGCGAGATCGCGGAAGCGGGTGTACTCCTTCTGGAAGAACATCTTCACGGTGTCGGTCGCACCGTTGCGGTGCTTGGCGATGCTGAGCTCCGTGATGTTCGTGTTCTCCGTGTCCTGATTGTAGTAGTCCTCGCGGTAGAGGAACATAACGATGTCCGCATCCTGCTCGATGGAGCCGGACTCGCGCAGATCGGAGAGCATGGGGCGCTTGTCCGAGCGTCCCTCCGTGGCGCGCGAGAGCTGAGAGAGGACGATGATTGGAACGCTCAGCTCACGGGCAAGCACCTTGAGCGAGCGCGTCATCTCCGCAACGGCAAGGGTTCGATTCTCCGCGCGTCCCGGTGCCTGAATCAGCTGGAGGTAGTCGATGGCGATGAGGTCGAGTCCATGCTCCGCCTTGAGGCGGCGCGCACGCGTACGGATATCAAGCACGGTCGTACTGCTCGTATCGTCGAAGTAGAGGTTCGTCTTCATCATGCGGTCGGCGACCTTGACGAGGCGCTCCCACTCCTCATCATCGAGCTCGCCGCGTGCGAGGCGCGTCGCGTCGATCTGTCCCTCGGCGCAGAAAATGCGGTGCATCAGCTGCTCGCGCGGCATTTCGAGCGAGAAGAACGCGACCGTCCCGCCCTGTAGGGCAACGTGCGTTGCAAGGTTGAGGACGAAAGCGGTCTTACCCATTGCAGGACGTGCGGCAACGATGATGAGATCGGACTTTTGGAGCCCGCGCGTCACGGCATCGAGCGTCGTAAGCCCCGTGGAGAGACCCGTGATCCCCCCCTTTGCCTTTGCGAGTTCGCTCACACGATCCACGGCATCAAAGATCACATCCTTGATGGGGACAAACGCGCCCGTCGTCTGCCCGCCTGCAATCGCAAGGATCTTGCGCTCGGCATCGTCGAGCTGCTCGGCAATGTCCTCGCTCGCCTCATAGGCCGCCCCTGCAATCTCCGTGCTCGCGTCAATAAGGGAGCGCAGAATTGCCTTTTCCTTTACGATCTTGGCGTAGTGTGCAAGGTTTGCCGTGCTCGGCACGCTGTTCGTCAAATTTGCGAGGAACGAGATGCCGCCGACCTGCTCGATGAGATTCTTTTTTTTCAGCAGTTCCGTCACGGTGACGATATCGACGGGCTCCCCATTTTTGACCAGTTCCTCCATCGCCTCGAACACGGCGCGGTGTGCCTGTCGGTAAAACTCATCCGCGCGCAGCAGCTCGATTGCCTGTGTAACCGCTGCGGGTTTCAGCATCATCGCACCGAGGACGGACAGCTCCGCCTCAATGCTCTGCGGGGGAATGCGACCTTCCGCCATGAGATTCTCCTTTCTCCTTCCACGTTTCATCCGCAAAGAGGATGGCAAACGCCTCCTCCGCCGTCTTCAGGCGATGGATTGTCAGCCCAAGGTGCTCCTCGGGGATGTCCTTCTTGTTCTCCCACGGGATGATGAGTGTGGAGATGCCCGCCTGCCGTGCGCCGTACGCCTTCTCAAAGACACCGCCCACGGGCCTTAGCTCGCCCTGCAGGGAAATTTCACCCGTCACTGCCACATCCTGCCGGATTGCCGCGCCCGTCACCGCGCTCACAATCGCCGTGAGGATGGCAGTCCCTGCGCTGGGGCCGTCGATGTTCCCACCGCCGATCACGTTGACGTGAAGGTCATAGTCATGGATGTCACGCCCCGTCAGCTGGCGCATGACGGATGCCGCATTGAATACGGAGTCCTTTGCCATGCTGCCCGCCGTCTCATTAAAGCGCACCGTCCCCTTCCCTTTCTCTGCCGCAGGGAACGCGACCGCCTCAATCTCGATGATGGAGCCGAGAAAGCCTGCGACGCCGAGCCCAAAGACCCGCCCGACGGCAGGTGTATCCGATGCCTTCTTTCGTCCGTACGGATAGAGGCGGCTGACCTGTGCAACTTCGTAGATGTCGTCCTTCGTCACAAGAAGCGGCGTTGCTTTTGTTTCACGTGAAACATGCTGCACAGGGGCAGATTCTTTCTCTGTTTCACGTGAAACATTTTCTTTGTCCGCTGCCGCAGGCATATTCGTCCCCTTCATCGAAGTATCGTCGCTTGTTTCACGTGAAACAACGCGTTCAATCTCCGCATCCGGAAGGCGGTTCAGCGCGAGGCTGTAGGCATCGGCGAGAATGTTAATCGCCTTGCGTCCCTCGATTGTGTACTCGCTGATGAGCTGTGCAACTCCGTCGGCGAGGCATACGTTGAGCCGCGCTGCCGCATTCTCCACGATCGTCCGAATGTGTGCGGGCGTCAGCGGCTCAAAGTAGATCTCCGCACAGCGCGAGCGCAGTGCAGGATTGATGTGCTCCGCGTCACGCGTTGTTGCGCCGATGAGAACAAAGTCTGCAGGAGCGCCCTCCTCGAAGAGTTTGCGAATGTAGGGCGGAACGCGCTTGTCATCGGGATCGTAATACGCCGACTCGAAGTAGGCACGCTTGTCCTCCAGTACCTTGAGCAGCTTGTTTTGCAGCATCTCGTCCATCTCGCCGATCTCGTCGATGAAGAGGATGCCGCCGTGTGCATCCGTCACGAGTCCCGGCTTTGGCTCGGGGACGCCGCTGTCCGCAAGGCTCTTTTGTGCACCCTGATAGATGGGGTCATGCACAGAGCCGAGCAGAGGGTTTGTCATGTCGCGCGGATCCCAGCGGAGCGTCGTGCCGTCCGTCTCCACGAAGGGGGCGTTCTCCCCGAACGGCGAGACTGCCCGCTGCTTTGCCGCCTCCAGCACGAGGCGTGCCGCCGTCGTCTTGCCCACGCCCGGCGGTCCATAGAGGAGGAGATGCTGCGGATAGGGCGAGGAAAGCTTTGCCATAAGGGAGCGCACGGCACGCTCCTGCCCGACCACCTCGTCGAAGCTGCGCGGACGCAGCAGCTCCATGACGGACTGCGTGAGGTGAACTGTCTCCAGTGCCTCAAGAGCCTCGCGCTTTTTCTTGTCGTGCGGCGATTCCGCACCGGGGCTTTCCTCCGAGATCACCTGCCGGCGGATGTCGTCCACATACTCCTCATGATCCTTCTCAAGCTTTTCGTTCACCTTGCGCTCGATGCGATCCTCAAGATCGCGCCGCGCAAGGATCCCCGCAAGCTGCTCCGTCATGCGGTTTAGGATCTCCGGAATCTCCGCCTCGGACGGCGGTGGGGCGAGCAGCGGATCCTCCTCAAGGATGCGCATGAGGGCGAGTACGCGTTCCCGCCGATTCTCCGAGCGCATGAGCGTCATCGCATTCATCTTGCCCGCCTGAATGACAAGGCGCTCCGTCCCCATCGAATCGGCAAGCATGCGAAAGATTACGGCAATCTCCGCATCCAGCCGTGCCTCGGGCGAAAGTTCCGGCGGCTTTTCCTTCGTGTCGCCGCCACCAAATAAGTCCTTAAAAAATGACATAGAAAATGTTTCCTTTAGTGAGAAAAGCTGATGAAGAAGCCTTCATCAGCCTGGGTTTATAGTGTTTGATAGTTCTTTGCAAAATACCGTAAATATGATGTAAGGTGGAAGAGATGCCCTGAGCAAACCCTAGTGAAGCAAGCGAGAAAAGTACACGTTCTGCCCCCTGCGGATTTTAACCGTTCAAGCGAAGCGCGTTTGGAATCCGCAGGTATTTAGGCAGATAAGTGTACGTTCGCTTGCGTAACGAGGTGTTTGCGAAGGGCACTCGACACCATGTCTACTCTTTCCTCACATGAATCTTGATCGTCGTGGAGATGTTTGGATGTACCTTGACGATAGCCTCGTACAGCCCCTCACCCACGACCTCGCCGCGAATCGTGATCTTGCGGCGATCCACGTCAATGTTCTTCTTCTTCAGCGCCTCGGCGACATCCTTGCCCGTCACCGCGCCGAAGAGGCGCCCGTTCTCACCGATGCGCACAGGGATCTCCACCGCGACCTTTTCAAGCTGCGCCGCCATGAGCTTTGCCTCATCGACCGCCATCGCGTCTTTGCGCGCCTTTGCCCCCGCCTGCGCCTTCGCCACGTTCACATTCTCCGTGCTTGCCGGCAGCGCGAGTTTCCTCGGCAGGAGGAAGTTGCGCCCGTAGCCGTCCGCAACCTCCACGATCTCGCCCTTTTTCCCGATATTCTTAACATCAGCCTGCAGTATGACTTTCATCGTTATCCATCTCCTCTATGTATGCCCGCGCACGATCAACAACGTTGCCGCGCACAACACTGAGCGGCATGCCCTTTACCTGCGCACCCGCCACATTCGCGTGGCCGCCGCCGCCGAACGCCTCCATAATCACCTGAACATTCATCTCGCCCGTCGAGCGCGCACTGATGCCCACGACATCACCCGACAGCTGAAACACGTAGATGCTCATACGCACCCCGTCCACACGCAACATGCCATCCGCTGCCTGCGCCGCAATGATCTGCCCGTTCGGCAGACGCTCGGAGATGCTGCCGACGATCAGACCACCGGGGAAGTACTCCGCATTCGCCTTTGCACGCGCGAGTGCCACCGTCGTCTCATAGTCACTCTGAAACAGTGCCCGCACGAGAACGGGATCCGCGCCCGCACGGCGCAGGTACGCTGCCGCATCGAAGGTGCGCACACCTGCGCCGACGTTGAAGTTCTTCGTATCCACCACGATCCCGGAGTAAAGCGCCGTCGCGTCGAGCCGCGTCGGTCGGACGCTGTCACCAAAGTACATAAAGAGCTCCGTCACCAGCTCGCTCGCAGAACTCGATGCTGTCTCGATGTAGACAAGCAGCGGATTCTTGACAAAGTTCTCACTGCGGCGATGATGGTCGATCACAACGACCTTCGGAATGCGCTCCAAAAGGGTCGGATCGGCAAGAATGTGCGGAATATGCGCATCCACCACGACGAGCAGTGCCGAGAGAGAGATGACGCCGGAAATGTCGTCAGGGTGGACAAAGAGACCATCGTACGCCTCATCCTTCGCTGCCATATCCAGAATGCGGTCGATGCCCTCATTCATATCGCTGAGAACGATGTGGACGGGCTTGCCAAGAGCCCGTGCCATGCACGCCACACCCATTGCCGCGCCGAAGCAGTCATAGTCCTCATTGTGATGCCCCATGACGTAAACCTTGTCCGCACTCTCCATGATATCGCGCAGGGCGTGTGCCACGACGCGTGCCTTCACGCGCGTATGCTTTTCGACCGCCTTTGCCTTGCCGCCAAAAAACTGCGTCTTGCCGCCGATGCCCGCCGCAACCTGGTCGCCGCCGCGGCCAAGGGCGAGATCGAGCTTTGCCTCTGCCTCCTCGCCCAGTACCTTGAACGTCTGCTCCTCCGCGAGCGAAAGCCCGATGGAGAGCGTGACCGGCAGCCCCTTCGAGTTGACGATCTTGCGCACCTGATCGAGGATGTCGAACTTCTCCGCCACCGCGTGATCCAGGGACTGACGATCCAGCAGCGCCACAAACTCCCCATCCGAGATGCTGCGCATAAAGCCGCCGTGCCCATCCATCCATGCGTCCAGACACTCGCGCACAGCGAGCAGCAGCATGGACTTCTCCGCCTCCGTCTGCCCCTGCATGATCTCATCGTAGTTGTCCAGCTGAATGTAGAGGAGCGCCGTACGGCTCGCACGAAAGCGCTGCCGCAGATTGGCAAATTCCGTCTCGTCCTCCACATACAGAGCCAACAGCGGATCCATCTGCGGCGACGTCGGCACCATCCGATGATGGACACGATAGGAGCGCCCCTCATGAGAGAAGTGATGCTCCCCCTCCTCATCCCAGAGCGCCGCGATGTCGACCTTCGGCCAGAAGTCCGTGACCGCCGTTCCCTGCTCCGGCTTCGTCCCGCCCAGTGCCGCCCCGAGCTGATCGTTGCACCATTCGAGATGACCATCCTTGTTCACGAGGAGAATGGACTGCGGCAGAGCATCCACCGCATAGTTCATAACATGATTGACATTGCGGATAATGCCCATACAGTAGCGTTCAAAACGCATTTCTCTGTCACGACACCGTTCCCATGCAAACGCGGTAAGGAGTGCCCAGACAAGGAGCGCGGCAGCCCCCACATAGGAGTTATAGCAGAACGTCACAAGCGCAAGCGCAAGCATCACGATCAGATGGATCGTGAGATCGATCCACGCCGATAAGTTCTGCGGCATAAAATCACCTTCTTTTATATAGACAATATATATACAATACCCTGTTTATTTACGTTCTCGTATTTTCTTTCGATAGTCAAATGCGATATCAAACAGCCCCGTCCATGACACGATCTGTGTCATAAAGCCGTTCAGTGCAATGAAGACATAGATCAGCGTGCGCACAAAGGCGGAGACGCGGAAATGCTGCATCAAGAACTGTATGAGGGAGATGCCCTGCACAAGACCCGCAAGGAACGCGATCAGGTAGCCGTTCAGTGCCAGTTGATAGAGCCATGCAATGTCCCGCGTCGTCCCCCAGTAAAGCCCGATCAAGGAAAATGCAAAGAGATAGGAAAAAAAGAGGGGCAGTCGCCACGCGGTAAAGGCGGGCAGCGGTGCCGCAGGGATTCCAAGACGCGCGAGCACCCTGCGCAGAACGGCAAACGATACCGCCACCTCGATCACGGAACTGCCGAGAAATAATGTGGGCAGCAGCAGCACGAAGAGTTCGAGCACCTGTGCCGAGGCCGCACGCGTCCCCTCGATCTGTGCCTCGTCCATGCCGAGCGAGCGGTAGATGGCGAGCGTCTCATCCATCGCCTCATTTGCTGTGGAAACATCCATGGCAAAGGGATTCAGCCCAAAGAGCAGCAGCATCATGCCCGCCGCCGCAGCCTTTCCGCCGAGGGAAGCAAGCGCGCCGCCCACAAGTGCGCGCGCGGTATTCGTCCCGTTCCGAAAGAGCGCCCCGAGGACAAGCCCCGTCGGTGCAAACGAGAGGACGAAGAAGGCTCCCGTGACCGGCGTCGCAAAGAGCATCGTGAGAAGCAGTGCCGCCGCTGCGGCAAGAACGCCCCAGCGCAGCCCCACACGGACGGTGACAAGTGCAATGAACACCGGCCAGAGCATCCCCATCATCATGGTCAGCATGGGCAGGTAGATCGCCGCCAGCGCGTAGACCACCGCCGCAGCCGTCATGACGCCCGCCGTTGCGGCAGGTCGCGCTCCTCGCTCACTCATTCCATATCCTTTCAGCGGATTTATCCGCATTTGCATTCGATTGAAATACCTTCCTATTATAGCAGATTTTCCAAGGGTTGTCACGGCGGTCCTCAGTCCCCCATAATGCCTGCCATCCGCAGCAGATACTGTGCATTCGTCGTCCGGCAGCGCCCCGTGCGAATCTTGAAGTCAAAGAGGATCTTGTCGCCCTCATAGTGCTCCTCGAAATGCGCGTTGGCAACAGGCACCCCCTCACGCCCGAGATCGCACAGCTCAAAGTCGTGCGTCGTCACAATCGTAATCGCATGCGGCAGCGTCAGGCGGCGGATCGCCTCCCGTGCGCCGACAATGCGGTCGGCGGAGTTCGTCCCGCGGAAGATCTCGTCGATGAGAATAAGCATCGGCTTGCCGCGCTTGCTGTATTCCATCATCTTCTTGATGCGCAGAAGCTCCGCATAGAACGTCGAGATCCCGCCCGCAAGATCGTCGCTGATCTGGATCGAGGTATAGACCGCCATCGGTGTCAGTGCAAAGGAGGAGGCACACACAGGCGCGCCGGCGTATGCAAGAACAGTGTTAGAGCCAAGCGTACGCATATACGTCGTCTTGCCGGACATATTCGATCCCGTAATGACGAGCGTCCCCGCTGCGAGATGCGCATCGTTCGGTGTCGCCGTCTCCTCCGCGATGACGAGGGGCATTGCCCCCTGCGCATCGAGGCGCGGCACCGCCTCATCGAGGAACTGTGGAAACGTATGCACCGCACGGGTGTGACCTACCCGTGCGAGCGACAAGAGCACCTCCACCTCCGCCCAGACCTTCAGCCAGCCCGCAGCCGCCGTGCCCGCCTGCACGCGCCAGTGGGAGAAATACGCCATACAGTGCAGATCCCAGAGGAGTGCCCCGTTCGCCAGCATAAAAAAGAGGACATTCCGCCGCATCGCTGCACACTCCGCGAGCGTCGTCAGTCTACTCTGCGCCGTCGTCGCACGGACAGGCGCAAAGAGCGGCGCGAGAACCGCCGCAAACGCCTCCCCACGCAGCGGCGCACGCTCCAACGTGCGAAAGATCCTGCCGTAGAGCCGCAGCTCCCGTGCCATGCGCCCGAGTGGGGCGAGTTCGCGCTGCGTACGCGGATAGAATGCAATCGCGACCGTCAGGTTGAACATAAAGAGGAAGAGCGGCAGTATCCATGATCCGCCCGCGAAAGCAGCCCAAAGAAAGGATAAGGCAAAAGCGCTTGCAAACACAATGCCAATGCAGGAAATTACTTTGAGCGAGCTGCTGAGTGGCTGCGCCAGTTCCTTCGCCAGCGTGCGCGTATCGTGTCCATCGGGCAGACGCGCCCCACGCGCTTCCAGCTCGATGCACAGCAGCGGGTGCACCAGCAGCTCCGCCACTGCCGCCTGCCGCTGCCGCGTCCGCGCGAGGTCGCGCGGGGTCGCCGTGAGTGCAGCGGCAAGGCGCTCACGCCCCGCCTGCGTCCGCGCCGCGCAGAGATACTGATAGAGCGAGGCCGCGCCAAAGATATGCAGGTCGCGGTCGGGCGGACGCTTCTCCTTCCCATAGCCGGCGCCGTCCTCGGGCAACAACTTCCACTCCCCCGTAAAGCGCGCAAGATAGCCCGCCGTCACCGCAAGGTAGGCCTTTGTGAGGAGACGCAGCCGCTCCAATTTCCGATGGCGCGCCACAAGGACAACAAAGAGCAGCAGCAGAAAGCCCCCGAGCATCATCTCTGCGGGCGCATCCACATCATAGCCATGAATGAGCGCGGCAAACATCGCAGGAAAGACAACCGTACGCGCAAGGATAAAGCGCGTACGCTGATTATTCTGCGTACGTTCGAGCACAATCGTATTCTCGCGTACATTTTCATAAAACTGTTTCTTCAAAACGAAACCTCTTCTCATTTTGCAATAATTCTCATTATAACACAGGTTCTCACGCAAATGTAGACAATATTTCCCAAAACTGTTACAATATAAGCAATGATAGGAGGAAATGAAGTGTCAGATCTGGATGATGCCATACGGCGGACGGAGGCAGCGATGCACACCCTAGAGGCGCGGATGCAAAATGCCATAGGCGACCTCGACTACGAGTCCTATCTCTATGAAAAGCGTGCGCTCCGTACCGCGCTCCTCGCCCTCCGCAAGCGGCGGGACAAGGAGGAGGCATTCAGCCAAAATTCAGCATCATCGGATAGGATAAAAGACAAATAGTCAATGATGAACGACAGAGAAAGGAAACTACTATGTCACAGCGTATGACAATGGATGAAGTTCTCAAGGAATACGGCGTGCCGCAGCTGCGCCTTGACGTGCACGCGACGCGCTCCGACCTCCTGAAGCTCCGCGAAAAACTCATGGCGATCCGCGACCTCTCGGACGGCCGCGAGCAGGGCTATCTCGACATCGAGTGCAAACTCTACATCGACGTGGACGACATCGACCGCTATCTCTCGGGCGAGCTCGACACCGTCGGCGAGATCTATGCCTTCCCCGAGGATGTAAAGTCCTATCGGGAATAGCGAAAAAACTGCTGTGTGCGCTCCTCGCAAACGCATAGCCATCTCGCCATGCGATGCTCCGTAGCAAACCCTAGTGGAGCAAGCGGAGAAAAGTGTGCGACCCGCCCCCTGCGGATTTTAATCGGAGAGGCGCAGCGCGTTTGGAATCCGCAGGTATTGGGGAATCACGAACGCAATGATGCTG
>ERZ772960.2248-NODE-2248-length-14356-cov-2.669324_pt1 | contig 14356 bp, 14 predicted proteins | sample MGYA00580678_ERZ772960 | MGnify/ENA primary metagenome ERZ772960 (study PRJEB29015, sample SAMEA2737930) | human oral metagenome | biome: human oral; feature: human-associated habitat; material: dental | place: China | collected 2059 ... | reverse complement strand
AGAGTACGGAACTCAATGCTTTGAAAATTGATTTCCGTGAATTTCCCATACAAGAAAGACTTTGCATTAACTTTTATAAAATCGGCACAGGAGACTCAATCCCCCTCTATTACAACAAAACTCCCCTCCGCCCGAAAACCGGACAAGGAGAGGAGTTCGTAACGTCTTTAGCCGTTTGCGTTTACTGTGCGGAACCTACAAGACACATCCATTCGGCTTCGGCAGCAAGCGTGTCGCCGACAAAAGCCTTTCCGGACTGCTTTATCATACGGGGGCTTACCCTAAGATTCGTGATTTCCATACGGACGGTGTCGTTCGGGCGAACCTGATTTCTGAACTTCACTTTATCGACAGTTCCGAGAAAAAATAAACTTCCTTCAGGAACCTTTTTTTGAAAGCTCAAAACCGCGCCGCCCGCCTGCGCCATCGTTTCAACAAGGATAACGCCCGGAACTACCGGATATTCAGGAAAATGACCTTTGAAGAAAAAATCCTCATCCGTAAATTTACGTATACAAACGCTCGAATTATCGTCGCAGGAAAGTATTTCATCTACAAAAAGAAAAGGCTTTCTGTGCGGCAAAAGTGCTTCTATGTCTTTTGTTACGCTCATTTCATTCCCCGTTATTTTACTTTTTTCAAAATGATTGCGCCGTTATGACCGCCGAATCCGAATGTTGCACTCATCGCCGCGTCGATATTGCCGGGAACGCCTTTATTAGGAACATAATCCAAATCGCATCCGCCTTCTACGTCCGGCTCATCAAGGTTGATTGTCGGCGGGAAGAATCCTTCGTTAATCGCCTTTACACAGAGCATGGCTTCAATCGCACCCGTCGCTCCCAAACAATGTCCCGTCATCGACTTTGTAGAAGAGATTTTAAGTTTACGTGCGTTTTCTTCTCCGAATGCAAGTTTTACCATGCGGGTCTCGCTCGGATCGTTTATATGCGTGGAGGTTCCATGCGCGTTGTAATATTGAATCTCGGAGCCGTCCATTCCGGCATCTTTGAGCGCACGTTTCATACACTTAGAGCCCTCAAGACCGTCGGGATTGGGACTTGTAAGATGGTATCCGTCGCACGATGAACCGTAACCGGCAATTTCCGCATATATTTTTGCACCGCGCGCTTTAGCGTGTTCATATTCTTCGAGAACAAGAATTGCGGAACCTTCACCCATTACAAATCCTTCGCGTTTTTTATCGAACGGGCGGCTTGCTGCCGTAGGATTATCCGCAAAACTTGTCGAAAGAGCGTGAAGAACTTCAAAAGCGACGATGGCAAAACCGTTTATCGTACTCTCGGAACCGCCGGCAAGACAGACATCCATTCGTCCGCTTCTTACCATATCGAATGCGTCGCCGAGAGCATCCGTTCCTGAGGAGCAAGCCGTAGAAACTGTGTGATTTGCCCCGTGAATGCCGAACTGAATTGCAATATTTCCGCCCGCTTCGTTTGGAATAAGCTCAGGAATCGTCATCGGGGGAGTTTTTACGCAGCCGGATTTATAATAGGAAATGCAGCTTGCTTCCGTAACTTCAAAACCTCCTATTCCTACGCCGAGTATTACACCGGTATCTTCAAGCACATCCGCATTTTCGGTGAGCCCTGAATCATCCAGAGCCATTTTTGCAGCAGCAACCGCAAACTGCGTAAAACGAGCCATTTTCCGCGCTTCTTTAGGATCCATGTAAAGACCCGCATCAAAATTTTTTACTTCGGCAGCATATTTTACTTTGTTGTTGGATGCATCAAAGTGCGTAATCGGAGCAATTCCGCTTTTTCCGGCTTTTACCGATGCCCAAGTTTCTTCTACAGAATTTCCGATTGGAGTAACTGCTCCCATTCCCGTAATAACTACACGTCTTCCGCTCATAATATTTTCCTTTATAGATAAAAATTTATTTTGCCGCCGAAAAGCGGCAATTTATTTGTGATTACATTCCGCCGTCCACACCGAGAACTTGTCCCGTAACGTACGCACTCAAATCGCTTGCAAAAAACAATGCGGCGTTCGCAACGTCTTCAGGTTGTCCTGCACGTTTAAGCGGAATCATCGTAATCCACGCTTCTCTTGCTTTTTCATTTACGGCTTTCGTCATGTCCGTTTCTATATACCCCGGCGCAATCGCATTGACACGAACTCCGCGTGAACCGACTTCTTTTGCAAGACTCTTTGTGTAACCGATAAGTCCCGCCTTACTTGCAGAATAGTTAACTTGTCCCGCCCCGCCTCGTACACCGACAATACTTGTCATGTTTATTATCGAGCCGCTTTTTTTATGAATCATATCGTTGGAAATAATTTGACTTATCACGAACGGAGCCGTAAGATTCACATCCAGCACGGACTGCCAGTCTTCCATCTTCATGCGGAAAGAAAGACCGTCGCGCGTAATTCCCGCATTATTTACAAGCACGTCAAAACCGTTCGATTCTGCAAGAGCTGCTTTTACAACTTCCGTAAGCTGTACGGCATTCCCTGCATCCGCGCATATCTCATGGAATTTAACTCCGTGTTCGGACGCAAATTTTTCAAGTTCCGCCTTAGCCGCGCTAGGTTTGGAACAAAGTCCCCAAACTTCAGCACCGTTTGCAAGAAAAACTTCAACGATTTTACGACCGATTCCGCGGCTTGAGCCGGTAACAAGAGCTTTTTTATTTTGAAGCAGCATATCAATTTACTCCGTTAATCGATTCGACTGTATTTGCCGGATTGCATATCCATTTTTCCCCGAATTCGGTTTGCTTCCAGAGTCCCGCAAGAACTTTGCCGGGACCAGTTTCAAGAACGCTCCATTCCGCTGCGGAATCTTCGGATATGAGTTTTCCGAGTACAGATTCTTCATCAGTCCAGCGTACGGGATTTGTAAGATGAAGGACGGCGGATTTTTTTGCCTCCGCACCGTCCGACACCTGCTTACCGGTAACGTTGCTGAACAAAGCGATTTTAGGTTTGTTGAATGTAACATCCGCGGTAGCTTCTTCAAATTTAACGGCGGCTTCCTGCATAAGCGGCGAATGGAAAGGGCCTGCAACCGCAAGACGGACACAACGGCGTGCACCCGCTTCCGTAAACGCCTTTTCCGCAGCATCAGGACCTGCAGCAGTACCGCTTATAACCGTCTGCTTTATGCTGTTAAGATTTGCGGCGTAAACATCTTTTATGCCGCTTGCAATTTCAATTACTTTTTCCGGTTCCAAACCTAAGATCGCACTCATTCCGGGTGCATGACCTTCATTTGCCGCCGCAATTTCTTCGCATACTTTCTGCATTATTTGCCCGCGCTTACGGACAACTTTTACAACATCTTCAAAAGTCAAAACTCCGGCGGCGTAAAGAGCCGGAAATTCCCCCAAACTGAATCCCATCGCAGCGGAAGGTGTAATTCCTTTTTCTTCAAGCACTTTTACAGTCGCAATACTGACTGCAGTAATTGCAAGCTGACTGTTGTCGCTGCGGCTTAAAACTTCTTTTTCACTTTCCCATATAAGTTCGGGCACATCGACACCGGTTATTTGTGAAATATCATCAAGTACTTTGCGGGCTGTAGGAAATGCCTCGCAAACATCTTTAAACATTCCCGGTTCCTGAGCTCCTTGACCGGGGAACAGAAAGGCAAATTTCTTAGACATATACACCTCATTAATGCTATAAAATGACACTTTTTGAATTTTTGTCATTTTATACAGTTTAGCATAATTTGCCGATTTGTCAAGTTGGCTGTAAATGCGATAAAGTCTTCCGAATATCGGAAAAAGGATAATAAATACGAAATTATAATGTACAAAACCGGTAAGTAAATTTGGAAATCTTTTATATTAGCGGATTATAAAGTATGTAGACTAAAATGTAATAAACCGGAGCTGCAGTCAAAATCGAATCTATTGAATCCAATATTCCTCCGCGTCCCGGAATAATGCTACCGCTGTCTTTTACACCGGCAGAACGTTTAAACACGGACTCAATCAAGTCTCCCGTAATACCGGCCGTTGCGACGGCAAAGCCCAATAGAATTCCTTTTAATATTGAACCCGTAAAAATATTCGACCACAATAGATGTGCGATAATTCCCGCCGCAATCGATCCTGCGTATCCGCCGACAAATCCTGCAATGCTTTTATTCGGACTGCAAGCTACATGACCGCGGTTGTTTTTCCCGAAAAGCATTCCGAAAAACCACGCAAGAGAATCGCATATAAACACCGAAAATAAAAATACGCAGATAAAAATCGATGAATGGCGGAATATCGTCATACGTGTCATAAACGTAAACAAAAAACCGCTGTAAAATACAATCAAAACGGATGCTGCAATTTTCGTATTTGAAGACGCAAAAGTTTTTGAAAATGCGGCTTCATACCCCATAATAACGAGTGCCGCAATTAAAAAAATCCAATTCGTGTAGTCCAAGCTTAAATCGGTAAGAGCAAAAATATATGCACACAAGGGTAATGAAACGGTTAACGCGGCAATAAGAGGGAACGGAAGAATCGGAGTGTTATGTTTTAAAATCGTATACAACTCCATAGCCGCAATTACGGAACACGCAATCATTAGAATATTTAATGGAAGATGACAATAAAAATTGAGAATTACAATTCCCAAAACGGAGGGGATTCCTATAAAAAATATTAAAAGTCTTTTTACAATTTTATTCATCTTTTTGTCCTTGTCTAACAAGGTACCCTCCGAAACGCCGTTTACGATTTTGAAATTCCTTTATATTTTTTAGAAATTCTCTCCTATTATAATCCGGCCACAACGTATCGGTAAAGATAAATTCCGCATACGCCGAATGCCACAGCAAAAAATTACTGAGGCGCAGCTCGCCTCCGGTACGGATAAGCAAATCAACGTCAGGTAAATCCGGCACATCAAAAAACGAAGAAAAATTATTCTCCGTAAGATTATCTGTCTCGCCCGATAATGCAAGTTTTTTTATTCCGCGTATAATTTCATCGCGCCCGCCGTAATTTATCGCAAGAACGAGTGTCGTTCCCGTAAAAGAAGCGGTATCTTCCTGCGCACGAATAATTTCCTTTCGCACATTTGCAGGTAATCTCTCCAAATCGCCGATATGCTTAACCCGTATCCCTTTTTGGCGGTAAAAATCCAGCTCCGCGCGCAAATGAATACTGATTAAAGACATCAGATATCCCACTTCTTCTTCCGTGCGCTTCCAATTTTCCGTCGAAAAAGCGTACAACGTAACATATTGAATTCCAAGATCGGCTGCAGCACCCATAATATCTTTTGCCGCAGTCAAACCTTCTTTATGACCGCTCGTGCGCGGAAGATGTTTTTTTTCCGCCCAGCGTCCGTTCCCGTCCATGATCAATGCAACATGAACCGGAACCGCCGGCTTTTCCACAGACGACATCAGCCTTCCAAAATTTCCTTTTCTTTTGAATCGTAAATTTTATTGATTTCGGCAATATATTTATCGGTCAACTTTTGCAGCTTATCTTCTTCCTGCTTTAATCCGTCTTCCGTCAATTCTCCGGACTTTTGCATCTTTTTTAATTCATCGTTACCGTCTCGGCGGATATTGCGGATTGCCGTCCGTGAAGTCTCCGCGATCGATTTTACCTGCTTTACCAGCTCCTTGCGCCGTTCCGCAGTCAACGGAGGAATTGCAATGCGGATCACCTTGCCGTCGTTAGACGGATTCAAACCTAAGTCCGCAGTCTGAATTGCTTTTTCAATTTCGCCGATAAGAGTTTTATCAAACGGCTGAATGATTACCGAACGAGCTTCGGGAATCGAAATCGTCGCAACTTGATTCAACGGCGACTTTGAACCGTAATAGTCAACCCGCACTTTATCAAAAAGAGCTGCCGACGCGCGTCCCGTCCTAACGGCATTAAACGAATCTTTAAGAGATGCGATGGATTTTTCCATGCGTTCTTCGTTATTTTCCGCCATATTTCCCCCTTTGTATCGCGCAGAATACGGTCTTGCCGAAAAGCAAAACCGTACCCCACGCATATCAAATCAAAACAGGCAGCTTTAAAGCTAAAGCCGCCCGTATTTCGTTATTTACCCAAAACGAAAAGAACGATTTTTCCGAAAGAAAGACTTGCACCAACTTCTTTGCCTGTCTCCGCAAGTTTCGCTTCCACGCTCTTCTTTTCGTCGTCGATGAACATCTGATCCATAAAACAGATTTCAGCAAGATGTTTGCTTACCTTGCCTTTCAGAATGCCCTCTTTGACATTATCCGGTTTGCCCGCAACTTTCGGATCGTCTTCCATCTGCTTTCTAAAGATTTCAGTCTGTTCCGCAACGTAATCGGCGGGAACATCTTCTTTTTTGATGTAAGACGGCGTATTTGCAGCAAGGTGAAGGCAGCATTCATGCGCAAACTTCGTAACTTTTTCATCCGCCGAACCATTGACAACAACAACGGATCCGATTTTAAAGTTGTGATGAATATACGTTGATGCCGCAGCCCCTGCCGGGATTTCCACTACAGTTGAACGGCGGACAGCCATATTTTCGCGAATTTTAATTGCAAGCTCCTGCATAAGCGCATTTTGCTCGTCGGAAACTCCGTCTTTGCCGCTCTTTAACGCAAGCTCGGCAATTTTTTCACCGACTTCGATAAAGTCTTTATTTCCGGCAACAAAATCGGTTTCGCAGGTGAGCTCGACCATCGCAATTCTATTGTCATTTTGCTTTATAAAAATGCGTCCTTCGCCGGTCGCCCTATCGGAACGTTTTGCAACAGCCGCAAGTCCCTTTTCTTTCAAAATCTTTTCCGCTTCACCGGCATCACCGTTAGCTTCGATAAGTGCCTTTTTGCATTCCATCATGCCCGCTCCGGTTTTTTCACGGAGTTCTTTTATGTCGGATGCTTTAATATCCATATTTGTATCCTTATTGTGCGGGCGTTTTATACCGCCCGCCGATTATTAATCTTTATAAATTTTATCCTCATCAACGAGACTCTGAGCTTCCTTCTCATCGGCTTCGACATCTTCTTCTTTCGGTTCAGTCGGCTGATAGTTGCTGTAGTCTTCGATTTCAACATCTTCATTCTTGTTTGCGGCATCAGTTTGAATTGCATCTTCGTCATCGCCCAAATTTTCAAGAATCTTGAGACCGGTTTCATTGTCGGACTCGATAACCGCATTTGCAATTACGGAAGTGAACAAAGAAATTGCACGAATTGCGTCATCATTACCCGGAATCGGATAATCGATTCCTTCCGGATTGCAGTTTGTATCGACAACCGCGATAATGGGAATACCCATGCGGTGAGCTTCGGCAACCGCAATCTGTTCTTTGTGTGTGTCGATGATAAATACGGCGCCCGGCAATTCTTTCATTTCTTTTATACCGCCGAGATTTTTCTCAAGTTTGGATTTTTCTTTTTGAAGTGCAGAAACTTCTTTTTTCGTAAGATTTTCGAACGTGCCGTCAACTTCCATCTTTTCGATTTTTTTGAGGCGCAAGAGGGACTTTTTAATAGTCGTAAAGTTCGTAAGCATTCCGCCAAGCCAGCGGTTGTTTACATAAAACATTCCGCAGCGTTCGGCTTCTTTTTGAATCGCCTGCTGAGCTTGCTTTTTCGTTCCGACAAAAAGAATCGACTTTCCAGATGAAACGATTTTTCTTACAGTTTCATAGCTTTCTTTAATTGCAGCCGTTGTTTTCTGTAAATCGATGATGTGGATACCGTTGCGTTCTGCGAAGATATATTTCTTCATACGCGGATCCCAACGCTTGACCTGATGACCGAAATGTACACCGGATTCAAGCAGATTTTTCATGGTTACTACTGCCATGATATGCTCCTTCACGTGAAACCTGCACAATGCTTTGGTTTCAACCATACTCTGTTTCTCGATACGCAAATGCGCACGGAAGATTTCGGAAAGATTTTATTAGAAAATTTCCGGGAGAAGTTATTCCAAAAGGGAATACCCCTGCTTTTTCAATATATCATAAAGCGTATTGATGGGCAAGCCGGCAACGCAGCTCTGAGAACCGTCAATGTTTTTTATAAAACACGAAGCAATCCCCTGTATCCTGTAACCGCCTGCCGCTCCGTGCCATTCTCCCGTTTCCGCGTACCAGCGGATTTCTTCATCGGACATGGGAGAAAAAGTTACCCTTGTTTTTGCAGTCTCGGAAAATGTCGATTTTCTTCTACCGTCATAAAGAACAAGTGCAGTTACCACAGTGTGAACACCGCCTTGCAAATCATGCAAATATTTTTCCGCCTGCTCCTGATTTTCGGGTTTACCGTAAATCTTTCCGTTTTTTATTATTACGGTATCGGCACCTAAAATCCACGGAATTTCCTGCTCCGGCGGCAGCGAATTCAAAACGGCAGTAACTTTTTCTCTTGCAAGTAATTCCGGAACATCATCCGGTTCAAGAATTGCGGTTAAAGTCTCGTCGATATTCGGCATTATTACTCTGAACGGAATTCCAAGCATATTCAATATTTCCTGTCTTCTTGGAGACGATGAAGCTAAAATTATAGGTTCCATAAACTTCCTTAATATATCTGTAAGAATATCCGCACATTAAAACACAAAAAGAAAATACAAAAGGATTTTAACTGCGGTTTTATAATTGCTGTCTTGCTTGACAATAAAATTCAATATGTATAAAGTAGGCAGCACTGGAGAGATTAGCTCATCTGGATAGAGCGTCAGCCTCCGGAGCTGAAGGCGGCGGGTTCGAATCCCGCATCTCTCAAAACTTTTAATCTTACAAATAAAAAAGCTGCCTTTTAAGGCAGCTTTTTTATTTTACTTGCCGTCCGACGATTTTCCCGAATCCGATATTGTCTTCAGAAGTTTTAACGCCTTATTACGCACCGGTGTAACATAATGATAGTCCGCCGCAATTTGCGAAATCGAATTGATTATGATTTTCTTGTTTTCCGTGTTTGCCGCAAGTTTTGCGTAAGCTTCAAGAACTTCATAAGCAAGAGAGCTGGTAGGATTGAGAATCTGATTTCTGCGGTTTGCAAACGCAATTGCATCTACGACAGTATCGTTATCAAGTCCTATCTCTCCGAGAGAGCTGACTGCGGCAGCCACTACCATAGGTTCGTTATCCGCTACGGTTACTTTGACAAGATAATTCTTTGCCTGTTCAGTCTTTACTTTTCCGAGTGCAAGACAAGCTCTTCTTCTTATATCGGGAAAGTTATTCATGACGCGGCCGTTCATTCTCGTTTGAGAAGCGATACCTTCACCTGCAAGATGATTCAAAGCATCCATAATATCTTCGCTATTGCCTTTGTTTACGGCTTCTTCCAAAAAATTCATGGCTACCAGTTTATTGTCATATTCGTCCGACTCTACCAAGCTCATTATGACAACACCGTCAATATCATTCAAATATTCATCTTCTACGGAAGTTTCCGACTTTGAAGAAGTCGAGTCGGTCTTTCTTTGGACTCTCTGTTCCTGAGCAAAAGCCGATACCGCAAAAGAAAGACAAAGTCCGGCAAAAATGATTTTATTAAGTTTCATTTATTTCTCCTCCTTAAGGAAAAAATCAATAAGAATTTCGTAAATTATAGTATATCAATATTAAAAAATCTACAAAAAAGTACGGGCATAATAAAAAATGCAAAAGCTCAGCTTTTCGGAATAGATATCATCCATTTTTTGTTTATTCTGACAAAATTATAATAAACGATATCGCGATCATCCTCAACTTGTACCGCTTTTACGCTGTCGCGCGATATGTAACGGATTTCGTTTACGGAGCGGTCTTTTCTTGAGCGCACGAATACCAGCTTAAAATAATCCTGAAGATTATTGAGCTTCGGGCGTTCAAGAGGCTTTTTAGGATCGACCGGAAGTCTTCTTGCGGCTTTCGCTAAATTTACTATGTTCGACCAATATTGTACGGATTCCGGCTCAATATATTTTAACCATGAATCGTAATCGGACTTTTCCATTATTTGCGAAAGTTCGGAGATTATGCGGAGTATTTCTTTCTTATCGGAAGAAAATTCTTCCCTAGTAACATCTACATCAACCGTAGAACGCGCGTATTCTTCTTCGGATTCCGCATATACCGGAGCTTCGGCTTTTTTGCCCGCATCGACGGTTTTTACTTCAGCAGAGTTTTCAACTTTCTTTTCCGAATCGTTTTCAACCTGTTTTGATGAAGCGCAAGAAACGGCGGACAGGCAAACGGATAAAATCAATGCAAAAATATAAACATACTTAATCATATTGCGATAATACAATGCTTGTTTATTTTGGTCAAAGGGGTTAGACTCGTTTCGATGACAAGAGCAGTGTTCCCCGGATCGTTTGATCCGCCTACTAACGGGCACATAAATATAATTCAAAGAGCCGCAAAACTTTTTGATTTTGTTGATGTTGTTATTGCCGTAAATTCCGAAAAAAAATATCTTTTTTCTCAAGAAGAACGCCTTGAAATGATTACGTCCCTGGTAAAACCGCTTTCAAATGTCTGCGTAAATACTTGCACGGGACTCATCGTAAATTATGCACGGGAAACCGGTGCAAAAGTTCTTATTCGCGGAATAAGGGGTTCTCTTGATTTTGCTTATGAATTCGAACTTTCATTGATGAACCATACGCTGAATCCTACGGTTGAAACGCTTTTTATTCCCACGGAGCAAAAATATCTTCTATTAAAGTCAAGCACGATAAAAGAATTGGCACGCTTGGGAGGAGATATTTCAGGCATGGTTCCGCCCGAAATCGAAAAGGCTCTGCTTGCCAAATACGGCAAACGCGTCCTTTAATCCGCCGCTCGTAATTTTAAACACAATCCGCCGACTCTCCCCGTTTAACTTAAACATTTTATGCGTTTACAATGCAAAAGTGCCGATACTTAAACCATGACCAGATTTTTCGCACTTGCTTTTGCATTTTTTACATTAAATATGGTTTGTGCAAAAAGTATAAAACCGCTTTATAAACTTCCGGAGCAACCGTCCGTTACTGATGAAAATATTTCCGAAACAAAAACTTTTCTTGTCGGTACCGATAAAGGTCTTTTTAAAATATCGGCGGACAATACGGCGATTCCGCTTTGGGCAGAAGGAAATGTAGAGCAGATTCTGCGAACGGAAATACAAGGACAAGACGGAAAGCTGATTGAATCATGGTATTTCAGAACGGAAAAAGGGATTTTATTCAGTCAGGATTTATCGAATTTCGAACTCAGGAACGAAGGCTTACCCTTTCTCTCGATAAAAAAAGTTAACGGCGAAAATGTTGAATTCGAGCGGAAAGTGCACAGCCTAAAAGATTTATGCGCAAACCCGCTAAACCCTCTGCAGCTGGTTACGGCAACAAAAGATAACGTTTATATCACAAAAGACGGCGGAAGAAACTGGAAATCTATCGGCTCGATGAGCCGTGCAACATCCGGTATAAAAGCGGTAGCAATCGCGTCTCTACCCATATCTTCCGCCGCCTCGCCGGATGTGTCGGGAGGCGGGGTTGGAACGGAACTCGTAGTTTTTATGTCTCATACGATTTTCGGGCTTTCTTATATGCGCCTTGATGCGGCAAAACCGTCATGGATAGATGTTTCGGGCGGACTTGACATAATGAAATCACTTTCCTCTCCCGATGAAATATCCGATATTTTTCCCGTTTTAACGCAAAAAGAAGACGGTTCGTCCGCCGTGGAAATATACATGGCGCAAACTTACATTCCGCGCATTTATAAATTCGATTGGGCTGCCCGCCGTGCACTTTGTATCTATAGAGGAGAAGAACCTGCAGCCGTTATCGACGGACTTACGGCAGTCGGCACAAATTTGCTTTACACGAAAATCGAAGGCTTGGGTGCTCTCGATATGCAGACTTTAACGGCTCCCGGAGTCCCGGAAAAATTTACCGAATGGCAAGCCGCATTCGGTTGCACGCCGGGGCTTCCGAACACGGCGTGGATTCCATATAACCGCACCGGATTTAAAAAATCCGTATGTCTGAACGAATTATGGCTTTTGTATCCGGGAACAATAAATACGCCTTACGCATCGCAAGCACTCGGTAAAAAAAGCGTTTATGTTTCGGCTTATCAGTGCAGACTTCAGTCGGGAATCGACAAATTCAAAAAAGTCATTAAAGACAATAAATTGAACAGTCTTGTCATCGACATGAAAGACGATTACGGGCTTTTACGATACGATTCAAAAGATCCTGAAATCTTAAAAAAGGCTAAAATAACGCAATATGCAGTGGATTTGGATCACTTTGTTGAAGAATTCAAAAAGGACGATGTGTATTTAATCGGGAGAATCGTTACATTCAAAGACAGGAATCTTGCCTCATTCGGCGGAGCAAAATATGCAGTATGGGATTATTCTTCAAAAAGTCCTTGGGTTGGAATCAAAGAATACGAAGACGTTATCGACGAAGAAACGGAAGAAGTAACGGAAAAAAAACAGGTCTATTATGACGAAAACTGGGTCGATCCGTATTCTCCCGAAGTATGGGAATACAATGTTGCCATTGCGAAAGAACTTATCGCACGCGGATTCGATGAAATTCAATTTGACTATATACGATTTCCTACCGACGGATACAATTTGAATCACGCTTCTTACCGCTGGAAAAGCGAGGGGATGGATAAAGAAAGCGCGCTCGTTTCGTTTTTATCTTACGCACGGGCAAACATTGATGCGCCCATTTCGATAGATATTTACGGAGCGAACGGCTGGTACCGAAGCGGAACACGTACGGGGCAAGACGTTGAAATGCTTGCCGAATATGTAGATGTAATTGCACCTATGTTTTATCCGAGTCATTTTGAGCAAAAATTTTTAAATTACGAGCCGTTTTCCGAGCGCACATACAGAATATATTATTACGGTACGTTTCGTAATACCGTTATGGCGCGCAACCGTGTAATTGTTCGTCCGTGGGCGCAGGCGTTCCGTTTAAACGTAAGTTACGACCGAAGATATTACGATACCGATTATGTGCAAAGGCAGATTTTCGGCGTGCGCGACTCCGTAAACAACGGATATATGTACTGGAACAATTCCGGCGATTACGGAATGATTTTGCCGGATATTTCCGATACGGAGCCATACAAAGGCGAGACCCCAGAATCCGCTTCGGCTTTTAAGAAACCCGCAATCGGAACGGCAAAGGCCCCCGAATACAAAGACAACGGCATCTCCGTACTTGATGCGATGTACGAATATGAGCGCGCAAAAAACGAAGAATCGGTATTCGTATTTACGCCGTTTTTACGTGTACCGGCAGGAAATCGCCGGTAACCCCGTATCCGCAAAAAAGTCCGCCGTATCGTAAATCCGCAAATAATATATTTTCGGATATTCTCTTATATCTTTTGTTCATTTGCATTATACTTCAAACAGTAAAAAAGATGTGCCGCGTATATTCCTGTAAAACGGCACTTTACAAGGAATCGTCGAATCTATGAAATTCAGCAAAAAAAGTATACCGCCGGAAGATGTAAAGCGGCTTTGCAAACTCTACGGATTATCTCCTCTTGAAGCGTCAATTATGGTAAGACGAGGAATAACATCCGGCGCGGATGTGTTATATCACCTGGAAAGCGACAGGCGTTTTATGCATCAGCCTTTTCTGCTGCCGTCTATGGAAGATGCGGTCGACCGCATAAACAGCGCAATTGAAGAAGGTGAAAAAATTTTAATCTTCGGAGACCGCGATGTCGACGGAATTACAAGCACTGCAATTCTGTACTCGTATTTGAAAGAGCGCGGCGCGGATGTTTCCTATCACCTGCCTTCAGGCGAAGACCCTTACGGACTTTCAATTCCCGTTATCGAAGAATTCGCAAAGAATTACGGTTCTTTAATTATCACGGTAGACTGCGGAATATCAAACGTAAAAGAAGTTGAATACGCGCGCTCCGTCAATGTTGATGTTATCATAACCGATCACCATAATCCGCCGGAGCAACTGCCGGACTCCGATATTATAGTCGACCCCAAACTGGCAAATTCGATTTATCCTTTTAAAGATATTTCAGGGGCGGCCGTTGCGTTCAAACTTGTCCAAGCCTTGCGTTTTTCGCTTTCCGATTTTTATGCCGAAGAGTTTGCACTTCTTGATGTCCGGAAAGAGGAGAATCGATACAGAATCGACTGTATAAAAGTGAGGAATTTGATAAAGACGGATTCCTTTACGGAGCTTTTTAACGCAGGTGAAGTGTCGATTTCAGACACAAAACTTCCGTATTTTTTACGAGGACAACAAATTCTCGTATGGAATGCACCGCTAGTCGGAAAAGCGCTTTTTGATATTTTCGGTGCAGGCGGTTTTCTCTTAACCAACTATCAGGCTGATTTATTTGATTATTTTACTCCCGGAGAGGATTTTGACTTCTATGA
>ERZ772960.2242-NODE-2242-length-14385-cov-9.945639_pt1 | contig 14385 bp, 10 predicted proteins | sample MGYA00580678_ERZ772960 | MGnify/ENA primary metagenome ERZ772960 (study PRJEB29015, sample SAMEA2737930) | human oral metagenome | biome: human oral; feature: human-associated habitat; material: dental | place: China | collected 2059 ... | reverse complement strand
CGTCCACCTGCTCGGACTCGCATTTCTCTCCGAAGTAGATGCCGCCGATCAGCTCACGCACAATGACGAGGTCGACGCCGCGCACGAGTTCCGGCTTTAAGGGGGAATGCTCGATCAGTGCGTCCGCGACCTTCACTGGGCGCAGATTCGCATACAGTCCAAGCCCTTTGCGGAGGCCCAAAATCGCGCGCTCGGGACGAAGCGCAGGCTCTGCACTGTCCCACTTCGTTCCGCCGACCGCGCCGAAGAGTACGCCGTCCGATTCCCTGCAGACCGCGAGCGTGTCCTCAGGAAGCGGTGTGCCGTACTTATCGTATGCCGTGCCGCCCGCGTCGCGTGTCTCATACGTCAGCCCGAGCGCGAATTTCGCGTCGACGGCGCGCAAAACGCGCACGGCTTCCTGCGTGATCTCCTGTCCGATGCCGTCGCCGGGAACGACTGCAATCTTATACGCCATGACGGAAGCCCCCATTCTCGCGGATGTAGTTCAAAAGGCCGCCCGCCTGCGCAATCTCCTGCACGAAGCCCGGCAGCGGATGCGCGCGAAACGTATCGCCCGTCGTGAGGTTCTCGATTGCCCCCGTCGCCGTGTCGACGCGCAGGCGGTCACCCGCGCTGATCTTCTCCACATCGTCGCCGATCTCAAGGAGCGGCAGGCCGATATTGATGCCGTTGCGGTAGAAGATGCGCGCAAAGCTCGCCGCGATGACGACAGGGACCCCCGATGCCGCAATCGCAATCGGTGCGTGCTCGCGCGAGGAGCCGCAGCCGAAGTTGCGCCCGCCGACCATGATGTCGCCCGCAGCGACCTCCTTGGCAAACGTCGTGTCAATGTCCTCCATGCAGTGCTCCGCAAGGGCCTTCGGCTCAAAGGTATTGAGATAGCGCGCAGGAATAATCACGTCCGTATCGATGTTGTCGCCGTAGCGCCAGACCTTCCCCTCGAACATCACACCACCTCCTCGGGGGCCGCAATCCGCCCCAGTATCGCGCTCGCGGCCGCCACGTGCGGACCTGCAAGATAGACCTCGCTGTCGACGTGCCCCATGCGCCCGCGGAAATTGCGGTTCGTTGTCGAGACACAGCGCTCGCCTGCCGCGAGAATGCCCATGTAGCCGCCGAGACACGGCCCGCAGGTCGGTGTCGAGATCGCCGCGCCCGCCTCCATGAAGATGTCGAGGTAGCCGCGCCACATCGACTCCTGATAGACCCACGGCGAGCCCGGGATGACGATGCAGCGTACGCGCTCGTGCACCGTATGTCCCTTCAGAATCTCCGCTGCGATCTCCATGTCCTCAAGACGCCCGTTCGTGCATGAGCCGATGACCACCTGATCGATCTCGATCGGCTCCGCAATGTCCATCACACGCTTCGTATTCTCCGGCAGATGCGGGAAGGACACGACGGGACGCAGTTCGCTGAGGTTGATTTCCACCGTACGCGCATAATGCGCGTTGGGATCGGCATGTACCGGCTCAAAGGGCGCCGTCATGCGTTCCTCGACGTACGCTCTGCACACGTCATCATACGGGAAGATGCCGTTCTTGCCGCCCGCCTCGATCGCCATGTTGGCAATCGTCAGACGATCGGTCATCGTGAGATCCGCAACGCCCTCGCCCGTGAACTCGAGGCTCTGGTAGAGCGCGCCGTCCACGCCGATCATGCCGATCAGCGTCAGGATGACATCCTTGCCGCTGATGTCAGCAGGCTTCTTCCCCGTCAGGCGGACATTGATCGCCTCGGGCACCTTGAACCATGCCTCGCCTGTCGCCATGCCGACCGCGAGATCAGTTGTGCCGACGCCCGTCGAGAAACCGTTCACGGCGCCGTAGGTGCACGTGTGCGAGTCCGCGCCGATCGTTAGCATGCCGGGACCGACGATGCCCTTCTCCGGCAGGATGACGTGCTCGATGCCGACGCGGCCCTGCTCATAGTAGTGCAGAATATCGTGCTTGCGTGCAAAGTCGCGCATGATCTTCGCCAGCTCCGAAGACTTAATGTCCTTTGCCGGCTGAAAATGATCGGGAATCAGAGCGATCTTCGTCCGATCAAAAACGGGACGGCCCGTCTTTTCAAACTCCTTGATCGACGGCGGTCCCGTCACATCGTTTGCGAGCACCATGTCGAGGCGGCACGTCACGAGCTGCCCCGGCTCGACGTGATCCAGACCCGCATGGCGTGCGAGAATCTTCTCGCTCATATTCATGCCCATATGCCCTCCAAATGTTCAAAATACGCAAAGAGGGACGCTGCACAGACAACGCCCCTCTGATATTTGCCCCTATTTCTGTGCAATTTAGTCCTTACGCAGGTCAGCGCCGTCCTTGAGCCACGACATCATGCCGCGCAGCTCCGCACCGACCTCTTCGATCGGGTGCTCCGCATGGATGCGGCGCTCCGCAAGGAAGTGCGCACGCCCTGCCGCATTGTTCTCCGTAAGCCACTGACGTGCAAACGTGCCGTCCTGGATCTCGCCGAGGATCTTCTTCATCTCCGCTTTCGTCTCCTCGGTGATGATGCGCGGGCCGCGCGTGTAGTCGCCGTACTCCGCCGTGTCGGAGATGGATTTGCGCATCTTCGCCATGCCGCCCTCATACATGAGGTCGACGATGAGCTTCATCTCATGGAAGCACTCGAAATACGCGATCTCCGGCTGATAGCCCGCCTCGATCAGCGTCTCGAATCCGCTCTGGATGAGGTGTGTCACGCCGCCGCAGAGAACGACCTGCTCGCCGAAGAGATCGGTCTCCGTCTCCTCCTGGAATGTCGTCTGGATGACGCCTGCGCGCGTGCCGCCGATGCCGCGTGCATACGCAAGCGCGAGGTCAAAACATTTGCCCGTCGCGTCCTGTCCGACCGCGAACACATCCGGCACGCCGCCGCCCTCACGGAACGTACGGCGTACGAGATGACCGGGTCCCTTCGGCGCAACCATGAACACGTCGATATTCTCTGCGGGAACGATTTGGTTAAAGTGGATGTTGAACCCATGCGCAAATGCGAGCGCGCTGTTTGGTTTCAGGTTCTGTGCAATCTCGCTCTTGTAGAGCGCCGCCTGTTTCTCATCCGGAATGAGGACCATCGTAACGTCCGCAGCCTTGACCGCATCCGCTACGGGGAGAACCTTGAGCCCGTCTTCAGCGGCGAGCTTCGCCGACTTCGAGCCCTCATAGAGGCCGATGACAACGTTTACCCCGCTGTCCTTCAGGTTCAGTGCATGCGCGTGGCCCTGGCTGCCGTAGCCGATGACCGCAACCGTCTTGCCCTCGAGCACGCTCCAGTTGACATCCTGATCATAGTAAGTTTTTGCCATAGTACTCCCGCTCCTCACAATGCTCATAAATTGTGTGTTCCCCTCGCTCAAGCGCAATGAGCCCCGTGCGGATGACTTCGACGATGCCGTAGGGTTTGATTACCTTCAGGAACGCCGTCACCTTGTCATCGCTGCCCGTGATCTCAAAGATGATCGAGGAGGACTCCACATCGACAACGTGTGCGCGGAACAGCTCGCCCATCTTCAGCACGTCGAGGCGATTGTCGTCATCTGCCCGCACCTTGATCAGCGTCATGCCGCGGCATGCCGCGTTCTTTTCGTCCAGCCGCTGAACCGCCCGCACGACGGGCATCTTCTCCAGCTGCTTGATCATCTGCTCAACGAGATTCCCGTCCCCCTGCATCACAACGGTGATGCGCGAGAAATCCGGCGACTCCGTTACGCCGACCGACAGACTGTCGATGTTGAACTCCCGCCGGGAAAACATGCTCACGACGCGCACCAGAACTCCCGTCTGGTTCTCAACAAAGACGGACAGCACATGTTTCATTGCAAACAAACTCCTCTCCGCCGCGCCGCAAAGTGTCTCTGCATGGGGAAAACTCCTTCATTATCGCCCGCACATGAACATTTGTCAATGTTTTTTTGACGGTTGCATACATCGGACGCTATACGCGCACTTCAAAACGCGGCATCTCCTCCGCATCCTCCTGCGTCGGCGATGTTTTCGCCGTGGTCGGCGCAGATTTTTGTACTGCTGCAGGCTTTGGGTGAGCAGCATGCCGCACATCTGCAGGCGCATCCTGTCCGCGCATCTGCGCGCGCGGCACTTGCTCCTCCTCCATCAGACGTTCGAGCGCCTCCCCTGCGGTCAGCCCGGTGTACTCCGGAAGGATTTCACCGCGCGTATCGCGTGCGCGCCGCGTACGCTCTGCCGCCGCAAGGAGATCGTCATACGCCCCCATCGTCTGCGTTGATGCGGGAGCATTGCGCGCCGCGGCGTTTTTCTCGCGCGCGAGAATGCGTTCCCCGAGCGACGGCCCCTCCGCGCGCGCCTGTGCCGATTTTTTTTGTAAAAAGCGGCGGAAAAAGAAGAGACCAAGCACAAGGGCAAGCGCAATCATCCCCGCCCAATAGAGCGCGCTTGTCGCCGTATAGGACGCGGGGACCTGCGGCTGTTTCTGCTCCGTTCCCGCGAGCTGCTGCCTGAGGGCAGCATTCTCCTGCGCCATATCAAGTCCGTTTGCAACATCCGCGCCCGTCCGCCCCTCTGTCTGTGTCCCGCGGTCCACCTTTGACGCCGAGGTGTTCACCGCGTCGCCCTTCGCCGCATCCGTACGCGCGGCAGCATTCGGGCGCTCCTCCTGCCCCGTACGGTCACGCGGTGTCCCTGTCGTTGTCTTCGAGAGCGCGCCGTTTCCCCGTGCCACCGAGTCGCGCGCCTGCTGCTCCGCCTGCGCGTCGCCCGTCGTATGCGTCGTATTCGCCTGCGCCTCATGTGCCGCCTCCCCAATCGAAATCTTTGGCGGAGTCGGAGGCGTCGGCGGGGTCGGCGGTGTAATCGCCATGACAGGTCTCCTTTCTCAATCGAATCTTTCCCTCTACTATAACAGAAAAATCTTCCTGGTGAAATAGCAAAAGCGTCCCTCGATCATGGGACGCCTTCTTCATTTGCAAAGGAACAGGATCTCATGCTCGATACGCCCGCACACTGAGGCGATCCGCCTTCCTGTCCTCGTCGATCTCCACCCGCGCAAAGCCTGCGTCTATGAGCAGCGCCTCCAGCTCTTCGCCGGTGTAGACGGACATGCCGTCGACGATCTTCAGCCACTTCTCGTGACTCTTCGTCCTGCCGGTGGCCTCATTGGTAATCATGAATACGCCGCCGGGCTTCAGCACGCGATGAATCTCGGCGAAGCAGCGCACGAGCTCCGGCCAAAAGTACACCGTCTCAAATGCCGTAACGGCGTCAAAGCTGCTGCTTTCAAACGGCAGCTCCAGCACATTGCCCTGCACTACTGTACAGCGTCCCGCGTCGATCGCCGCGCGGTTGACCTCGCGTGCCTTCTCCACGGAGATGGGAGAGTAGTCCAGCCCCGTGACCCGGCCTTTGGGGAGCAGCCGCAAAAGCTGTGCGAGATTGGCGCCGCCGCCGCAGCCGCAGTCGAGTACATCCTCATCCCCGCGAAAGCGCAGATGCGTAAAGCCCCATGCCGCGATTCCCGCGTGGCCGCGGTTCATCATCGCGACGACAATTCTCCCCATGACGCCCTCGGGTTTCCCCGTATTGCTGAAAAATTTCCGAAGCAGTCCCATAACTGCGCCTCCTTTCTTCGAACGCCGCAGCGCCGATACAAAAGTGCCTCGTGCAAAGCTGCACGAGACACCCGTGATTACAATATGATTTTACAACAGAGCCGCACGCAGCTCCGCACCGCTCTTCGCTGAGAGATAGGTAGGAGCGATGTCAAGCACCGTCTTGCAGCCTGTCATACCCTCGGCAGCGAGACGATGCGCTGCACGCGCATAGGCGGCGAGCACGCACGCCGTGAACTCGGGGTTCGAGTCAAGCTTCAGACTGAACTCGATCACATGCTTGTGCTCGCTGTTCCTGCCCGTTGCCCCGGAGCGGATGACGAATCCACCATGCGCGAGTCCTGCATGATCGCGCTGCAGCTCTTCTTCGGTGATGAAATGCACCGTCGTATCATAGTCTGCGAAGTAGTTCGGCATCGTCACGATCGCCTTCTCGACCGCGGCCTTATCCGCGCCCGCCTCGAGCACGACATAGCACTCGCGCGTATGCTTTTCGCGCGTCGAGAGCGCCGGATTCGCGCCGCTGCGCACCGCCGCAAGTGCGGCCGGAACGGGAACGGTGTACTGCTTGGCATCCTTGACGCCCGGAATGCGGCGAATCGCATCCGAATGCCCCTGGCTGACGCCGCGTCCCCAGAACGTGTAGTCCGCGCCGTTCGTGAGAACCGCGTTCGCATAGACGCGCGCGAGCGAGAACATGCCGGGATCCCAGCCGACCGAGATCACGCCGACATGACCCGTTTCCTTTGCCGCCGCATCCACCGCAGCGAAATGCGCGGGAATCTTTGCATGCGTGTCGAAGCTGTCCACCACATTGAACAGCTTTGCGAATGCCGGCGTCTGCTCCGGCAGATCGGTCGCCGAGCCGCCGCAGAGAATCAGAACATCGATCTTGTTCTTCCACATCTCCGCGTCATCGACAGAAACCACAGGCACATTCATGCGGGGCTTTACCGACGCGGGAGCGCGCCGCGTGAACACGGCGACGAGCTCCATATCCTCATTTGCCTCCACGGCGTACTCCACGCCGCGGCCGAGATTGCCATAGCCAAGAATACCAATACGAATCATAAAAACTCCTCCCGCCATCCCCCCCGGACGGCGTAAAACCTTTGAGAAATTCCGCACGATGCAGCGTCTCTCAGTAATGCGGGTGCGCCTTCACATAGTCGACCGGCCGCGACCAGTCCACCTGGACGCCCGTCTCATTCCACAGGCGTGTCAGAGCCAGTTCAAAGCTCTCCCGATCCGCGAGCGGAGTGACGTTCTCCTTCGTAAAGTCCATCAGCGTCTCGTGCGGCACCTCGACCTCATGATCCTGCGCAAGGAAATGATCCACTGCCGCGCGCCCCTTCTCATCCGCGAGATTCACCGTCGCCGAACGGGAAGCCGCATCGTAGTCAATCCAGCCAAGAACGTCGCCGTAACTGATGGCGACGCTGTACGTATCACTCACTCGTATCACCTCTTTTATATCCTGCCCTTATAGGCGTTCCTTATTATAAAACGATTCGCCCGCAGGCGCAACTGCACGATGAAAATAATTCTGTATACAAAAGAGGCAGCCCGGAGGCCGCCTCTTTGCATACAGTTGATATTTCCTCAGAACGCCCAGTTGATCTGAACGCTGCCGGCAAGACCTCTGCGCTTGCCCGTCATGCCCATAAGGTTCACGCCGTAGCGCACGCGTCCGTCCTGCGGAGCGAATTGATAGCCGAGCTCAAGGAGCCCCGTGCCGCCCTTGAGGCTCGGGCTCGGTGTGCTGTACCCCAGATACGTCGCCCCCGCATCGCTGCCGAACTCGTACTCGTAGGCAAGCCCCGTGTAGAACTCGCTGCGGTTGCTGAACTTCTTCGTGTAACGGCTGCCGACTTTGATGCGGTGCGAGTTCACTGCATCAAAGTCGTAGGTCTCGCCCGTGTGCAGCTTCGTTGTATTGCCTCCCTGATGCGAGTAGAAGTACTTCGCATAGGTCTCAATCTTATTTCCGCCCTTCAGTTCCTTCTCCTGCCCGACGCCGATATGCGCGGCATAGTATGTGCTGCTGTTGTCGTAGCCGGTACGAATGCCGGAGACGGTGCCTGCATAGTCGCTCTTTACCCGGCCGACGCGCACGCTGCCCTCGACATAGGCACCGCTGACATTTTTCGACTTCGCCATGACGCCCGCGCCGAAGTAGCTCATCTTTCCGTCGCCGTGCGTCCCGTCATCCAGATAGGAGTCGTACGTACTTCTGCCGTACTCCAGGAGCGGACCGTAGGTGACGGTATTGCGGCCGGCGGTCTTTTGCTTGGCAAAGCCGAGGTTGAGATTCCACCCCTTCGTATCCACATGAGATCCGGAGTTCAGGCGAATCGAGGAGCCGCCCTGCGCCGCCCACATCTGGAAGCTGCTGCCGCCGGATACGGAGGCCTGAGCCCCTGCCAGCCCTGCGGAGATCGCCTCCTCCGCCGCGCGGAACCCGTTGTCGGCAAGGAAATCGATGCTGCTGTTGATCATCGCCGTGGCAGCGGCTCTCGTCTCAACGAGCGACTTCGTCTGCTCGTTGAGCTCGATATTTGTCACCTGAGCAATGAGCTCATTGCTCAGATGGCTCGGATTCGTGGTATTGGCGTTCACCTCGTTCTGTGCCTCGCGCGTAAGGAGATCGAAGTTGTAGCGGAGGCTGACGCCCTGCATGCCCGTCGTGTTGTTGACGAGCGGTGTATTCGATGTAATTTCGACCGCCCTGCTGTCGCCGGCATCCACCTTATATGCCTTCATCAGGCTGACCGTATCGCCGACGCTGAGTGTCGGACGACTGCCTGCAAGCTGAACGCCGACGTTGACATTGCTCAGATCTTTTTTGCCGGCCGTCAGATACGCGGCATCCGTCAGACGAAGCATCGTCGCCGCGGCTGGATCTGCCGTCGTGCCTTCCGGGATGTAAAAATGGAGATTCTGTACGCCCGTGAAGTCCGCCGCCCTCGTTCCGCGGTCACGAACGGCAAGGGTGTTGCCGCTGCCGTTTGCAACCTTTACATTCGCGTTGTTCTTTGTCGCGCCGCCGTAGATCGTTCCGCTGATGTGCGTCCCGTAGAGACTGATCGTGTTGTTATTTGCCGCGCGAGCATTGGCTGTCGACGTTGTATCGCGGTACCCGCCGATGACATCCCCGCCGACATCTGCGCCGCGGAGTGTGACCGTATTACGTGCAGCATCGCCGGTACCCTTCGTATAGCCGCCGTAAACAGTTCCGCCGACGCTTCCGCCCTCAATCAGGACACTGTTGCCTTCGACGGCGGCATCGCTTCGCGTGCTGTCAATGTAGCCGCCGTAGACAGAATCAAGCTGACCCGGGGCTGCATTCGTGACATTCACATGGACCATGTTGCCCACAGAGCCGCCCTGCGTACCGCCGGTATAGCCGCCGTACGCCTTTAGGCTGTTTGTGCCGGTCGCAACGCCCGTGATGCTGAGCGTGTTGCTTTCGGTCGTATGGCCGATGTGCCGACCGTTGACTTGCTTCGTATCGTCATACGCAGAATATCCGCCGTAGACCTCGGCGGGCGATGTTGATCCGTCATGCGTTACTGTGCCGTCCTTGTAGCGGTTCAGCTCAAGCAGCACAGCGTTCGCATCAACATCCGCACCATTCTTTACAGCAGATGAATTCACAAGCAGCTTCTTCTCGTAGACACGGTCAACATCCGCATAGGCTGTCTCCGTATAGCCGCTGAAGCGGAGATCGTTCCGGCGCTGCGGCGGCGGTCCCGGGACCAGCGTCTGCAGCAGCGTAAACGTGTTCCTGCCCTGGATGCCGGCGCCGATCTGCGCGGAGAGCCCCGCTGTATCGGCGGTGAGGTTCTCCCACTTCATACGGACTTGATCGCCAGAATCTGTGACCGTGCCGAAGCCGCCCTCATCGGAGAGGGTCAGCATGGTGCGGCCGTCTTTAAAGCTGTCCGCCAACGTAAAGTTCAGCTTCTCGAAGTTGCGAATGCTGCTGGCCGTGATATCGGCCGCCGCAACATGCAGCGTATTGCCGGCAATCCTGTCGCTGTCATTGGCAAGGATCAGCTCACGGCTGTTCGCGGTATCATAATAACTCGTTCCATAGACCGCAGCCCCGGCGATATTCGGCCCCGCGGAACCGTCCCCCGCGCCGAGCGTGACGACATTGCCGCGCGAGTTCTGCGCCGCATCATAGGAGCGTCCGCCGGCAATCTGTCCGCTGACCGTTCCTCCGGCAACCGTGACATGATTCTCCGATGCCGTCCCCTGCGTCGCTGCAGCGGCAGATCCGCCGTAGACATTCACGACTGTACCGCCATAGACGAGGGCGCTGTTGCCATTCGCCGCACCGCCCGCCATTCCTCCATAGACCGTGCCGACCTGTCCGTTGTAGACATGGACCTCATTGCCCTCCGCCGCGCCGCTTGCCGCTGCGGTATAGCCGCCGTAGGCCGCTGCGATCTGTCCCTGCACGATCGGAGCGGAGGGATTGACATTCGTGCTGTAAATAAGGACGTGGTTATTTTTCGAATGCGCCGCGCCGTTGGTCTTTCCGCCGTAAACGGCATTGAGGTTCGCTGCCGGAACCCCCGTCACCGCGAGCGTATTCCCCTCAGTGTCGCTGCCATCCATGTAAGAAATGCCGCCGGAGACTTCGTTCGTGTCCGCAGGATTCGTTCCGTTATACGCCCATGTGTTGTTCTTGAACTTCGCATAGATCAGGAGCACTTCCTGCGCCTCGCGCGCCGCCGTGTCCGTCTCCAATACATATTCTGTATCGCTTGTGCTGTTGTTGCGCCGCACAGAATCCGTCTTAAACTTCAGCGCGCCCGCCGCGTCGCCGCGGACGAGCGTAATCCTGCCGCCGGGGTTTCTTCCTTGGAGATCCGGCAGATTCTCAACCGTCAGCTTATTCCAGTCGATCTCCCTGCCGAATCCGCCGCTCCCTATCGTCAGCATGGTCGACTGATCGGTAATCAAAGGGTTCAGCTGGAATGTGTAGTTGTCAAAATTTTGAACGCTTTTGACCGCAATATTCTTCGCCCGAATGTTCAGCGTGTTGCCGTTCTCTGCATTGGCGGCAGCGTTGTCGCCGTAGATGTTCGCATGGACGAGATCCGCGGCATATGTACCGTCGGCACCGCCAAGCGTGACTGTATTCGCTCTCGCGGTGCCGTTCGCCGCATGACCGCCGTAAACACTGCCGTCGGTTACCGAATTGCCGATTGTTCCGCCCGTAATGGTGACGGCATTGCCCTCTACGGCACCGCTTCCTGCGCTGTATCCGCCGTAGACATTATTGACCGTGCCGCCTGCAATCGTGATGACATTGCCCATGCCGTCCGCCGCACCGCCGACAGTTCCGGCATTCGCCGCGTTCATGATCGCGCCGCCGTATGCCGATGCGATGGCGTGCACGGTATTCGGCGGGGCCGGCTCGTCAGTGCCTGTGATTGTCAGATGATTTTTCGTGACGTCGCCGCCCGCCCCCTCATTCTTTCCGCCGAATGCAGCGGCAAGATCAGTGGCGAGGCCCGTCACCGTCAGCGCATTGTCCGTCGTCGTATGACCGGTACGGGAAAGTCCGCCGTAAAGTTCACTGTCTGCCGCTGCTCTTCCGTCGTGAGTCACGCGGCTCCCGTTGAAGCGGTTGTAGTTCAGCAGCAGCGCATTTGCTGTATTCATACCGCTGTCTGTGCGCAGTTCCAGCTCATGCGTCAGCGTTGCGGCAAGCTCACGCACGGATGCGTCGAACTTCAGCTGTGTCGCCGCCTGCCCCTGAAGAAGAGTAACGCTCCCTCTCCCATGCTGATCAATCGAGCCGATTTTGATATTCTCCAGCGAAACGCCGTTTCCTGCCGGATCGAACGCTCCTGCATTGACAACCTGGAGCATGGTATCACCGGCGCCGATCGCATCGCCGAGGTTAAAGCGATACGTGTCGAACCGATCGACGGATTTCACCGCGGCCCCCTTGGCATTGACCGCAAGAATATTGCCTAATGCACTGCCGCCGGTCTCAGCGCCGCGAAGATCGGCGTCGGTGAGCGCCGCAGCTGAAAGGTCGCGGTGACTCTCATCCCCCAGATGAATGGTATTGCCGCTGACGGCGCCCATGCCGGCCGATGCACCCGCCGTAATGTGTCCGTGCACAGTGCCGCCCGTAACAGTAACGGCATTGTTCTGAACTCTGCCCGCACCGGCCGTATATCCGCCATAGACATTCGTCATGTGCCCGCCGACAATGCGGACAGCATTGCCCGTCGCCGAGCCGGTGTCGCTCCTGCCGCCGTAAACGGCTTTTCCGGGATCAAGGGCAATCATGCTCCGGATCGTAACGGTATTGTTCGCCGTATCCCCCGCAGCTGCATATCCGCCGACAACATCCCCGTTGATGGCAGGACCCGCAGCGCCAGTTTCGCCGATCGTTACGTTATTGCCGTCCTTTCTTCCCGTTTCTGCAGTGCCGTTAATCCCCGCTCCATGCGCCGTGTCCGTTGACGGAATCGTCACATCGCTTGCATAGGCTGCCGAGGCATCCATGAACACGCCGCTCCCGGCGGACAAGCCCAAGGCCACATAGAGTGCCAGCCGACGCCGGCCCTTCAATCCGTTGAACATATCTCCTATCCCCTCTCATACAAGAACCCCTTCACAGCAGCGGAATGATACACACCTTTCGGCTATGTATAAAAGAAGCATTGTATATCTATTTATCATGATACATGAGCGTTTTCATCGTATCAACACGATTTCTAATTGTATTCTTTCCACAATATTTATTTATCACAGTAAATCAACATTTCTCCTAATCTGTATACAGTTTTCATTTTATATGCTTAACTATATTTTATGGGTGCGTGTATTTTCGATTCCTCTGGACATCCATGCGCACGGCGCTTATAATGATGACAGATCAAAAAAGGAGCGGATCACATGGACTTTACAAGCAGTATCGCCGTCGGCATGACGCACGAGGCGCACGGGAAAGTAACCGAAGAGAATACCGCAGTGACGGTTGGAAGCGGGTCTCTCGCGGTGTATGCGACACCTGCCATGGCGGCGCTGATGGAACGCGCGGCCGCAGAGCTCTGCCAGCGCGAATGCCCCGACGGCTGGACGACGGTCGGTACGGAACTCCACATCAAGCACCGCGCAGCGACGCCGGTTGGTCTCGCCGTGCGCGCTGTCGCCGAGGTAACGGCAGTCGACGGACGCGCCGTTGCGCTGAGCGTAACGGCGTACGACGAGCGCGAGGAGATTGGTTCCGGCACGCACACACGCTTCGCTGTCGCATCCGACACGTTTATGGCAAAGGCAGATGGGAAACGATAACACCGTTCATAGACACAAAACGGGACCGATGTACAGAGGTCGATTTTGACTTTGTACATCGGTCCCGTTTTCTCGTTGCTTCCGATTCTTTAGATACTGCCGGCGTAAATCTCACGGATCTCAGCGGTGTAGTTCCCCTCTGCGTCGCGCACGATGAGCGCGGGCTCGTGACGCATTCCTGCAAGAGCTGCGCCCTTCACTGCCTCGAGGAGGAGAAGATTCGGCGCCTTGTCCGCGCGCGGCTGTACCATACGCAGTCGTTTGACGGCGAGTTCCTCGGCCGCAAGCGCGAGCACAAGCTCTCCGAGCCGCTCGGGGAGATGAACCATCGCGAGCCTTCCCCCATGCCGCAGGGCATATGCCGCCGCACGCACGGTATCGGCAAGCGTCGCCGTGATCTCGTGCCGCGCTGCCGCACGTCCGTCTCCCATGCTGACAGCACCGCTTGCAGCAGGGCGATAGGGCGGGTTCGCAAAGACGAGGTCGAATACCGCACATGCAAAAAGTGCGGAAGGGTCACGATAATCGCCCTCCCGCACCGTAATTTTCTCCGAAAGGCCGTTCAGCTGTACGTTCCGTGCGGCGAGCGCCGCCTGCACGGGATTCAGCTCAACCGCCGTGATCTGCGCAGCTCCGTCCGCAGCGAGAAGGGGAATGACCCCCGTGCCCGTGCCGAGATCAAGGATATGCTCCCGTCCTGTGAGCCGCGGGAAATGCGCAAGCAGTACGGCGTCCATCGAAAAACAGAATTCGTCGGTCCGCTGGATGATCCGGCGCCCGCCTGTACACAGATCATCGATCCGTTCATTTGGCCGCAGAGCCTCCGCGTCACTCATAGACTTCGTCGCTGTGCTGCGGGCGCGGCGTGCGCCGCGGCTGCCGCTTCGGATTCTGCGCGCGGCGATTGCCGTCCGATGCCCGCTCATGCCGCTCGCTCCGGTCACGGCGATGTTTGGCGCCGGAACGGCGCTCGCGCGGTTCTCTCTGTTCTTTCGGGAGCGTATGCTGCGCGCTCGCCTGCAGCCGATGCGGGCATGCGCAGCCGCCCGCTCCCTCCGCGGCATCTGCCTTGGCAATGTCGTCCCACGAGGCAACCACCGTCTTCCCATCATCCATGAGAATGGTCGCCATATGACGCTGCTCGTTCAGCGCGACAACGCGCCCCTCGCCGCTCTCTGCGACGACGCGGTCATTCTGCACGGGGGTGTATTCTTCTTTCTTCTCCTTCATGCAGCCGCCGCATCCGTAGCCGTCGTTCTCGTATTTCAGGCAGCACATGAGGCGCCCGCAGATGCCCGAAATCTTTGTCGGGTTGAGCGAGAGGTTCTGCTCCTTTGCCATGCGGATGGAGACGGGAACAAAGTCGCCGAGGAAGGTCGCACAGCAGAGCGGCCGCCCGCAGCATCCCATGCCGCCCATCATCTTCGCCTCGTCGCGCACGCCGATCTGACGCAGCTCGATGCGCG
>ERZ772960.2240-NODE-2240-length-14394-cov-15.338238_pt1 | contig 14394 bp, 6 predicted proteins | sample MGYA00580678_ERZ772960 | MGnify/ENA primary metagenome ERZ772960 (study PRJEB29015, sample SAMEA2737930) | human oral metagenome | biome: human oral; feature: human-associated habitat; material: dental | place: China | collected 2059 ... | reverse complement strand
TCTCGTACAGATTCGCCGCCGGTCCCCGCACTCGGGCGTGTCGCAGCCGTTGTGCGCGCGATTGCTCGCGCTGGACCGACGTCTTGTCCAAAGATCTTGGGCATATTGCCCGATCCATGCGTGATGGCACGCATGGACCACCCCAGAGACGCTGGGGCATCCGTGCCATTCTGTCAGAGTTCCACCCGCGAGTACAAACCCGGAGGGGGATTCTCGCATGTGAAACCACCGACAGATTGGCGTGGATAATGACCCAAGCTGCGCATAACATCCCGGACCATCACCAAGAAACTACCGTACCCCGCACTCGGGCGTGTCGCAAAGTCAGATCGGTCACTTCCCTGCTCCACACGCCAATTTCGCCCCATTGCCGAGACCGTGGCCTCGCGCGTGCCGAGTGGGAGCGGCACCGGGTGACGAGTGTACCCGCACTCGGGCGTGTCGTCCAAGACGGGCATGTGAGAGCGTGAAGTGCGTGTGGGGCACCGACTCAGGTCGATGCCCCACACGCGCGTGAGCGTTCAACAGAGACGCAGAGTGCCTCAGTCGCGCTTCTGGCGAACCGCAACTGCGCCAGCTGCAGCGAGGAGCATCCCGAGTCCGCCGACGAGTGCGCCGCTAAAGCCGGTCTTAGCTAGCGTTCGCGATGTTGGAGGTGTCTTCGTCGTGTTCTTCGTGGGTTCAGTCGGCTTGGCCGGCCCGACCGGGGCGGCCTTGTACTTCACGGTGTACGTGATACCCGACTGAGTCTTCGCATCCTCAAGCCCAGTCTTCTGCTCACCAGTCCACGTGAGGTTGAACTGAATGTCGCGACCACCCGTCGCAGCCGACTTCGACGCCAACGCAGCAAACGAACCCGACACCGAACCCTTCACGGTGTACTCCGTATCCGCCGACGACGCCGACGTGAACACCACACCAGCAACCGTCACCTGCAACGGAGACGCCACCGCATCAACGATCGCCTTCAGATCCGCATACGTCCTCACCTTCGCCTTCGCCGCATCAGTCAGCGCGAACGTCACAGTCGCCGTCTGACCCGACACCACGACGCTCGACACCTTGAAGTCATCCGACCCCGACAGCGTCGCAGACTTCGACGCATCCGTGTACGCCATACCCTCCGGCAACGTCAGCACAGCCTCGAAACCGAAATCCACATTCGACAAGGCAATATTCCGGAAATCAGGAGTTGTCTGCGAATACTGCGTCTCAATTGCCGCCATCTGATCCTTGATCGGATCCGTGTACAACGCACCCGTCAACGACACAGGCGAGGACTGACCCGCAGCCACCGCCACAGCATCATGCTCAGTATCAACAGCACCCGAATCAACAGCACCCAACAAATCCCCAGGCAACGTCCCATCCTGCGACACAATGGCCGGCCCGACCGGGGCGGCCTTGTACTTCACGGTGTACGTGATACCCGGCTGAGTCTTCGCATCCTCAAGCCCAGTCTTCTGCTCACCAGTCCACGTGAGGTTGAACTGAATGTCGCGACCACCCGTCGCAGCCGACTTCGACGCCAACGCAGCAAACGAACCCGACACCGAACCCTTCACGGTGTACTCCGTATCCGCCGACGACGCCGACGTGAACACCACACCAGCAACCGTCACCTGCAACGGAGACGCCACCGCATCAACGATCGCCTTCAGATCCGCATACGTCCTCACCTTCGCCTTCGCCGCATCAGTCAGCGCGAACGTCACAGTCGCCGTCTGACCCGACACCACGACGCTCGACACCTTGAAGTCATCCGACCCCGACAGCGTCGCAGACTTCGACGCATCCGTGTACGCCATACCCTCCGGCAACGTCAGCACAGCCTCGAAACCGAAATCCACATTCGACAAGGCAATATTCCGGAAATCAGGAGTTGTCTGCGAATACTGCGTCTCAATTGCCGCCATCTGATCCTTGATCGGATCCGTGTACAACGCACCCGTCAACGACACAGGCGAGGACTGACCCGCAGCCACCGCCACAGCATCATGCTCAGTATCAACAGCACCCGAATCAACAGCACCCAACAAATCCCCAGGCAACGTCCCATCCTGCGACACAGTGATCGGCTCGACCGGGGCCGCGGGTGTCAAGCACGGGAAAGCGCTCATGTCGGAAGCAACCGGCGCGCTGAACGCGTCCATGTTGAAGGTCTGCAGGCCGAGGCCAAATCGTCCATAGGTGCGGGACGGGTAGAATGAGAAGGAGCCAGTGGCGGTGACATTCCTAGCGGCGATTGCCTTGGCTTCATCGGCCGAATTGGCAGTGATGGAGTAGGGAATCGTCACGTCGACCGTGTGAGCCGACGGGTTGGACATATCCTGCTGGTAGGCCGCGTAGATCCCTTCCCAATTTACGTCGTTGAGCTTGATCTTGAATGTGTGGGTAAGGGAGTCGGAGCTCACCGGAGATTCAGTCACCGACGCGATCATCGACGAGGACTCCGAGGCGCTCACGGCCTGAACCGTCGTTCCCTGCGGGAAGGTCACGGTGTAGTAGAACGAGGCACTCGTCGTCACCGTGTCCTTGTCCCACGGGAAGTGACCGTCATCTGCCTCTTTCTTCACCTGGGTTTCGAAGGGCTTGAGCAGCTCGGTCATTTGAAGCTTCGCGGCGAACGTGCCGGTGTACGTCGCCGGGGCCTGCTCGTTTGCTGCGCACGCGCCCGAACCCGATACCGATGCGAACTGCGCGGCCGGCAGATCGGCTGCAGCCTGCGCGGTATCTCCTACCGTCGTGCAGCCGAGCGCAGCAAGCGCACCAACGCACGCCATCGCCACTCGCCGCCGCCAGGCGGGTTTTGTGATGTTCATGATTTCTCCTAGTTGATGGTCCTGCGATCTATCGCTGGCGGATTGCGCCACACGGCGAAAGCACGCCCAAGGGCTTCCTGCACTGTATTGATAACTGTGTCGGAGGGCACGCGCAGCCTTGCTGGGTACTCCGCATGCCGTCCGAGCGGTGATTACGAAACTCGCCTGCGTCTGACACCGAGCAGAATACCGACTCCGATCGCGCCCACAAGACCTGCGAATCTTACAGCTTCGGCGTCCATTCCGCTTCGCGCCAAGGCAGGGTGGTTGACAACGAACTGATTCTCAATCGTCCCCGCATCGACAGACACGCCGTTTTGCGAGACCACAGCCGTGAGTCGGGTTTCAGAGAGTGCGTATCCGCGAGGCGCTCGCTCCTCGCGAATCGTGTAGGTTCCGTATTCGACGTCTTTGAAGGTAACGAGTCCGTCGGCGTCGGAGGTCGCCGTCGCGATCTGCTGACCTTCACGTTCAAGAGCAAATGTTGCTCCGGCGAGACCCGCGTGCGTTTGAGAATCGACCTTATGGGCGATGATGTCAGCGCGAATACGCTCGTTGTTCACGCGCCCCGCGTCAACGACTTGCCCGTCTGCGCTGACCTTTGCCGAGATGGTGTCGGTGGATACCAGCCAGCCGGTGGGTGCGTGCGTTTCACGGATTTCATAATCGCCGACGGTGAGGTTTTCAAACGAGACGATGCCGTCTGCGCCGCTGACCTGCGTATCGCTCGGTTCTTCGGCCACGGTTCCGTCCTCTTCGACTCGATAGATCGCGAAGGTCGCACCCGCAAGCGGATCGCCAGTCTTCGCATCGGTCTTGAGAAGCCGGATCGCACCACGCTCGGCGGTGTTGACAACCTGGCCGAGGTCAATCGTCGCTCCATCTGCGGTGACGACGACGCCAAGAGGCTTTTCCATCGTCAGGTACCCGGGCAGGCCCTTTGTCTCACGTAGTTCGTACATTCCGTAGCGCACGGAATCAAAGGAGACACGGCCGTTGGCGTCGGACAGGGCACGCATCGCGGGAATGTCTGCGACCGTCGTTGAACCGTCGGGTCCCTTGGTCACCGGGTAGAGGGCGAACTCGACGCCTGCAAGTGGCGTGCCATCGTCTGAGGTCTTGGTCAGGATGACCGTGCCTGTGATCGGTCGGTCGGTGACGGTGCCCGCTGCGACCGTCAGGTGTTGGGCGTCAACCGTCACGGTCAGCGCCGTATCAGACAGCGTGTAGCCTTCCGGCGCGGACGTCTCCTTGACCTGATATACGCCCCAGTGGACGTTCGTGAACGTCGCGACCCCATCGGATCCGCTTGTGGCACTCATGACCGGCACCGACGCAGCGACGCCGGACGCATCAACCGGGAACAGACCGAAGGTCGCCCCTGCGAGAGCATCACCGGTTTCGTCGACCTTCTTTATCGACACCGTACCATCGATCCGTTCGTTGATGACCGTACCGGCGTCAAAGCTGGGGCCTCCAAGCTCGAACGTCTTGAGATCGCCTTCGGCCTTGACGTATCCATCCTTTCCGGAAAGCTCCCGAAGGACGTATTTCGTCCACGGAACGTTGGTGAACTGGGCTCGACCATCGTCACCTGTTGTTGCGGTGAATGCCGGAGTCGATGCGGTAGCACCGTTCGCGTCAACGGGGAAGAGGCCGAATGCGACTCCTGCGAGCGGCTGCTGGTAGTCGTCGGTCTTCGTCACCGTCACCGTCCCCTCGGCGCGAGGATCGGCAATAGCAAGCGCAATGGGAGAAACAACGCCTCCGGTAATGGTGGCTCCCGTCGCGTCAATAGTGACGGTCTGATCCGCCACCCGCGCATAGCCCGTGAGCGGTTCGCCTTCGTGGAGGGTGTACGTGCCGTACGGCAGGTTTTCGAATGTGAGCGCGCCGTTCGCGTCGGTTGTTCCCGCCCACTGTGTCTGAGCCGGGTTAACGGTCTGCGTCGGCGCCTCTGAATCCAACCAGCCTTTGAATGTCAGAGTGAAGGCGACACCCTCTTGGGCCTCTCCTGTGTCTGTTGCTGTCTTCGTGATCTCAAGATCACGCGTGCCAACAACTCCGGCGTATCTCGTTGCCGTGCGGGTCATGGGGTTGAGATCGAAGAGGTCCGTGCGTCCGTTCTCGTCCGCCGAGTTGACGACCGTTGCGTCACCCGGTGAGGTCGGCTTCGGCGACCAGCTCATCGCGTCGGGCTTGGTGAACGCGAGGGCATAGGTGCCACGCGGGTACACCGGCGATGACGACAGTTCCGGATCGGCGAGTTGCAGGGTCGGGTCTGTGGAGGTGTGCGATCCGACGATGGCAGCCGGCGCCTTGGTGTCGACCGTGGTACCCGATGCTTCCGAGTCTTCGTACCCGGGGTTAGACACTTTGGAGCCGTCGCTCTTCACCATCGTCCAGGATTGGTCCGGGAGGAAGCGCTCGCCGGCGTCCTTCACGCCGTTCGCGTTGAGGTCACGGAACACGGCACCGCGCGCACTGTAGCGATCCGTCGAGACAGTGACGTCGTTCGCCTCCACATATGATGCGCCTGAACCCGCGAGGGCGACGGAGGCCACAGCCAACTTTCCGTCCTTGAAGTTCGAGTTGAGCGTGGTCGCAGGTTGGACCGGAATCCGCGCCGGCAGGATGACCCGCAGCGTCTCCTTGGAGTCGAGCGCCTCCCCCGGCTTCAGGTCCGCCTTCACCGCGGTCACCGCAGTCCATCCTCCGTGCTCGGGGATCTGCTCAGCGGTGTACCACTGCGCATTGACGACCGAAGCAAGGTCAGTCCCCTGCTCTGTCACCGAATACAGAACAGTCACCCGGTCGGAAGCGTCTTTCGTGCCCGTCTCGCTTTCGACGAGGACCTTAGAGGCAGGACCCGTCAGCGGCGTGCGGAACGCGGAGGAATGTCCGCTCAGCGCCGTCTCGCCGTCGGTCGCCGTCGACTCCCAGTCGCGGTGAGCATATGTGCCGTCCCTATCGGAAACGATCTTGTGGTCTGTCGTACTGGGCAGGACGGAGAGCAAGCTCACCGTCGAAGTTGGCGTCAACGAGTTGTTCATGACGCTCAGCCGGTAGTAAACGGGCGAACCCAGATCCTGTGCCGGCGCCGACAGCGTCCAGTCCGATTCTCCGTTGAGAGAGGCCTCGATCTTGCCGATGATCTCCGAGGGCCCGATGAGCCGTACTCCGATCGTCGTGTGCGATACCTTGTCATCGGTCGCACCGTCGTCATCGAAATCAAGGGAATCGATGAGAGCCGTGTCGGCCGTCGGTTGAACGGACTCTGGTCCGTCCCACACCGTGTATGCGTCGAAGGTGTTGACACCAAAGTTCGCATAGAGGGTCATATCGACGGTGACGAAGGTCGCCATGCTGTTCGAGACGTCGTACGTGGGCTGCGTGTAGTCGATGTCGCCGTAGGAGTAGATGAGCGCCGTCCGACCCGTGCCCTTGTAATCCTTCACGATCTTCGGTGTTCGCGCGGTCGCGTCCAGATTTCTCGCGATCTCGGTTTTGTCAGTGCGGACGTAGTTGACTCCGGGGGGAAGGAGAAGGACTTGGCGAACATTCTTCAGAGTGCGCGTCACGCTTCCCCAGTCTGACCTCGGATAACTGGAAATCGCGAGAGTTTCCAGTCGGGAGCATGTCTTCGGGGTGAGGTTGTCGGCTGCCACGCCGTTGCAGCGCGAATACGTCGCCTCTCCATCATTCGTCGTCCACCGCCCGGCGTTCCACCAATCGGGGTGCAAGCCGCTGGGCGGAGTGGTCTCCGGACTCGAAGCCGTCCAAAGCGTAGTGGCGACTTTGGGCGCGGCCGGCCACACGACTGCGTTGTTGTCCGACTTCAGACTGTCCCACATTTCGGCGCCGTCTTTCAGGGACTGCACGACCTGACCGTCGGCGCTCCCCTGTGTGACGGTCGACGACATGTAATTCGCGTACAGTTGCTTCTCGGTGTAGTAGCCGCTGTTCCACTTCGCCAGCTCCGCATCCGTTGGGAACGCCCTGACGTAGAAAAAGGCGCGATAGTTGTCCAGTTCGAGCGGGGTATCGAAGACCAATCGTAGCTTGGTGTACTCGCGTGCGGTGTCATTGATCGCGACGCGGTCGCCGTAGTCGAGGTCCTTTGCGATCTCCACCTCGGTGCCGTCCCGTTTGACGCCGTAGAGGTGGTTGCTGGTGGCATTGATCCGGGCTTTGATTTCATCCACGGTCAGCGCGGATCCCCTGCTAGCCAAGACGTACACAGCCTCTGGACGCGTGCTAAAGAAATCGAACTGCTGGTAATACAGACGCGGGTCGAGGTCCGTGTCAACGACCTCGTGGACGAAGTGGTGCGTTCCTCTGGTCTTATCCGTGTAGCTGGAACCATTATTTTCTTGGCCGACTGCCAATGCCCAGCGAAAGCCCGGGAGATCCTCAGGATACGCATCGGAGGCCATGACTCCGGGCGTGACACCCGTCACCTTGGACATCCGCGTTTGCAAGCTGCCGGCCCAAGTGTATTCGATAGCGTCGCCATCAATCGTCAGATGGCCGTGCGAGGCATCGTCGTAGTGCCAGTTCTTGTAGCTATGCCCAAAAAGCGCCTTACCTTGATCAACGCGGAATGTCCCGTTGAAGGGGACGACCTGTTCAACGAAGATGTGGCTCAGCTGCGCGGTACCGGCGTCCCGCTCCGTCGCCAGTCCCATGTCGGCCGTGGCATGAACGACAGGCGTGTAACGATGAGCACTGCCATCAGCGTCGACGGTGGGCGCGTTCTTATAGATCAGCTCGTAGCCGTAAGAATCATTATTCTTCTCGCACACCATCCAGTTATGCTCGTACTTGCGAATGAGGCGTATGACCCGATGCGTGTCATCCACCCACGCCCACCCGCCATTAAGCGTCGCTCCCACAGCTAGCGGTTCAACGGTGTCAGCCCCCTCGGGGAGGGTGACATCGTACGTCATCGTATGGTACTGGTAATTGCCTTGATTTGCGGGCGTTGACGCGGCCTTTGATGAGTGCGTGCACACGCCGTAGTACGTGATGAGACCCGCCGCTGGCGTGTGGTCGGTCTGGGTGTCACTGTAAAACCTGGTGACCCCAATCTTCTGATTGTTGTCATCAAGGACATCCACCTTGTTGTCCTGAAGGTATTCCCCCATGCGGCGGAAGATCTGGCGGACCTGATTGGCGTCAGCCGACTTCGCGGTAAACGTGATCGACTTCGTATCTGTCGTGACCTCGCCGACCTTCAGCTCGATCGTCGGCGTTACAGTTGTCCCATTCGGCGTGATGCCATCAAGGAAGGAGAAATTGAAGGGCAACTGGCTGAACTGACCGCCCTTCATGCTCGGGAACGTGTACGTCAGGATCCACGCATCCTCCGTTTCCGAGCGGGCCGTGCCGCCCCCGGCCTGCACAGCAAGCTCGGAATCCACGAACGCCGGGGTCGAAATCAGTAGCTTGCCCTCCGCGTCGCGCACCTTGGGAACCGTGAGGGTGAGTGCGACGTCTTGCCCGGTGGCAGAGTCGTCTCCCGATGCCGCGATCTGGGCGACCGCCGGGACTGACTCACCAGACCAGTAGTCCAACTTCTGCGTTGGATTCAGGTCACCGCTCGCATAGGCCTTGAGCCCATCGTAAGTTCCCAAGAATAGGTCGAGTTTGAGTCCGCCTGCGGCGACTGCGGCAGTCGAAAGCGCTCCCGACAGGAGCAAACTCAGAGATAGAAGTAGGGCCAAGACCGATGGCGCGAAACCCCGCCGTGCGACACTGAAGAGATTCACTCAGGAAGTGTCGCATAATTAGCAAGCTCGACGCAAGTGGCGAGTCTCCTGGACTTGAGACCATGCGCCCCGCACACAACGATCCACGATATGCGTACCCAGAAGAACGAAGAGGGCCGCCACCCTCTTTCGGGGATGGCGGCCCTCTCAGATCGCGCCCACTCCCCCGCACCTGCACGACTACCACACAAGGAAACCAGCCGCGGCCTCGACAATTGCAATGAAAAAGAGCAGGCCCGCTCAAACGAGCGGACCTGCTCTGCTGAAGATTCAGCGATCGCTAGGCGATCAACAAAGTCACTTCAGGATCTTGGTCACACGACCGGAACCAACGGTGCGGCCACCCTCACGGATAGCGAAGCCGAGGCCGGGCTCCATGGCGATGGGCTGGATCAGCTCAACGGAGATCTCGGTGGTGTCGCCAGGCATGACCATGTCGGTGCCCTCGGGGAGGGTGATGACGCCGGTCACGTCCGTGGTACGGAAGTAGAACTGCGGACGGTAGTTCGAGAAGAAGGGGTTGTGGCGGCCGCCCTCTTCCTTCTTGAGGATGTAGACCTGGCCCTCAAACTCGGTGTGGGGCGTGATGGAGCCGGGGACGGCCACAACCTGGCCACGCTCGACCTCGTCGCGCTTGGTGCCACGGAGCAGCAGACCACAGTTCTCGCCAGCCCAGGCCTCGTCCATGGACTTGTGGAACATCTCGATGCCGGTCACCGTGGTCTTCTGGGGCTCACGGATACCGAGGATCTCGACCTCGGAGTTGATGGGCAGCTTGCCACGCTCAACACGACCGGTGACGACGGTGCCACGACCGGTGATCGTGAAGACGTCCTCAATCGGCATGAGGAAGGGCTTGTCCATGTCGCGCTCGGGGGTGGGGATGTAGGAATCCACCGCGTCCATGAGCTCCTCGACCTTGGCAACCCACTCCGGGTCGCCCTCAAGGGCCTTCAGAGCGGAGACCTGGATGATCGGGGCGTCGCGATCGAAGTCCTGGGACTCGAGCAGGTCGCGGCACTCTTCCTCGACCAGTTCCATCATTTCCTCATCGTCGACCATGTCGGCCTTGTTGAGGGCGATGAGGATGGTGGGGACGCCGACCTGACGGGCGAGCAGAACGTGCTCGCGGGTCTGGGCCATGGGGCCGTCGGTGGCGGCGACCACGAGGATCGCGCCGTCCATCTGGGCAGCGCCGGTGATCATGTTCTTGACGTAGTCGGCGTGGCCGGGGGCGTCAACGTGCGCGTAGTGACGCGCCTCGGTCTGGTACTCGACGTGGGAAACGTTGATCGTGATACCACGATCGCGCTCCTCGGGAGCGTTGTCGACCTGATCGAAGGGGGTGAACTCGTTGAGTTCGGGGTACTTGTCGTGCAGCACCTTGGTGATAGCTGCCGTCAGCGTCGTCTTGCCGTGGTCAACGTGACCAATCGTGCCGATGTTGACGTGCGGCTTGGTGCGCTCAAACTTGGCCTTCGCCACTTGTGTCCTCCTGGACTCGGGTAGATATTCTCAGCCTACGGCTAGGTGCCACTTTAACACCCCTGGGGCTTGAGACCTACTGGGTTTACTTGTGTGTGAGGCGGCTCGCAGGGCAGGTCACCCTGCCCCACGAGCCCCCGGTGGGACTCAGTTGCCCCGAGACTTGCCGACGATCTCGTCCGCGACGGCGCGCGGAACCTCGGCGTAGCTGTCGAACTCCATGGAGTAGACAGCGCGGCCCTGCGTCTTGGAGCGCAGGTCGCCCACGTATCCGAACATCTCGGAGAGCGGGACCTGAGCCTTGACGACGCGCACGCCGTGCTGCTCGTCCATCGAGCTGATCTGGCCACGGCGAGAGTTGAGGTCGCCGATGACATCGCCCATGTACTCCTCGGGAGTACGAACCTCAACGGCCATGATCGGCTCGAGGAGGACGGGGTTAGCCTTCTTAGCAGCTTCCTTCAGCGCCATCGAGCCAGCAACCTTGAACGCCATTTCGGAGGAGTCAACCTCGTGGTAGGCGCCGTCGAGCAGCGTGGCCTTGATGTCGACCATCGGGTAGCCGGCGAGAACGCCGGACTGCATGGCGTCCTTGATGCCCGCGTCGACCGACGGAATGTACTCGCGAGGAACGCGGCCACCGGTGACCTTGTCCTCGAACATGTACTCTTCCTCAGAGTCGGCCGGGAGGGGCTCCAGGGCGATGATGACACGCGCGAACTGACCGGAACCACCGGTCTGCTTCTTGTGCGTGTATTCATACTTCTCGACCGTCTTGCGGATGGTCTCGCGGTAGGCAACCATCGGGTTACCCACGTTGGCCTCAACCTTGAACTCGCGACGCATACGGTCGACGATGATGTCGAGGTGGAGCTCACCCATACCACCGATGATGGTCTGGCCGGTCTCGGCGTCGAGCTCGACGGTGAACGTCGGGTCCTCTTCCGCCAGCTTCTGGATGGCAACGCCCATCTTCTCCTGGTCGGCCTTCGACTTGGGCTCGACGGCGACCTGGATAACGGGGGCGGGGAACGTCATCGACTCGAGGACGATCGGCTTGTCCATCGCGGACAGGGTGTCGCCGGTCGTGGTGTCCTTGAGGCCGATCACCGCGTAGATGTGGCCAGCGTGCGCCACGTCGACGGGGTTCTCCTTGTTCGAGTGCATCTGGAAGATCTTGCCGATGCGCTCCTTCTTTCCCTTGGTCGAGTTGAGGACCTGGGCGCCGGACTCGACCTTGCCGGAGTACACGCGGATGAAGGTGAGCTTGCCGTAGAAGGGGTGAGCGGCGATCTTGAACGCAAGAGCGGAGAACGGCTCGTTCTCGTCGGGCTTACGAACTTCGGTCTCTTCCTCGGTCTCAGAGCCGGGGAGGAAGCCACGAACGTCGCCGATATCGAGCGGGGAGGGCAGGAAGTCCACGACGGCGTCGAGGACGGGCTGCACGCCCATGTTGCGTAGAGCGGTACCGCAGTAGACGGGGAACGCGCGCGAGGAGATGGTCAGGAGGCGGATGCCTTCCTTGATCTGCTCGATCGTGAGCTCGCCGTTCTCCAGGTAGGCCTCGGTCAGCTCGTCGGAGCCCTCAGCGGCGGCCTCAACGAGCGCCTCGCGGTACTCTTCAGCCTTTTCCTGGTACTCGGCGGGGATCGGGCCGCGCTCGACGATGGAGCCGAGCGTGTCGTTGCCCTTGTCGTCCTTGGCCGGGTAGGTCAGGGCCTCCATGGTCAGCAGGTCGATGTTGCCAACGAAGTCGTTCTCAGCACCCATCGGCAGCTGCATGACGATCGGGGTCGCGTGCAGGCGGTCGCGGATGGTACCAACCGAGAAGTAGAAGTCGGCGCCCATCTTGTCCATCTTGTTGATGAAGCAGATACGCGGGACGTCGTACTTGTCGGCCTGACGCCACACGGTCTCGGACTGGGGCTCAACGCCCTCCTTGCCGTCGAACACGGCGACAGCGCCGTCGAGGACGCGCAGCGAGCGCTCAACCTCAACGGTGAAGTCAACGTGACCGGGGGTGTCAATGATGTTGATCTGGTTACCGTTCCAGAAAGAGGTAACGGCGGCGGACGTAATCGTGATGCCGCGTTCCTTTTCCTGTTCCATCCAGTCGGTCGTCGAGGCGCCATCGTGCGTCTCGCCGATCTTGTAGTTGATGCCCGTGTAGAACAGGATGCGTTCCGTCACGGTCGTCTTGCCGGCATCGATGTGAGCCATGATGCCAATGTTGCGGACCTTGTTGAGGTCCGTCAGCACCTCTAGTGCCACGAGTGTGGTTCCTTCGTTCGAAGTAATGGGTGTTCTTGCTGCGTGAGACGAGGCCCGGTTGCCCAGGCCTCGTCTTTACTTCACCAGCGGTAGTGCGCGAAGGCGCGGTTGGACTCAGCCATCTTGTGCATGTCCTCACGACGCTTCACGGCGGCACCGAGGCCGTTGGAGGCGTCAAGGATCTCATTGGCGAGACGCTCGGTCATGGTCTTCTCGCGACGCTGACGCGAGAAGTCGACCAGCCAGCGCAGGGCCAGCGTCGTGGCGCGCGCGGGGCGAACCTCGACGGGGACCTGGTAGGTCGCACCGCCGACGCGGCGGGAGCGGACCTCAAGGGCCGGACGGATGTTCTCGAGGGCGCGCTTGAGCACGGAGACGGGCTCCTGCTCGGTGCGCTCGCGAACGGTTTCAAGTGCGCCGTAGACGATGCGCTCGGCGACGGTCTTCTTGCCGTCAAGGAGAACGCGGTTAACCAGCTGGGTCACGACCTTGGAGCCGTAAACCGGGTCATCGACGAGGGGGCGACGGGGAGCGGGGCCCTTACGAGGCATTACTTCTTCTCCTTCTTCGCGCCGTAACGGGAACGAGCCTGCTGACGGCCGCGGACACCCTGGGTGTCGAGCGAGCCGCGGACGATGCGGTAACGCACGCCGGGCAGGTCCTTCACACGACCACCGCGCACGAGCACGATCGAGTGCTCCTGCAGGTTGTGGCCCTCACCGGGAATGTAGGCGGTGACTTCGATGCCGGACGAAAGGCGCACACGGGCGACCTTTCGCAGAGCCGAGTTCGGCTTCTTCGGCGTGGTGGTGTACACACGGGTGCACACGCCGCGACGCTGGGGGGAGCCCTTCAGCGCGGGGGTCTTCACCTTCGCGCGCTTCGAGACACGTCCCTTGCGGACGAGCTGCTGAATGGTAGGCACTGGGTCTCCAGTTTCTTTCCGTCGGCGGCCTCCCCTCACGTCGAGGGGCGGCCCTGATTGTCAGTCTTCCGCGACTGCGCAACCCCCGCGTGGGCACACGTGTCCGCTGGGGGCCGGCGCGCCATGATAACCACGAGGGTCAGAGAATGACGCCCGGAACTCCGACGGACGGAGCCCGCTCCCGGTTTCCCGGGCACAGAGGTCCCACAGGAGCGGGAACCACCCTCAAGGATAGCGGGAAACGTCGCCATTCGTCAAAGGGGCTGCACTGTGGTTCCCCCCTCATCGACGAGGCCGGGGCCGGGAAACGCTCAGGCCGTTCAGTACTGCGACGGCTCGTCTTTCCACGACGAGGATAAAGCTCCGCTTCTGAGAGGCTCTCACAGCGTTCTTCACCACTTATTTCATTCTATTCGGCAGCGCGGAGGGGCCCGCAGGCGCTTGCCTGCGGACCCCTCCCCCACGGGTGAACGGCACTCAATGTCACCCGGAGATCATGCTCCATCCGTCTGTTCCCGGATCGGTCATTCTTCCACCGTCTCGGACCCGGCCTCGTCGATCGACGCGTTGGGTTCAACGGTGATCACGGCCTCGGCCTTGCGAGCGCGGTAGCGGCGGATCGCCACCAGCTCAAGTCCGAGCAGCGACAAGATCAGGATTCCTGCCACGGCCCACGTGATGTACTCCCACGCGTTGCGCGTGACCTCGGGCTGGCCGTTCTCGTACATCCACGAGTTCGCCACCGTGTAGAGGATGTTGTGCGAGGCGCGGCGCATCTGGGCCAGCCCCGCGTCGGACTGGGTGTTGACCTTCGCGATGTCGATGTCGAGCGTGGCGAGCATGAAGTCGCCGCCGTTGCGCACGATCTGGTCGGCGTTCTGGTAGCCGTACCCGGCGAAGTAGTCGGTGAGGACCATGCCCTGGAACCCCCATTCCTCGCGCAGCACCGTGTTGAGCAACTCCGGGTGGGCGCCGGCGTAGGTGGTGCCGATGTAGTTGAAGGCGCTCATCACGGCGTGCGCCCCGCCCTGCTTGACGCCGATCTCGAAGGGCCTCAGGTACACCTCGCGCAGGGCCTGCTCGTTCGTCCAGGTCGCCAGCATGTGCGTGCGGTTGGTCT
>ERZ772960.2238-NODE-2238-length-14400-cov-12.467410_pt1 | contig 14400 bp, 8 predicted proteins | sample MGYA00580678_ERZ772960 | MGnify/ENA primary metagenome ERZ772960 (study PRJEB29015, sample SAMEA2737930) | human oral metagenome | biome: human oral; feature: human-associated habitat; material: dental | place: China | collected 2059 ... | reverse complement strand
TGCCCGAGGGGCTGACGAAGTTCCACTTCAACGACAACGGTTCCTCTGCGGTCGAAGCGGCGCTCAAGATGGCGTTCCAATACTGTCAGCAGACGGGTCGCACGGAGAAAACGCGCTTCATGTGCCTCACGGAGAGTTATCACGGCGAGACGATCGGCGCGCTCTCGGTTGGGAGCATGGATCTCTTCGCCGAGATCTACAAGCCGATGATGATGGATAACATTCACGTCGAGGCGCCCGACTGCTATCGCTGCCCGTTTGGAAAGGAGCGCGGGGACTGTGCGTGTGAGTGCTTTGTCCACGCCGAGCGCGCATTTGCAGAGCATGGCAAGGAGACGGCGGCGATGATCGTCGAGCCTCTGCTGCAGGGGAGTGCGGGCATGCGCATCTATCCCGAGGCGTATCTCAGGAAACTGCGCGCGCTCTGCGACGCGTACGATGTGCTCCTCATCGCGGACGAGATCGCAACGGGGTTCGGACGCACGGGACGCCTCTTTGCGTGTGAGCGCGCTGGCATCTCGCCCGATATTATGTGTCTCTCGAAGGGGCTGACGGGCGGCTATATGCCGATGTCGATCACCATCGTAAAAGAGAAAATCTACGAGGCGTTCTATGCGGACTGGAGCGAGGGCAGAGCGTTCATGCACTCGCATACCTACGCGGGCAATCCGCTCGGGTGCGCGGCGGCGCTTGCCGTGCTCGACATCCTCGACGAGGAGAATGTATTGGAGTGCGCCGAGGAAACGGCGGCGTGGCTCACGGAGCGCATGACGGATGCCTTCGGCGCACATCCGAATGTCGGCGAGATTCGCCACATCGGGCTGATTCACGCGGTCGAGCTCGTCGAGGATCGCACAGAGAAGCGCCCCTTTGACGGGAAACGCCGTCTCGGCTACGCGATCTATCGCCGCGCGCTGAAACATGGACTGCTTCTGCGCCCGCTCGGCGATGTCCTCTACTTCAACCCGCCGCTGAATATCGGCAGAGACGACCTCGAAATCGCCATCGCGCGCATGAAGCTCTCGATGGACGAAGTGCTCGGCGCATAAAAGAGCATACGAAAAGACGCACCCGCGCAGGTGCGTCTTTTAGAATTCGTAATGAGTCCACATACTGAGGCTTTTGAGAGCTTTCTCATCTGCTAGGACTTGGTGGATCAGACGATGTTTGATATTGATGCGACGGGAATATGCTCCCTGCAGATCGCCCTGCAATTTTTCATGCGGCGACGGATTCTGAAAGGGATTCTACCGAAGCAGATCAATCAATGCGCGTGATTTCCTGCCCAGTTTTGTGGCTTTTAGGGAATCGCTGATAAAATAGACCCTCAGATTGGCGTAGATTTTTGCCCTGTCAAGGAGACAACCCGGACGCGTAGCAGGGGCTATGTGGAGGATTTGTCGACACAGAGAGGGCGAAAAAGATGCACTAAGATGATCGGGCAGAATTTATCAGTGCTTCCCTAAAAATCAATAAAGCGTCCCCCTGGATTTGTATTGGCGGTGACATAGCATTTTTGCCGGATTTCCGTCGCCGCTGCTTCCGTTGTATGGATGCGCGTGAAGAAATCCTCCATGGAGGTAAAACTGCCCTGCGTACTGCGGATATTTACAATCTTTTGCGCGAGGATGATATTCACGAAGAAGAGCGTTGACAACGCCTGTGCATCCGCTGCATTCAGATCCAGAGCAGCGGATGAGGACGCCATTTCCTGCGGTGGTGCAGAGGTGCGGTTCGTCCTTTGTGCGGTGGCGCTGCGGTTCGTCGGCACAGGGGCACTTGCCTGTGGCTGCACGGCGGCTGTTGCGGGCTGCGGTGGATAGAAGGTATCCTTCATCAGATAGAGCAGCCCGAGGGCGATTTGCAGCAAATTCTTGTCAATGCCCGCCGCATTCAGTTTTACACCCTGTATAGTAAATGTTCTGTCGTTCAGATTCATCGCCGTGATTTCGGGATAGGCGAAGAAGCGGTAGTCGCCAAAGACTTCATGAATATGGATGCCGTGCGTCGTGACGAGCATACCATCCTCCGCGCCGCCGAATACTGTGATATCGAGGCAGAACAGGGGGAATTCGCCGGGCTTCAGTACGGCGTATGCCTTTGCGGCATTTTGAATCTTCCTGTTTGCCTTCTCGCTCTCGCCCCAAAAGTACACGTCGGCGGAGAATTGGTAGTCTGCATCGCTCTGCCTCAGGCGCGCGATATATTCCAGTATCGTATGCTGCGACAGTTGCTCCGGTGCGGGGACAGTCGGCTGTATCGCTCCTCCGCATCTGCCGCAGAAGCGCGCCGTATCATAGTAGGTCACATTACATCCGGCACAGTATTTCATACGCACTCACACTCCATCTCTCCTGCAGTTCGGACTGTGCTGACCAATATAACTCAGAAAGCCGTCCATATTGCTGCCCCATCGCGCCCCGTCGCCGATTCTAATCTCACCGTTCAGACAGGTGAGTATGAGATAGCTGTTGCGCAGCCCCCAAATGCCGAGGAGGAGGACAAAAAGTCCCTGATATTTGCCGAGGAGCAACGCCCAGATTCCGATGATGATTTCCAGTACGGCGACAGCGGATACTTCCTTTTCTTGCCGCAGTGATAGGATCTCCCCCGCCTCCAACCGATCTCTCTTTGCCCCCACTTTGAAGAAAAGAAGGATGCGCTTGTACTGCTCAATGTAGAGGCGCGTCCCCTCCGCTCTGATCTTCGTGTGGAGCTTGTTGCCAGAGAGGTAGCGTACACCGAAATGCCACGGCTTTCGCCTCGCAAGCGTAGCTTCGGGCACAGTAGCAGGGGAGAAAGGTGGTGCGACGATGGCAGACTCCTGCATGGGGGTGAGCGGCTGCCCGCATATCGTACAAAATTGAGCCGAATCCTCGAATGCTTGATTACAATGGGCACATTTTTTCAAAGTACTTCTCTCCTTTCGGAAGAAGCTTCCACATGGGATAGCAGCGGGCGCAGGAGTTCTTTGGGGAGCATACCGTTTACGGAAACGCCGCCGCCCGGCAGAATGCGGATCTCGACCTTGTTCTTTGCGTCGCTCCACAGTTCCGCCGTTGATGTATAGCGCTCGGTCAGAAAATGATATTGCTGGTTGGATGATCCAATCAACGGGCTGTCCTGACAGGCAAGTTCTTTGCGATAAGGACCGTCGATGAGGACGTCCACCTGTGCAAGCAGCGCCTTGATGTCGAGCGTGGGCATCTTCTGCAGCTGCGTGAGTGTGTAGCCCGAGAAAACGATGATTGACAGCCCCGCAGGGCGCAGCCGCCCCGCGAGATTTGCAAGCGCTCCTGCCTGACAGAACGGCTCACCCCCTGCGAAAGTAGCACCTTCCAAATAGGGGATGGCGAGAATCTCTTCTGCGAGTGCGGCGACGGATTTCTCGTATCCGTCCGTGAATGACCACGTGTCCGGCGCCATGCAGCCCGCACACCGGTTGGGACAACCCTGCACCCAGACGGCAGCGCGCAGCCCCGGCCCCTCGGTTCTCGTCGTCAGGATATAGTGATGCAGTCGCAGGACATCATCGTCCATAGGGAATCTCTCCGAGCAGGAGATCGGCGTCATCCTCTGTCTGCTCCTGATGGAGGAGAATCGGATCCGTCTCGTAGAACTCCTCCGTATAGTTCGATGAGAACGTGCGGCTCTCCGTCAGATCCTCGATCATGCCAATGTAGTCCGTACACTTCTTTCCCTTGATTCCATGCACCTCGCCCTGCACTCTGCCATCAGGGAAAATGCGGATCTGAATGTTCGACATAGCTGCACCTCCTCTAAAAATCTATGACACGCGCCGTGGCGGACACCACCGGCTCGACAATGACGCGCTCCGCGATGCGCCGATAACAATGCGGCGGGACTCCCAACCGCGCGATGAACTCCATGAACTCATCGAGGGAGAGGAAGTTCGCCCTGCTGTTCCGCTCCGAAAGAATGGCGTCTGCTTCCCGTGCGTTGACGCCGGGCAGCAGCAGGAGATCGTCCCTGTCCGCCTCATTGATGTTGATCTTCATAATGGCATACCTCCGCGCTCTGCTTCGCTTTCTACACGGAGACCGTCAGAACAATGGAATTGTCTTCCAGAATCTCCTCATGCTCGATGGTGAGTCGCTGATCGGCCAGTTTTTTCTTCACGTTCAGATACGTCCGCTCCTGTACGGCACTCTGATAGCCCTCGTCCAGCCTGCGGATCGCCGCATAGATCTCACGCTCGTCCCTGCGCACGGTGACGGACAGCTCGTATGGCGTGTTTTTTGCGGCTTGATGAAAATTCATCTCGATGCCGTCAATCGTACACCGCACCGTTCCATCGCGCTCCGTCCGCAGGGAGGATGCGCCGTATTTGCGCAACGTGTCCTTCAGCATCGCCTCATCGGCGTAGATGGTGGGGAGCGTCCTTTCAATCTTTGGCTCTACCTTTGCCGCCGATGGAGCGACGTAGAGAATCTGCCGGTTTGCCTTGCGCTGCAGCGTGCTGAAAAACGCCTTGATCTTCGTGACATCATCGCTCTTACTGAAATTCGCCTGCCACTTGTTCTCGTGGAACTCCCAGAGAAACCAGAGATCCTTGTCGATATGGGTCTTGTAGGACGTTCCCCATTCCTCCGCATCATAGCCCGCATTCTTGACCGTGCGCACGAGATCCTTCTCGTTCTTGAAATTGGTCGCAAAGCGCATCGTATTCGACTCGACCCACTCGTTGAACTTCTTTTCTCCCATGACCGCGCGCATGGCAAGTGCGACGGGAATCGCTAGTATACAGATCGACATATTGCGCCTCCGTTCAAATATCTATCGTGCGTCCGCCGCGCTGCTGGAAGACATCCTTCTTCTTTTCCGACTCCTTCTCTTTCAGTACAGCGGTGTCCGCATCCTCACCGATGTAGTCCTGCCGATCCTCGGGCGCCGTTGCTGCGACGGCGCGGACATTTGCCCATGCGCGGATGGAAGAGATCTGTTCTGCCTGTGTCACTACGAGCGGGACGGTGTTGGCGATTGCCTTGTCAAAATCCTCGATGCGGATGGCGCGTTCCTCGCAGAATGCCTCGAACAGCCCGCTGATGACGATGTTCTCGATCTCCGCGCCGACGAAGCCCTCCGTGCCCTTTGCCAGATGCAGCAACGTCTCTTCCGACCATGTGAAATCGCCGCGCACGGCATCGTCGCGGAGGCGCTTCATCAGATGCACCTTGAAGATGTCCATGCGCTCGCTCACGGTCGGCAGGTCGACAAAGAAGATCTCGTCAAAGCGTCCCTTGCGCAGCATCTCGGAGGGGAGGGCATGGATGTTGTTCGCCGTTGCCACGACGAATACGGGATTCTTTTTCTCCTGCATCCATGTCAGGAAGGTGCCGAATACGCGTGTGGACGTGCCGCTGTCATTCGAGCCGCCAACGCCGCTAAATCCCTTCTCGATCTCGTCGATCCACAGAATGCTCGGGGAGGCGGCCTCCGCCGTCTTGATCGCGTTCCGCATATTCTCCTCGCTGCTGCCGACGATGCCGCTGAAGATCTTTCCGACATCCATGCGTAGCAGGGGGAGCTTCCAGATGGCACTGATCGCCTTCGCCGTGAGGCTTTTGCCGCAGCCCGGAACGCCCGTGATCAGCACGCCCTTGGGGGCGGGCAGACCGTATTTTGCGGCTCTGCCCTGCCATGATTTGTTGCGTTTGATGAGCCATTTTTTGAGATTTCCCAGACCTCCTACATCATCGAGGTTTAGATCGCTCTGGATGAACTCCAGTACGCCTGTCTTTTTGATGATCTGACGCTTTTCCTCGACAATGATATCGCGGCTGTCCGCATCCAGACAGCCACGCTCGACAATGGCACGCGCGAAGGCATTTTCGGACTCCTGTAGCGTTAGCCCCTGCGCCGCCTTGGCAAGCTCCTCGATGCCGCCCTCGTTTAGATCAAAGCGGATCTTCGTATTGCCGCGATTGTCGTTGATGATGCGCTGCAGGCTCTTCTTGATGTCCTGATAGTCCGGGAGATCAAAGTCCACGATGGTGATGTCCTTTTGCAGCTCGTTCGGCAGCATGAGGCGCGGCGACAGCAGAATCACGTTCTTTGGCACGGCACCGCCCTTGAGCATATTCACCGTATCCCGAATCTTTCGTATGACCTTCGGTTCGGGCTTGCGGCTGTCAAAGTAGATATGAAAATCCAATAGGACAAGCATCGCGGGCGCATCGTATTTCTGGATGAAATCCAGCGCCTTAAGCGGATCGGTCGTGTCCTGCTGCACCTTTCCGCCGGCGGCGACGTCGATCTCACTCTCAATTTGCTCGATGCCGGATGTAATGCGCCAGAGGAAGACCGCACGCGGCGTCTTGATGTACTCGGCGTCCTTTGCAAGGCGGTAGAAGGTCTTGAGCGCACGTTCTTCTTCCCATGTCGGCACATAGATCATCGGGAAACGTGCTCGGCACAGATTTGCAATATGTTTTTCTACCGATTGATACTGTTCCATCAGCAAGGTCTCCTAACGTTTTTGATTCGATTCGTATATTTCCCTAAAAATTATTTGCACGAAACTTATGGAAGCACTGATAAATTCAGCCGCGCCATCTTAGCGCATCTTTTTTGCCCGCTTTTCGTTAGCAAATCCTCCACATAGCTTTGGCTATGCGTCCGGTTTGCTGCCTCAATCGGACGAAAAAATCTACGCCAATCTGAGGGTCTATTTTATCAGCGATTCCTTATAATAATACTGTAATTGTAAACATCCTCCTCTCTTTTGTCAATCATAGCGCAAAGAAATTGATATGCTTACGCATAGAAAAGAGCTGCCGGACGATGTTTGCTCGCTTCGTGCAGCAGCTCTCTTATGCTTTTGTTAGTGTTAGGCGATCAAAGCGCCCCTTCCACCGTGCTTGCACACGGCCTTACTCCCCTGTTTCGGCAGAGAAGTAGGGGAGTAAGGCATCTTTTTAGAAGCTCCAGCGCAGACCGGCATCCATCCGCCATGCGGTCTGGATGTCGCCGCCAAAGGTCTTCTCGAAGTTGCCGTAGAGATTCGTACGGTCACCCAGTTTCATCGTGCCGCCGAGCTGGACACCGACCCATGTATCGCTGCCGCGCTGCACGGTACTCTTCGGGGTGAAGCCGTCGGAGTAGTCCGTGTGCATATCGCCCGCGAACTCGTGGTAGAGAGAGACACGCGCATAGTAGGTGCTGCGCTCGGTCTCCTTGCCAATACCGATGCCGAGACGCCCGATGAAGCTGTCAAACGGCTTCTGGTGGACATACATCTTCATGCCTCTATAGTCCGTGTCGCCCGTGTAGTCGACGCCGTTCATGTGGCTGTAGATGAGCTCGACCTGCGGCTCGACGAAGCTGCCGCCGGTCATGGCGATGCGCTTGCCGTACTCTGCCGAGAGCGAGCCGCCCCACATATTGTAGTCACCCTTGACGTAGTGACCATAGTCGTTGTAGACCGTGTACTCGTTCCGGAGTCTGCCGATCTTTGCAATGAGATCGACGTATGCACCGTCCTTGCCCGACCATGTACCGTAGATGCCGAGGTTGCCTTCCTTGTTCTTGCCATTGCCGGCGGCGTAGGAAGATGAGCCGCTCATGTAGCTGCCTGCGACACCGACGCGCCAGTCATCTCCGACCTGCTTGTCGTAGCCGACCTGAATGGTGGAGTAGTTCATGCGGAAGTTGGCGTTGTCCTTGTTGCTCGTTGCCTTGCCGCGATAGACACGCGCCCATACGCCCGCATCCTCGGGCGAGAGACGCAGATCGCCCATGCGTTTCATGAGGTCGTTCGCCTCGGCACGCCATGCCATTGTCGATGCCGTCATCGCCGACTTGACGCCGCTCATGAGCTTCGTCTCGTAGTCGCCGTACTCGATCTTCGGATCGGGCTTCGGCGCATCCGGCTTCGGTGTGTCCGGCTTCGGCGTATCCGGCTTTGGTGTATCCGGCTTTGGCGTATCCGGCTTCGGAACATCCGGCTTCGGCGTATCCGGCTTCGGCGTATCCGGCTTTGGTGTATCCGGCTTTGGCGCATCTGGCTTTGGCGTATCCGGCTTTGGCGTATCCGGCTTTGGCGTATCCGGCTTTGGCGCATCCGGCTTCGGCGTATCCGGCTTTGGTGTATCCGGCTTTGGTGTATCCGGCTTTGGTGTATCCGGTTTCGGATCAACCGCCAGTGTATAGGCATAGCTGCCCTGGCCGTTCGACTTGCTGAACGTGATGTTCTCGATGCGCTTGCTTGCCGCGGATGTCGTGAGACCTTCGGCGATCTCGGCTTTGCCCGTGAGATTCTTCTCGCCCGTTGTATATGCCGTATAGTAGAGCTTGTTCGCAAGAGCATTCAGCGTCGCACTCACGAGGTTTTTGTCCACGGCCTTTGTCGACTCTGTATTGAGTCCGGCACTGTCGGTGGACATCGTAATTGTGCTGTTTGCCGCAGCGTTCTTGATCGTGAGCTTGCCGCCGTAGACCGTCGTCGGCGCGGCCGCATCGTGGCGGTAGAGCACCTTCGTGTTGCCGCTGTAGCTGTCGATCATGAGGTCGCCCGTCTCGCCAAGCCCTTTCTCTTCGATTGCTGCGGCACCCGTCTGCACGGGACCGCCGCTGAGGCTCGTGCTCTTGCCGAGGAATCGGGCTGCGCCCGTCATGTCGATGATGCCGCCGTCGCCGGTAAAGTTCCTGACGCGGCTGATTGCCGCCTCGCCGGCGTAGTTCTTCTGCTCGGGGGTGATGGCATTGTGCCAGACCGCGCCGTCCTTCAAGGTAAGTGTGAAGTCGTCGTCCATGTTGAACCCTGTCCACTGCGTGTTGGCACCGGACATTTCAACGTGCATCCTGCCATCGGAAAAGCCCTTCCAGTAGGCACCGTTCTTCATGAAAAGACGCACTTCGCCTTCCTTGCCCTGCGTTACGCCGTAGCCATGTGCATCGGTATAGTTGCCGATCCAGTGCGACTCTGCCGTCGAAAGCCCAACGCCAACGCGTCCCTTCGTCCCCATGCCGCCATTCGTTACGATGTCGCCCTCAAGGACGGCGCGGTTCGTTCCGGCTCCCGTTGCAAAGTTTTCGGCATCCGTTGTGACGTTGAAGTTCACTATGCCGTAGTTGTTCGAGTTGAACGAGCCGTAGGCGCGGATCGCTGCCCATGCGCCGTTGATGGCTCTGATGGTGCCGCCGCCGATGTTGATGGTCGAGGCGACCGTGCTGACGGCTTCGTTCGCGCCCTTGCCGTTCTTCGTGTCGTCGCCGTCTGCGAGCACGTCAACAAGACCGTCGATCAGGATGGTGTCACCCATCGCCTTGATGACAGCGACATCCGATTTCGAATTGCCGTTGGCACGCACTTTGAGTACCTTGGACTCGAGATCGCCGCCGCCGTTTCCGATATGGAGCGTGCCGCCGCTGCCCGTGTAGAGCGCCGCCGTCCGACCGCCGCCCGTGCTCTCCGCATCAACGGAAATGGCACCAGGGTTCTTGATGTCGACCTTAGAGCCATGACCGATGGCGGAGATTCCCGTCGTGCTGACATCCGTCGTAGTCTTGATGGCGAGATTTCTGCCATTCAGATCGACGTCAAGCGTCTTTTCCGTATTGGCACTTGAAACGGCGGCACTGAGATTGTCCTCCACGATATCCTTGCCCGTCGTGATCGTCGTATCTTTCGTAAATACATACGAGCCGTCCGCCTTGCGGATACCGGCATTGGCATACGGAGCGTCGTGCGCCTCCTTGCCCGTGATGGATGTCGTGAAAGCCGTATCCGTCTGCGCGCTCGGCGGTTCGATCAGCGGCTTATAGAGATATTTACCCCTGCCCGTCGTTTCATCGAACGTGATCTTTCCGACCCGCTTTTTCGCCGACGATGATGTCAGCCCCTCAGCGATCTGAACATTTCCCGTAAGGCGTCGCCACCCTTCTGTCATATATCCTGTATACCAGAGCTTGCCTGCAAGGGCATTGAGCGTCGCACTGACCAGGTTCTTCTCGGCGGGACTTGCGGCAGAATTCGTGTTTAGCCCGGTGCTGTCCGTGATCAGCGTGATGATGCTGCTGTTCGGCACTTTTTTGATGATGATGTCGCCGCCCTTGATACGTGTCGGTGCGGCAGCATCATGTTCATAGAACACGTTCGTAATACCCTCAAAGTCATCAATCGTGATGTCCTTGTCGTCCCTCTGGAAAATATCTCCCATGCTGCCACTGAAATGTTTCAGATGACTGCCTGTGAAGCCTGTCGGTGAAGCCGCGCCCTGCTTTTCATGATACCATGCAGCGTCGTCCAGGGACATAGTGATCTTTCCATCGCCATAGGCATAGCCTTTGAGATAGGAGTCCTTTCCCCGAAGCGAAACACCGATCTTACTTGCTGCATCTTTTGCCAGAATATGACCGTCGAGCATGACGGCTTTTGGATTCTGCACATCCATGCCGACGCTAATATAGCCGTCGTTTTGCGCGAACAGCGCTGCCGCATCTGCTGCATTGACATTTATTTTTGCTTTAAGACCACCAAGCGTCAGCTCGCCGCCCGAAACCTCTACAGCCTTGCTCTCCTTCGAGCCGCTGACATCGATCTCCGTCATGCCCTCGACTGTCGTCTTGCCGCCCGTCATGCGGATGCCCCAAGCGCGCTCTAAGGGCGCTGCCGAGGTCGTATCGTTCACCGTGAGTTGCAGCGTCTTCGCCTTGACTTCGACGGTCTTGTCGCTATCGTTGACGATGGCGGCGGCTTCTTTGACATCCGCCGTTTTCGCGCCGCTCGTAACGGTCAGCACGTTGTCCTCTGCATCAATGTGGACATCGCCGTTCGCTTTGATTGCGCCGATGTTGGCAGTCGAAGTGTTCTGATAGGTGATGCTCGAATCCTTCGTGAAATGATACGTTCCATCCGAAAGCCGGACATTCGCATCCACGTACTCCTGATCCGTCGCCTTGCCAAGGATCTGCGTCGTGAACGCCGTCTTCATCTGCTCCGGACCGATAGGATCGACCGCCTGCGTATAGGTGTAGCCGCCCTGACCCGTCGTCTTGTCAAATGTGATGTTCTCAAGGCGCTTCGAGGCAGACGATGCCGTGAGGCTCTCGGCGATCTCGACTTTGCCCGTGAGATTACGCTCATTTGTCTTGTACGCCGTGTAGTAGAGCTTTTTCGCCAGCGCGTTGAGGGTTTCGCTGACGAGGTTCTTGTCGACTGCCTTCTGCGAATCCGTATTGAGACCTTCGCTGTCCGTCGTCAGCGTGATCGTGCTGCCTGCCGCCGCGTTCTTGACGCGCAGGTCGCCGCCCACCATCTTCGTCGGCTCCGCTTCGTGTGCATAGAAGACGCGCGTATGACCGCTGTAATTGTCAACGGTGATATCCTTGTCGTTCTTTTGGAAGATCGCACCCGCATGAGCGGCATCGCTGCCGCCCTTCAAGGAGGTGAGATGGCTTCCTTCAAAGGTGTAGTCGTAGTCTTTGCCGATTCCATTACTGTTTTTATCCGGTACACGACGGCCATATATCGCATTCGTCCATACGGCGCCGTTCTGCAACTGGAAGTTGATCTTTCCCTTGCCAAAAGCAAGACCATGCAAACCGGAATCCCCGTTCACCATGGCGACATCGATGCGGCTCGTCTCGCCCATGGCGCCGACGTTGCCGTCCAGTTTTACAACATGGCTGCCTGCTGCGCCATTTTTGGTATTGACAAAGATCTGGCCCGATGAACCGGCGAGGAGCGCCATGGTTTCTTCAGTACCAACACCAATGAGCTTCGCCTTCAGCCCTTCCAGCGTCACCTTGCCTTTCGTCGCTTCTACACCGCGGGTCGAACTTTGGCCGCCAGCTTCGATTTCCGTCATGCCGGAAACGGTCGTTGTGCCGCTCTCATTTCGAATGCCCCAGGCACGTAACGTGTATTTTTCTAAATCCGCATTTGCCTGCAAGCGGAGCGTGCCTGCCTTGATCTCAAGGTTTTTGCCGCTGTTCCTGACTGCCGCCGTCTCCGCATTATTGGTACCTTTCGTATTCGTGACAATCGCCAACTCATGCCCTGACGCGTCGACCTTCACATCTGCCGACGGATGAATGACGCCCGCCTCCTCGGCCGTCGCATTTTCATAGGTAATCTTCGAATACTTCGTGAAGCGATAGGTGCCGTCTGCCTGACGGACATTCGCGTCGATGTAGTCTTGATCCGCTGCCGTACCGAGGAGGCGCGTCGTGAACTCCTGCGGATCGACCGCCGGCGTATAGGTGTAGCCGCCCTGTCCTGTCGTCTTGTCAAATGTGATGTCCTCGATGCGCTCCCATTCTGATGAGGTCGTAAGGCCTTCGGCGATTTCCACCTTGCCCGTGAGATTGCGTTCATTTGTCTTGTACGCCATATACCAGAGCTTTTTTGCGAGCGCATTGAGCGTCGCACTCACGAGATTCTTGTCGTCTGCCTTCTGCGAATACGTATCGAGACCTTCGCTGTCCGTTGTCAGCGTGATGCTGCTGCCCGGCGCCGCGTTCTTAATGATGAAGTCGCCGCCCTCTATCTTCGTCGGCGTCGTTTCATCGTGTGCATAGAAGACGCGCGTGTAACCGCTATAGTTGTCAACGGTGATGTTCTTGTCGTTCTTCTGGAAGATCGCACCCGCATGATCGACATCGCTGCCGCCCCGCAGCGAGAAAAGACGGCTGCCTTCAAAGGTATAGCCATATTCTTTGCCGACTCCATTTCGAGTTTTATTCGGAATAGACCCCTTGTCCCAATCATTCTTCCATTCCGCACCGTTTTGCAGCCAGAAGTTGATCTGCCCTTTGCCGAACGCCAATCCATGCAGGCCGGAGTTCTGATTCATCATGGCGACATCGATGCGGCTCGTCTCGCCCATGGCACCGACGCTGCCGACCAGATTTACGGTATGGTTTCCCGGTGTGCCGCTTGCAGCGTTGACGAAGATCTGCCCCGACGCGCCCGCGAGAAGCGACATCGAATCCCCGCGATCGGGGGTCTTTGCCTTCAACCCCTCCAAGGACACCGTGCCGGTCTTTGCTACTACTGCATAGGTGGATTTAGCGCCAGAGCCATCGAACTCGGTCATGCCGGAAACCTTCGTCGTACCGCTCTCGTTCAAAATGCCCCATGCATAGTCCGCACGTTTTTGGGGAATCACACTCGCCAGCAAGCGGAGCGTATCCGCCTTGATGGTCAGATTCTTGCCGTCGTTTTTGATGGCGGCGGTCTTGCTTTCGGTAAGCATCTTTGTATGCGACTTGACCGTGAGTATATGACCCGCTGCATCGATGTTCAGATCCGTCCGCGGACGGATCGCGCCAAGATCCGCTTCATTTTCATTCTGATAGGCAATCAGGGCATCCTTCGTGAAGCGATAGGTGCCGTCCGCCTGCCGTACATGCGCGTCGGTATACGCCTGATCGTCCTCCGTGCCGAGAATCGGTGCTGTGAAGTCCGGAGCCGCCTCTTCCGCTGCGACGAGGCTTGCTGCAGAAGAGATTGAAACACAAAGCAAGCCTCCAACCACCCATGCAGTGAGTTTTCGGTGCCTTTTCCTGCTGAAAAATGCTTTCATTTTGTTCATAGCTCCTTTTTTTGATGAATAGCATTAGCGGTAGGGGGGGAGGATTCTCCCGCCCCTTACCGGTTTTTCTTGTGGGAAGTTTTGCTTTAGAAGTTCCAGCGCAGTCCTGCATCCACGCGCCAGTCGGTCTTTACATCGCCGCCGAAGGTCTTCTCGAAGTTGCCGTAGAGGTTCGTACGGTCGTTGAGCATGAGCGTACCGCCGAGCTGGACGCCGACCCATGTGTCGCTGCCGTCCACCTGTGTCGTCTTCCATGGGCTGCTGCCGTCGGAGTATTCCGTGCGGAAGTCGCCCGCGAACTCGTGGTAGAGCGAGACGCGCGCATAGTAGGTGCTGCGCTCGGTCTCCTTGCCAACACCGATGCCGAGACGCCCGATGAAGCTGTCATACGGTTTCTGGTGCACATACATCTTCATGCCGCTATAGTCCGTGTCGCCCGTGTAGTCGACGCCGTTCATGTGGCTGTAGATGAGCTCGACCTGCGGCTCGACGAAGCTGCCGCCGGTCATGGCGATGCGCTTGCCGTACTCTGCCGAGAGCGAGCCGCCCCACGTGCGGAAATCTCCCTTGACGTAGTGACCATAGTCGTTGTAGACGGTGTATTCATTCCGGAGTCTGCCGATCTTCGCAATGAGATCGACGTACTGCCCGGATTTGCCCGTCCATGTACCGTAGACACCAAGGTTGCCTTCCTTGTTCTTGCCATTGCCGGCGGCGTAGGATGAGTTGCCGCTCATGTAGCTGCCCGCAACACCGACGCGCCAGTCATCTCCGACCTTCTTGTCGTAGCCGACCTGAATGGTGGAGTAGTTCATGCGGAAGTTGGCGTTGTCCTTGTTGC
>ERZ772960.2235-NODE-2235-length-14407-cov-36.920638_pt1 | contig 14407 bp, 15 predicted proteins | sample MGYA00580678_ERZ772960 | MGnify/ENA primary metagenome ERZ772960 (study PRJEB29015, sample SAMEA2737930) | human oral metagenome | biome: human oral; feature: human-associated habitat; material: dental | place: China | collected 2059 ... | reverse complement strand
GCCGCCTGGAGCAGCGGGGCCAAGCGCTTCACCCTGTCCGCCATCGCCGCCCGCGCCGCCCTGTGGGCCGCCTACCTCGACGAGAAGACCGACGGCTCCTCCCTGCACGGCCTGCGCCGCCGCCGGGGCCGGGCGCGTCGCGTCCTGGAGAACGAGGTCGTCGCCGAGTACCGGCGCGCCTACGACAAGCACCACGGCCGCACCCCCTTCAACCCGGAGGTGACCGAGCAGATGAAGTTCGTGATCCTGGCCGAGGAGGTCGGCGAGGTCGCCCGCGCCCTGACCCCTGACGCCGACACCCCCGTCGGCCATGCGGCCCCGCTGCGCGACGAACTCATCCAGGTGGCGGCCATGGCCCTGGCCTGGTGCGCCCGCATCGTCGTCGACACCGAGCGGAGGAACAACCCGTGAGCTGCGGCAGTAAGGTTGCGATCCGCATCGTTGTGCACCCCGACGGCGTGCACATCATCGACAACGTCGGTGGCCAGGCCTTGTGGGGCGGCGTCAACGAGTTCGACATCATCTGGTCCCCCGCTCCCTTCGACCCCCGGGCCGAGCCGGAGCGTGTCCGGCGCTCCCGGGCCTGCGGCGTGGCCGCCATGCTGCGGGCCCTGACCCGGGTGTGGTTCGACAAGGGCGACATCCCCGTCCTGGCGTGGCACCGGGGCAAGGAGGGCTGCGACCCTGCCAAGGTGAGCATGTGCCGGGCTGTCGCCTCGCACGCCAAGGGCTCCGGGCGCTGGCGCAGAGCCGAGCCGGGCGACCTGCGCGGCGAGGACGCGGTGGTGATCGAGGCATGAGCGCCGGAGGCTGGTTCGGCTACTGGCTCCTGACCCTGCCGATGCTCTTCTTCAGCGCCGGATACATGTTCGCCGAGGACGGCCACGCGGAGGGCTTCTCCAAGTGGTGGTTCCGGTTCGTCGCCTGCCTGTCGGTGTTCGCCGTCGGTTTCGGCCTGTTCGTGGCGGTGAGGAACTGATGACGCTCCAACAGTTCTACCTCGTGGGGCTGGTCTCCTTCGGTCTTGCGCTCCTCCTGGGTTTCTTCGCGGCGACCCAGCGCGAGGACGCGCAGATCCCGCTGTGGATCAGCTTCAGTCCGGTCATCACGATCGTCTCGTGTTTGGTGGTGGGCTGGTGAAGGACGTCATCATCGCCCTGGCGGCTACGGCCCTCCTCTCCTTCCTCTTCGACATCACCTCAAGGGACCGGGAGGACACGGTCAGCCGAGTCTTCAACTTCCTTGAGGTGCCGATCGCGGCGCTCGTCGTGCTCGCCTCGTACTGCTTCTATGGGGGTGGACGATGAAGTACGCACTCGCATTCACTGCGGCGTTCATGTTCTCGTTCTCGCTGAATGTGATCGCTGAAGCGTTCGAGGGTCCCGCCGGTGTCATGATCAAGGTGCTGGCCGTCCCGGCCGCCGCCCTCACGGTCTGGTTGACGGTGAGTACGCTGTGACCAGGGTCTTCGCCTACGACCCGGGGGTGTCGACCGGGTGGGTCCTGGGGGCTGTCGACGGTGACGACGTTGAGATCGTCGAGTACGACCAGTTCATCTCCGACAGTCACACCGACACGGCGTTCACGCTCAAGGGCGCCATCTGGTGCTACAAGCCGGACGTCGTCGTCGGCGAGCGCTTCGACCTGCGCCCGCACAACCAGTTCCTCGCCGACCTCACCCCGGTGAAGGTCAACGCGATCATGGACTACATCTACGACAAGCGCCCGATCGTCTACCAGACGCCGACGCAGGCCAAGACGCTGATCCGCGACGCCACGCTCAAGGCGCTCGGGTTCTGGCCGACGGGCCGCTCCGTGGATCAGCCGGACGCCGACGATGTGCGCGACGCCGCACGCCACCTCTACCACTACTGCGCTATGACGCTTCGTCTGAAGGGTCTGCTGGAGCGCATGTCGAGGTAGCCGACAAGAGGCCCGCCCTCTTCCTTCGGGGAGGGGGCGGGCCTTTTCGTGTTCCGGTTCGAGTTCAGTTGCCCTTACGACGTCTTTGCAGCCGTCCGACCTCGACCTTCAAGTCGTGGACCTCGATGCGCAGGCGGTTGTTCTCCTCCTGGTACTGGGCGATGATCGTGTCCTTCGTGTTGAGGGCCGCCTGAAGGGCCTCCAGACCGAAGCGCGAGCGGGCCATCTCCGCCTCGCCCACGCCCCGCTTGCGGTCGGCGCTGACCTTCACCCAGGACCCCCAGGCGGCCAGGGCGGAGGTGATGAGGGCGATGACGGACCCCACCGTGGTGAGCAGGGGCGTCAAGCGATCACCCCCTGTCTGTGCCGTTGCCGTCGCGATCGCGTAGCGCGGTGAGGATTATGGCGCGGTGTCGCAACCACCGCAGCCAGTTCATTCTAGCGGACAGCAGGAACACGACGGACAGGAGCAGGGCGGAGCGGGCGCCCAGGCCGTGGGCGGATACGACGAGGATCCAGGAGGCCGACGCGCACCCCAGGACGAGGGGCAGGATGACCATCTCCGCCTGCGAGCGTCCGGTCAGGCAGGCGAGCGCGCAGCCGCCGGCCATGACCGACAGGGCGATGTGGACGGCGAGGTTGTACCAGATGGCGGCGTCGGGCGTGTAGGGCATGAGCCCGGCCTCGCGGATGGAGAACACCGACAGGGCCAGGTAGCCGACGGCGCGCAGCCCCCGGTCGAGGGTGTTGGCCCAGGGCGGGTGCGGTATGTACATGAGGCTCACGCCTCCCATCCCTTGACGGCGTAGTTGATGCGGATGAGGTTGCCGGGGGCGGCGCCGCGGGCCACGTAGGGGACGCGGACGATGACGCCCTCGTTGTTCTTGACCTTGTCCCACCCGTAGCCGGCGCCGCCGATGATCCCGCCGAATGACCACACGTCGCCGTTGGTGATCAAGGCGGTGGCGATGCCCGTGTACTTTCGGGCCAGGCTGATGAACCCGGTGAACTTGCTGTCGAGAGGCGTGGGCACTCGGATGACCGTGGATCCGGCCTCCTCGCGGAATCGGCTGGCCTCCCCGCGGCTGCCGACGAGGATGGCGTTGGTGATGGGTGTGGCGGGTGTGGCGACTTCGTTGCCGGTGATCATCCAGGAGGTGATGTTGGAGCCGTCGGACTTCCAGGTGGCCCCGTCCCAGGCGATGATGCGCCCGTTGGAGGTGAGGTAGATGAGGATGGGGTCGGTGGCCGACGGGGTGACCCCGGCTGCGACGAGGGTGTCGCGCAGGGTGTTGGCGGCGGCGGCGTTGTTGGCCTTGTAGATGGATGACTGGCGCAGTTTGGAGATGGCGTTCGACACGGAGGAGACGCCGAGGTTGAGCAGCGTGGGCCAGTCGGCGGCGGTGTCGTCGCCGGAGTACGTGTAGATTCCGTTGCGGTCGGTTCCGGTCATGGTCCTATTGTCCCTTCTCAGCAGGGGATGAGCATGACGGAGGCGAAGTCCGAGCCCCAGCCGATGTAGTTGGCCCCGTTGTTGCGCATGCCCATCTTCGTCCAGATCGTGCACTTGCCCGTCGTGGGCAGCTTCGTGGCCATGCCCATGAACATGGGGACGTCGGACTGCCAGCCGTAGCCGTTGTACACGTAGCCGGTCTCCATCCACGAGCCCGAGTCCCTGTTGCGCAGGATGAAGAAGGCCCGCTGGTTGGGGTTCTGCGCCCCCGACACGCAGTTGATTGACGCGATGATGATGGCCCGGCCCGAGGCGGGGGCATTGAAGGACCACGAGTAGGCGACGCACCCGTCGGCGGCGGCGTTGACCGTCGTGGGATTGCGCTGGAACTTGAACTGTGCTCCGAAAATAATGGACGACACGTCCGTCAGGTCGGCGTACGGGCCTGGAACCAGATTGCCGCTGTTCGGGTTGTTCAACGCCAGGCCGTTCGCCAGGGACGGGTGCATCCGGGCGTACACCTTGTTCCCCCGCCACACGGTCAAGCCGTGGTTGGCGTCGATCTCCACGCGGTCGCCGTCCCCGTTCGTCGTGGTGGCCAGGGTGGCGCCCAGAACCCTGCCCCCGGCGATCAGTCCGCCCTTGATGGTGCCCCCCTCGATGACCTTGCCGCGCAGCGTGTTGGCGTCGACGCGGTCGCCGGACAAGATGCCGAACTTGATGTCGTTGGCGTTCAGGCTGCCGATGACCCCGCTCTCGGCGGTGATGGTCCCGGCGGCCAGCACGGCGGCGGTGAGGGACCTGGCGGCGATGCGGTCGGAGCCGATGAACCCGGAGGTGATCACACCGGCGTCAAGGCCCTGCACGTGCGTGGTGGTGATAGCCCCATTGGCGATCATCGACCCCTCGACCGGGTTCCTGGCCACGGCCCCGGAGGACTGCGCCTGCTTCCACACCCCCTCGACCATGCTGTTCGACATGGTGCCCGTGAGGTCCGCAGCGGCCACACCGGCCTCGATGAAGTCCTCAACACCGGCCCGGAAGCGGTACATCCGGTAGTTGTCGTCCGTGTCATACCACAGGTCGCCGTCGTTGCGCCCGTTGAGCGAGGGCTTGTCGGCCTGGTAGAAGATCGTGTTCTTCCCGTCAGCGGACTTCTGGGCGCGCTGGGCGGCCAACTTAGCGGCCGTGGCCATGTCCTCCACGGCCTGCGCCTTGTCCAGGGCCTCCTTCGCCTTCTTCTGCGCTTCGGCGGCAGCGGCCGCGGCCTGGGCGGCGTCATCCCCCTCGACGAGAACCCAGGCGTTAGCCGTGCCGTCGAAGACGAAGAGCTTCGTCGTGCCTCCGGCGGTCGACACCCACAGGTTGCCAGGCTTGCGGTCGGCGCCGGTGGGCTCCGTGTCGGAGATGATGACCGCCTTCGCCCCCGCCACGGCCTTGGCGACGTCCTTCTTCGCCTGCTCCAGGTCCGCCTTCGTCTGCTCGTACGAGGCGGCCAGGGTGTCGAAGCGTCCCGACAGGGCCTTGGCAGCCTGAAGGTCCCCCTTGGCGGCGGCGGCCAGGTGCTTGTAGTCGACGGCCCCCTCCCCGAGGGTGTCCGTGCCCCAGTGCTGCTGCACCCACTTGCCGTCGGCGTCGCCGTCGACACCCGGGGGTGACCACTGCCACACCTGCTTGACGCGGTCCTTGTCGACACCGCCCTGCTTGGACAGTTCGCACACGTACCAGGTGGCGTTCTGGTTGACGGGGATGTCGGGGTTGTCGACACCGGGCCCGGGGGACACGGGGGGCGCGTCGTGCCAGGAGACGGCGTCGTCGGCCATGGCCCCGGCGATCTGCGCGAGCGACTGGGCGTCGTCGAGGCGCTCCTCCAGGCTGCCGATGGACCCCATGGTCGCCGTCCACCGGCTCATGATGCGCCTGGCGCGGGCGGACGTGTCGCCCTCCTCCAGGATCGACACGCGCTTCTCCACGGCGCCGCGCCACTGCTGCGACTGGGGTGAGAGGTTGGAGGCGGGGAACACGGATGCGGTGAATGATGCCATCACAGGACTCCGATCGTGGACAGGTCGCGCAGTGTGCGCCCCGCCAGGGGCAGGTTCGACACGCGCGGGTACTTGCGGTTGTAGTCGGCCAGCAGGGGGTGGCTGGTGGCCTGGAGCGACACCGACCCCTCCTCGATCGTGGCCGAGTCGACGCGCCACCAGTGCCCCCGGTAGCGGAACCGGGCCCCCGGCAGCGCTCCGAGAACCGGCCCGGAGGGCGGGGCGCCCTTCCATTGCAGTGTCAGCGTGGAGCCGACGCGGGCGTCCGCGGCCGCCTGCGCTGCGGCCCAGCCCTTGGTGGTGGTGTCGATGGACGGATTGTCGATCGTGGTGACGTCGTCGGTGCCCTTCGCCCCCGTCGCCAGGCTGAGGGTCTCCACGTCGACGTAGGATCCGTATCCGCCGATCAGGTACAGGGCCGGGTGGTCGACCTTCCCGTCTGATTCGCAGACCCGGTAGGGGGACAGGTGCTCGTAGTTCATGCCCGACAGGATCACCGTGGCCGAACGCCGGTCGTCGTTGAGCTTGACGGCCAGGCCGCCGCCCATGTCGGCCCACTGGGCGGGCATGATCGGCTTGTTGTCCTTGCCGACGACCACGTACAGGCCGTTGCGCATGTGCGTCAGGTCCGGTGAGCCGTCCTTGAAGGGGATGGAGCGCACCATGGTGGGCTGGTTGACGTAGGAGACTTCGGCGCCGAAGCGGATGGTGGTCTCCGTGCGCTCCCCGGCGTTGACGCTCATCACGCCCGTGTCGCTGGAGTCCCCGTACTGGACGTCGGCCCCCGGGTACTTGGAGGGGGCCACCGGGTAGATGAGGCCCCGGTCGGCATTGGCGCCCGCGGCGGCCCCGATGCGGGTGCGGTGGTAGACGTTGACCCGGATCTCCTTGGATCGGGCCCCGTCCTCCAGGCTGACGGTGGAGGACGTGGGGCGGTCCTGGAGGTAGATGTCGCGTCCGGGCCTGGGGGTGATGGTGATGGTGCTCTCCCGCCACGACAGGTCGAGCATGTTGGCGGACAGGAACCTACGTAGTAGGGACCACACGTTGTCGCGGCCGCCGGGCAGGTTGTAGCGCTCGTCCTTCAGGGCTGTGTCGACGCTGACGGGCGGCATGGGCCAGTTGACGGCGAAGAAGCACCGGCTGATGATCGACTCCAGGTCGGTGCGATGCACGGGGTTGAGCGTGCCCACCTGATTGAGGGCCGCCAGGCCGGAGCCGCCGGTGATCGACCAGGAGTCCTCGTCGATGCTGATGTCGGTGATCATCATGTCGGACCGGCCGTGGTCGGTGGTCTGGACGATCAGGGTCTTGCCGAGCAGCGGGGTCAGGTCGGCGGGGGTGAACCTGCCGGGGCCGCCGACGGTGACCGTAGCAGTGCCCGAGGGGGACTCGTCCCGGTCGAGGGACACGGCGTCCTCGTCGTAGGACCAGGAGCCGACACCGGTGGGGGCGCCGAAGAATCTCACAGCCACGGCCAGACCTCCCGCAGGGTGACGGTGGCGGAGAACAGCCCGTAGGCGGGGTTGACGCCGGTGACGGCCAGGGACCCGGGTTCGACGCGCATGGAGCCGAAGCCCTCCGGGGTGGCGTAGGGCCAGATGTCCGGGGCGGAGGCCCCGCGGGCGGAGAAGGCGGCCCGCACCCAGGTGAGGACCTGGTCGGCCACAGCGGGGGCGGTGACGACGACGTCGACGATCCTGGGGGCGTCGTCGAGCCCGGGGATGCGGGTGATGGCGGCCGACGAGATGTTGACGCCGCCGGTGACCTGGATGAGGCCAGGCGCGGTGAGGGCTCCGGAGGCGACGATGTGCATGTCGGCGCCCGGGGGGATGAGCACGTGCTCCCGGTACACATGCGGCTTGCCGTCGGCCGCCTGCGCCCCGGTGAACTCCAGGGCCTTGAGGGGCCCGTTGTTGACGTCGACGGTGCGCCCCAGGACGGTGCCCTTGTCGTCGTAGGCGAGGGGCGTCAGCGAGTCAGCGTGCAGGTGGGGGCGGCCGAGGAACGGTGAGAGGATGTTGCCGCCGGAGTTCATGTCGTCGCGGTAGATGATCTCGTCCTCGCCCGCCCAGGTGAGCATGTCCTGGATGAGCAGCAGTTCGGAGCGGGTCAGGTTGGACCAGGACAGTTCGATGGTGCGAGCCGCGTACCTGGAGGCGGATACGACGGCCCCGCCCCCGACCAGCTGGTCGGCGGACCCCCAAGAAACCAAGGTGTGCGAGGCGGGGGCGTCGGGTGCGGGGATCCAGGCGAACCGCCTGCCCGTCCACAGGGCTGCGACACCATGGCGCGCTGACATCAGTAGGTCCCCCTTCGTCCGCTTCGGGCGTTGACGTTGTTGACGGCCGCGCCCACGGCCCGGCCGTCCAGGTTGAGGACGGTGGACACGGCCCGGGCGAGCTGGTGGATCTGGTTGGGGTTGATCGTAATGGGTCCCGACAGGCCGGGGCTGTTGTTGACCTTGACCTCGGGGCGGTACTGTCCGGCGCGGATGGCCTCCATCATTCCGGGCCCGTACTTGTCGACGCTGGAGCGGGGCATGACGTACTCACCGGACTGCACGCCGATGATGCCCCCGGCCGACGTGATGCCGAGCAGGTCGTCCGCATCCCAGTTGCCGGTGCGCCTGCGCCCGCCGAGCATGCCCCCGCCCCCGGCCCGCCCGGGCACGCGGCCGCCGTGGGCCCTCCCCAGGAACCCGGCGAGACCGGCCAGCGCCCCGCTCACCACTCGGGCTCGGATGTTCACGTACCGGTCCTCGGTGAGCGCGCTGAGCTGCTTCCCCGCCCTCCAGGTGTCGGCCTGGGCGGTGACCGGTGCCATGTATCCGGCGCCCCCGTTGGACGCCATGGATCGGATCCCGGCGCCGGTGCGGTCGGAGGTGCCGTTGTCGGACACGTCGACGTCGACGACGCGGGGCACCGCCTGGATCGTCCGGGTGAGGTTGTCGAACGCACCGGACAGGGTGGTCACCTCGCCCTGGTTGAAGCCCATCTGCGTGGCCTGGGCGATGAACTCCTGCTTCAGCTGGGCGGCGTAGGCGGTGAGCTGTTCGGTGGACGCCCCGGAAGCGGCGTAGGCGTTGATCATGTCGATCATGGTGGACTGGAGGGCCTTGAGGGCGGCCCGGTTGTTGATGGCCGCCTCCGTGTACCCCTGGAGGGCGTACATGCCCTCCTTCGTCTTGGCGATCTCCTTCTCCTTGTCGGCGATGGAGTTCTTCGTGTCGGAGATCTCCTTCGTGGTCTTGTCGATGTCGACCTGAATGTCGCGCTGCCTGCTGGTGTCCCCGTACTTCTTGGCGACGGACTGGAAGTAGCGCTGGTTCGCCAGGTCGTTCTCCTTCTCCGACAGGGTGTTGTTCAGGTCCCAGATGTCGTCGGTGAGGTCCTTGATGGACTTGTTGGCGTCCTCGATGGTCTTGCGCATCGTGTTGAGCTGTGCGTGGTACTTGTCCTGGGCGTCCTGGTTCTGCCAGAACCGGTTCAAAGCCTGGTTCATGGCCTTGTCGAGGCGAGAGAGGAAGTCCTCGAAGATCTCCTCCGGGGTCTTCTCCTTCCTGGTGCGCGACGAGGAGGACCGGGGCGTGTAGTCGCGACCACCTCCGCCGCCACCGCCGCCCCCGCGGTGGCCGCCTCCACCGCCGCCCCCGCGCGAGGAGGACTCCTTGGGGGTGAACTGGTAGCGCTGCTTGTTGCCCTGGAACATGGTGTTCGCCAGGCCGCGGACCGAGCCGCCGCCCCCCGTGAACCCCATCGCCCCGATGCTCATCCCCGCGGTGATCTGCTTGGTGGTCAGGCCGCCCTTCGACCCGAGGGCGTTCTTGTTGAGCCGCTTCCCGCCGGTGTTAAGCCCGCCCCCGGGCCGCGAGGAGGTGCGGATACCGACACCCGCGAGGATCTGCTGGATGAGGGCGGCGGCGTTGTTGGCGTTGGTGACCGCGTCCTGAAGACCGGCGTTCAGGGCGCTCATGTCGACGGTGGGCCCGGAGATGGTCTGGTCGAGGGAGGAGACGACGTTCGACATCTGCGCCTCGACCCACGTGGTGTCGATGCCCTGGGCTTTGAGGTCGTCGATGGCGGCCTGCACGTAGGAGGCGATGTACTCCTGCGCCTCGACGCCGCTCATGCCCATCTCCTCGGCCATGCGACCGGCGTACTGGGCGGTGGCCTTCAGGTAGTTCTGGAGGGCCTCCAGGTTGGACCGGCCCGCCTCGGTGAACGTGTCGAACGAGTTGCCGTTGTCGTACAAGGACTGGTTGAGTTCGTCGAGGGCGGAGTACATGCCCGCCTCGGCGTTGGTGAACTGGAAGGCGGCGTCGACGATGGCGTCGAGGGACTGGAGGTACTCGTCCCACGCCTGCCCCGCGGTCTTGGCGTCCTCGGCGGCGTCGGCGGTGGCGTCGGCCAGGCTCCCCGTGGCGTCGGCGGCGTCCTGGGTGTCGCCGGTGAGCCCCTGGACGATCTGGCCGAGGGCGGTCTGTGACGACACGGCGTCGGAGGCGGCCCCGGACACGTCGCCGAGCTTGGTACGCAGGTTCTCCAGGGCCTCGATCTGGTTGTTGAGATTCTGGACGTCCTGCTCGGCCTGCTGCCCGGCCTGGGTGCTGTAGTACTTGCGGATGGGTGTGCCGGTGTAGTCGTAGGGGCCGGAGTAGGTGCGCGCCTCGTACGTGTTGGCCTTGAAGATCTCGTCCTTCCGGGCCTTGAGGGTGTCGATGAACCCGTTGATGTACGAGTTGGCGGCGTCCTGGCCGCCGGTGGCGTACTGCTTGGCCCACTCCTTCCAGTCGAAGCCCTGGTCGGTGAGCGTCTTGAAGTCGTTGGCCGACAGGGCCTTGAAGGCGTCGGAGGAGGCGATGGCGTCCTTGATGAGGGCGGCGGTGTGGTCGCCGATCGCCAGGGTGGAGTAGCCCATGGCGGCGGCCTGGTCCTTGGTGGCCTGGACGAGGTTGCCTGAGGCGTCGATCCAGTAGTAGAGGGCGTCGGCGCTGTCCTTGGTGCTGGAAGCGGACCCGTCGACGGCCAGTTCGAGGGCGCCGAAGGTCTGCTGGGTTCCGTCGGCGGCCTCCTTGGCGTCCTGGAGGAGGGCCTTGGTGAGGGCCTCGCCCCCGCCCAGGGCTTGGAGGTTCTCGACACGGGCCTGCTCGGCGGCTTCGGCGGCGCGCTTGGCGGAGTTGGCCCACTCGTCGTAGAGCTGGATGGCGACGGGGATGGCGGTGGCGGCGATGCCGATCCACCCCATGGGGCCGATGGAGGCGATGCCGCTCATGACGCCCTTGAGGCCGCCCATGGCCTTGGCGAGCAGGCCGGTCTTGGCGGCGGACGCGGCGGCCTCCTCTCCGACGGCCGCAAGATCCTTCCCCGCCTCCCCGGCGGCGTCGCCCACCGCCTTGATGGCGTCGGCGTTCTTCTTCGCCGCCGAGCCCGCGGCGGCCAGGCCCCCGAGCGAGGTGGCGGCCTGGTCGGAGCGCTCCAGGGCGGTGCGCGTCTTCATCAGGCCAATGTTCTCGTACAGGGCCGTGTTGGCCTGCTTGATGAGCTTGTAGATGTTCGACCAGGTCATCTGCCCCGACAGGCCCGCCTGCACCATGTTCGTCCTCATCGACACGTAGGAGGCGGCGACGTTGAGGACGAGGGCCTGGAGGACCTTGGAGATGGCGACGAGGGACCCGAAGATGACCAGGCCGGAGGAGGCGGCCAGGAAGACGCGGCCGAAGGCGTTGTCGCCGATGTGCGACAGGGCGTCCTGGATGACGATGAGGCCGTCGAGGATCTTCTTGACGACGCCGAGGAAGGGGCCGCCAAGGGAGGCGCCCAGGTTGGCCAGCGAGTTCTTCCATCGGGCGATGGTTTCGGTGAGGGTGGCGTTGAGGGTCTCCAGGCTGCTGTCGAGGAACTCGGTGTTGCGGGCGGCGTCGGCGGAGTTGCGGAAGGACTCGTTAACGAGGTCGATGTTGAGGCTGAGGCGCTGGAGCAGCTGGATGTCGCGGGTGTTCTTGAACCCGAGGTTCTTGATGATGGTCCAGCGCTCAACGGAGTCGGTGACGTTGTTGAGGGAGGTGAGCAGGTTGTTGAAGAACGTGGAGGGGTCGGTGCGCCACAGGTTCTCCGCCTCCTCGGTGGTCATGCCCAGGACGGTGGCGAACTTGCCCATGCCCTCCCCGGCCTCGGCGACGGCGTCGTTGATGGACCCGAAAATGCGCTGAAGGGAGCCGCGCGCCCACTCCTGCTTGATGCCGAGGCTGGACAGGGCGGTGGCGTAGGCGAGGATGGCATCTTGGCCAATCCCCGCGCTCGCGGCGGAGGCGGCGATCGAGTTGGCCATGGTGAGGATCTCGGACTCGGTGGCCACGGACTTGGCTCCGAGTTCGGCGACCTGGGAGGCGAAGTTCATGTACCTCTGGCCGCTGTGGTCGGCTTCGACACCGGCATTGTCCACCATTTCGAAGAACCGGCCGAAGGCTTCGGTGGCGCTGTCGATGTTGGTGCCGGTGATGGTGGTGAACCCGGCGACGGCGTGGGTGAAGTCTCCGAGCTTGTCGGCGCTGATGCCCATCTGGGCGCCGAGCGAGCCGATCTGCGACAGGTCCTCGTAGGTGGTGGAGATCTGCGTGGACAGGTCCTTGTAGGTGTTCGACAGGGCCCGCATCTCGGCGGACTGGGAGGACATCTGGGTGGTGCGGGCGACGTCGGCGAACGCGCGCTCCTGGCTTGCAGCAGCAGAGACGGAGGCGACGGACAGGGAGGTGAACCCGGCGGCGAGCAGGGTCAGGTAGTTGCGCAGGTCCTGGGCGGCGAACCGGGTGGATTCAAGGGCCCCGATGTAGCGGTTGTTAGCGTCGATGGCGGAGTTGATGTCGGCGATCTGCGTGGCCCGGAAGGCCTGCGACCGTCCGGAGATCTCGGCGGCTTCGCGTTCGGCTTCGGCCAGGCGCCTAGTCTCGTCGGCCTCCTGGCGGCGGACGCGGGCGAGATCCTGGTTGATGCCCGCGACGGTGGCGCGCTTCTCCTCGGCGGCTTCGGCCTTGCCGATGGCGTCGACGAGCTCCTTGTAGGCCTGGGTCTCGGCTCGCACTCCTTCGGCTACTTCGGCCCCGGGGGCGGTGGGGTCGGCCTGTCTGACGCGGGCCCGGTACATCTTCCCCCGGAACGCGCTGAGGGCCTCCCTCTTGGCGGCCTCGTCGAGTTCCGTCTTCTGCTTGGGCTGCGCCGCCACGGCCTGGTTGGTCTTGGTCAGGGAGGACTGGAGCTCCTTGTTGGCACGGGCGAGGTCCCGGGACACGTTGGCCAGGCGCGCGTACAAGTCGATCTGCGACTTGACCTTGTCCAGCTGGGGGCTGCCGATGTAGTCGGTGGTCCTGGTGGCCTTGGCCATGGACTTGACGGCCTCGGAGATGTTCTTGGCGGTCTTGGAGAAGTCGACGCCGTCGAGCTCCTTGCGGGCGGCGGCCAGTTCGCGGGTGACCTTGATGAGCCCCTTGTAGGCGTCGATCTGCTTCATCATGGTGCGGTACTCCGCACCGCCGCGCCCGGAGACGGCGTTCTGGAGGACGGCGGCCTTGGCACCCTGGGTGGCCCGGGCCATGGCGCGGGTGGCTTCGGCGATGCGCCCGGCGGCGGCCGTAAACTCGTTGGCGCCCTTGGTGGCGCCGGAGGCGTCGACGCTGATCTTGAATCCGAGGTCGTCGACACCGGCCATGGTTGCTCCTCCGATCAGTTCGTCCGCCCGTGAAACATTCTATAGCGACCGCATCGCCTCCCACGGCGGGGGCAGGGGGTCCTGGCGTCCGATCGCCTCGTACTTCAGCCCCACGGGGCGCACGATCTTGGTGACGCCGGGTTTGCGGCCGCTCTTCCTCCCCTCCTGGTTCTCCTCCTGCTCCAGGTGCTGGCAGGCGTAGCACACCATGTCCTCGGTCTCGAAGTCGATGCGCCCGTCGGTAGAGCGGCCGTACCAGGCGGGCACCCCGCAGCGCTGACAGAGGGACTGCTTGTAGAAGGCGTAACCCAACTCCAAGGCGATGTCGAGGGGCGTGCGGTAGTCCTGGGGCAGGTACTCGGGCACGAAGCCGCCGGCTATCTCATCCCACCGGGGCACGGTGCGCCCGTACGCACCCCAGCCGCCGAGGTACAGGGTGGGGGGCAGATGATTGTCGACGGCGGTTGAGATTGCCAGCAGGAACCGCTGGTTACTCGGCGTCGTCAGACAGGGCCCAACGAAACGTGGGGTCGGCCATCACCTGCCGCATGGCGTCGAGAGCAGCCTGCGCCTCCAGGAAGGTCTCGGTGAGCCGGTCCCATTCGGTGGCGGGCAGGGTCTCGTGCAGCTTCCGGGCGTCGTCGAGGCTGAGGCCGGTGCGCTTCTTGCCGCGGTACTCGACGGCGGTGACGGAGTGCGACAGGAAGTACTCGTTGAGAACGCCCTGCCTCTCCCGGCGGAACTCGTTGGCGACCTCTTCGTTCTGGCCCCTCGGAGCCTTGACCTTGTTGACGACGACGTTGCGGATGACGTCCATCTCCTTGGACGCCAGCGCCCGCAGGTGGAAGGTCATGGCGCGCTCGTCGAGGGCGGCGATGGCCTCCTTGAGCTCGCGCTCCAGGCGGACGGTCGGCGCCTCCTCGGCGATCGACAGGACCTGCTCGACACCGTCCTTGGCGTCGGCGCGGGCCTCCAGGAGGGCGCCGTTGAGCCGGAAGGCCTCGTCGGCGGCGGTGGCGTCGAGATAGATCTTGACGGTCTTGGTGGCCTGTCGGACTCCGTCGAGTGCGGCTCCGAGGTCGAAGCCCTCGTCCTGTTCGCTCTTCTTCTCTTCGGCCATGGCAGTGGGCCCCTCTCCTTCTCGAATGAACACTTAACCCGGGCTCGTAAGAACCCGGGTTAAGTGTAGCCGTCAAACGATCACTCGGTGAGCTTCTCGTTGAGGATCATGGTGCCCTGCGGCAGGAACGGCACGGTGAACTGGATGGGGGTGGTGGCGTCC